>OHBK01000057.1_pt1 | contig 74139 bp, 77 predicted proteins | sample 1577371 | NCBI WGS metagenome assembly OHBK01 (sample SAMEA3879555, study PRJEB24766) | human gut metagenome | biome: human-associated habitat; feature: feces | place: USA | collected 1985/1987
TCCAACAGTGAGGAATACTTTGCAGATAAGGAAGAAGCCACAGAGAAAACGCCTGATACAGCGGACTCAGACGAGGCAGAGGACGTTCCAATCGTAAGCTTTGACGATAAGCCACAGGACTTTGAAGAAAGCATTACGGAAGAATTGAGCCGCCCTGAGAGCAATGCTTCTCACCATACTCCTCTTGTATATGAACAGCCGAAGGCGGTTTTTGAAAACACCACAGTAAGTACGGCGGCAGAGCAGAGCAGATTTAACCCTGCAATGCTGACGGCACATATCACCGTGGCGGTAAGTCAGCTTATACGGCGCACAGGCTGTACGCACGTTGCAGTCGAGCTTGCTTCGTTTTTGAAACAGAAGTATTCAGTCGGCGTGGTTTTCTCAGACAATGAAACATATCTGAACTTTGCAGATTATCTCAACGTTGAGTGCAGTATCAATGACGGCTTTAAGTATAACGGTGTTTCGTATTATTCTCCTGCTTGCCTGAGTATATCTCAGGGAAATCACGAGATAACCATTAAAGACTTTGGTATAGTTTCTGATGATGAACTGACAGAGTATGAAAAGTGTCCGTATAAACTTCTTGTAGCTGACTTTGGCTTTTGGAATGTTTCAGTTATAGAAAAGTATATCGTTGACAGTGCTATGTCATATGTGCCTCAGACGTATTTTCTCTTCAATCTCACTGGTGTAAACAGATTTACAGATAAGATACTTCCTTTGGCGCAGAAGGGATATAAGGTGTTCAGGCTGTCTGCATCGGAGAGTTGCTTTGAATACTCGGCGCATAATGCAGAGGTGTACGGTAGAATTTTCAATCTTGCTGATGCGCCACAGTCTAAGAAAAAGCAAGGCTTATTTAAAAGACGTAAGAATAATTAGCGTGATATATGTGTCACAATGAAAGGAGAAAAAATGACAAACTGTGTTATTATAGATGTGGAGAAGCCCATAAGGTGTAGGGAGTGCGGTGAGATTATACGTTGGGAACGTTCGAGGACAAATCGAACTATCGTGTGCGGTTACATAATATCTATTCGCAGTTTGATAGATTGCGATGAAGAAGTCAAAAATGGATCGGGAAGTATAATTCTTTCAGATAACGATGTTCAAAGGCTTACTCGGCTCTTGGGAAAAAAATCAATACCGAAACATAGCGGAGAAGAAAGATTATCTCTCAGTTTTTCAGAGTACAAGTATCACTCAGTTTTGAAAACAAGAGCTTTTTGGGCTTTGCTTAGGGCGATTTCCGTATTTATAGCATATGTTCTTGCCATTGTGTGTTCAATGATTTCAATTGATAGAACATTACACGATGAAGCAACGGTTTTAATGCTAAAATCGTTGCTGACATTGCCAAATCTATCTCTCGCATTTATAATTGCCCTTGTGCTTGGCTTACTCACGCTTATTCCCAAAAGGAAGAAACAACGGCTTGACTTGTCATTGGAGATAGACCATATGGACGAATGTCAACATTGCGGAAATAAGCAGAATGAGAAATTAAATATTCCTAGGCTTGCTCTTGAAACAGATAGTAGACTTTGTGAAATGCTTAAAAGCTTCAAAGCTTTTAAGGATAATAAGGCGGAGCTTAGTGGAGAAGATTTAGATTTTTTTTGCGATTGGTTTATGAAATACAATAAGTATGATGATGCTGAAAATGTTTCACATATAGTGGAAAAAATACGGAGTATTCAATACTTTGCCGAGCTTGGTAATACGCCAATACTTGTGGAAATCGGTAATGAAATATGTACCGAAAAGAGAAGAAGAAATATCTTAATATACGATAAAGTTTAATTATGGTGAACAAGACGTATCTAATAGAGGAGAGAAGAAAAATGGAAATGCAAGCAATAATAGAAGTTAGAAAGCCTGTAAGATGTGAGTCTTGCGGAGAAATTTTGGCGTGGGAACGTGTAAATTCACATCAAGTACAATATATGAGAGGAGCGATTGTAAACAATATATTATCGCTGCTTAGTGATCCACGGTCAGCGTGGTGCAAATCTATGATTATGTTATCCGATGATGAACTGAATTGCATACATGAAATGTTGGACGAGGACACTTTGAGTGGAATAGAAAGAGTCATTTGCCGTGGAGAAGAAAAGCCTTTTTTGAGGTTTGAAAAAGTTGCATCAAGTAATGACAGCGGTATTAACAGAGGAGGGCTTCTTATTGCAATATCTCTTATATCTCTTTTGTGCTTTATCGTTTCGGCGTTCCAACTTTTTTTATCGGAATTTGATTTTGTGGCATCAACAATAAATGTTTTGTTGCTGTTGCTGTCGGCATTTATACACATTTCATCACAAAATGCAAGACGTAAAATCAATTCTTTACACAACGAAGTAATTTTTAATCTTGTATCATATGCACATATGAAATGCTCTAACTGCGGTAACGTTTCAAACGAAAAAATTGAGGATAAAATTCTTTCATTTGAAATCAAACCTTATGTTTTCGCTCGTTTCAACAAAGAGAAAAGGTTTAATGATAATATGGCTGAATTAACAGCCAACGATCTTAGCAAGCTTTCAGAGATTATAAGGAAAGGCGAAGGTGCTGAGTCTGAACGTTCCAAGTATATGACAAGGAAAATTAAAGAATTTACGGAAGATGTGACAAAGTATGATGCTCAGACAGTTATGGAAATTTTTGATATGATCTAAGTGGATATATGTAGCACAATTAGGAGCGATAAAATGAAAGGAAACGTCAAAATTGAGCTGAAAAAGCCCATAAAATGTGAACAATGCGGTGAGATAATTATGTGGGATACGGTCTTTAGCGTTGCATTTTATGACGAAGAACTTGTAGAAAAGTTGTATGAAAAATTTGATTTTACCGAAGAAACTAGGTTGGGGTACGATACAACTGAGCTTACACTAAACGATTTGAAAGAAATTTATAATTGGAAAAGGCTTGGCTTAAAGAACTCTGATTTTTTTGATGTGCTTCAAGATATGATAAAAAACTTGGAGGACGGTAACGAAAATAAAGCTGTAATTACAATTGAGGATATCGACAGCTTTCTGCCAAATGATAGTAAAAGAGCGGACAACATCGTAGCTGCAATAATGACTTTGGTGGTCAGTTCGTTCCTCGTTACAAATGTGACAGCCAAAAGAGTAACTGAGAAATTGAACTTTATTACTGCTATGGGAATAATAACGCAAGTATTAATTTTAGCTGTTGTCTTATTTCTCTCGTCAATGGTGATAAACCTTACTAAAGCGCAGAAAGAAGTTTCAATGTATCTTATGATGCCTTTGGAATGTAAAAAGTGCGGCTATCATTTGAGTATTTATCCTAAAAGTGTAGATGTAGCAAACGTGATTGTCAATTCAAAAGCATTACGAAAATCAGGTATTCAAAACGTAAGATATGGTCTTTCGGTTTGTGATATAAACAGGCTTTACGAAAACGTAAAAAAATATGTACCGCAATACATAGGAAGCAAGACGTATACTCTTGTGACGATCGAACGGTTTATAACTGCAATGGAAAATGATAAAAGTTTAAGTGTTAAGTTAAGAGTTGCAAAGTAGGAAAGGGGAGAATAACGAATGAACTTTGATATAACTACAGTGCTGACGGTGATAATTGCCATAGGCACAATCTTAGCATTTGTTATAGTTGCGATTATGACGATAGAACTGTTTGAAAGGCACAAAAAGACAAAGGTGAAGGTTATGAGAAGGAAAAGCAGCAGTAACGGAAAGCGGACACATATAGCACAGTCGGAAAGGAACTAAGATGCAGATAGGCTTGATAAACTCTTTGGAGTCGGTCGAAATAAGCTTTAAGTCACTCAGACCTTATCATGGAACAGGTGTTACTACAACAAGCGTAGGCGCATACGGCGAGAAGAAACATTCGTATAGAAATGGCGTAATGACAAGTCAGGGTGATATACTCGAAGATGTATGGGTAAAAGCTGTTGAGCTTTTAGCTGAGAAAAATGGTGAAACAGCCTTACTTGAAAAGCTTAAAGAGGAGCAGTTTTCAGGCTGTGCAAATCATACCGAGTATCTGATAACCAGAGAGGCGTGTCGGCTTTATTCTTACCGAATGTTTGATAACAAAGGGTGGGTCGAGTACGTTCGGTTTAATAAGCTTGTCAGACCAAATGTTTTGGCAAACGATAAGGACGTTATAAAAGTTCTTCCGAAGTGCTGTAAAGAGTTGTGTGAGACAACGAAACAGATCATATCTGCTTCTTATGATGATAAGATACCGTGTCCGATATGCGGTAGGAGAACGGAATATATCGGAGCTTATGAATGATAAAAAGGGAGAGATACCATGAAGAACAGCGTTAAAAGAACAACAGCGGCTATACTGGCGGCAATGATGATAGGAACAGGAATATATGCTCCGACTGCCGATCACTATAACCTTTTTTCAGAAACCTCGATAACCGCAGAGGCGGCAAGTGTGGGGAAGGTGACAGGTCTCAAATCAAATACTTTGAGTAACAGCAAAATAAAGCTTAAATGGAAAAAGGTCAAGGGCGCAAGCGGCTATACCGTGTATATGCGTAAGAATGGAAAGTATAATAAGGTAGCTGATGCCAAAAGCACAACATACACCGTAAAGAAGCTTCCAAATGCCACAAGAGAGAATTTCAAGGTCAGAGCATATAAGAAGGTAAAGGGCAAAAAGATATATGGCTCTTATTCTTCCAATTGGAACACCGCCACAAACCCTCAGCCTTGCAAGGGCTTGAAAGTATCTTCTGTAAATTCAGACAGCATAAAGCTTTCGTGGACGAAAATCGGCTGTACAAACTATCGTGTTTTTCAGTACATAAGCGGTGAGTGGAAGGAGATAGGCAAGACCACAGGAACGTCCTATACCGTTAAGAAACTCACACCACAGACAGAGTATCAGTTTAAAATAAGGGCTTGCAAGAAGGACGATAAGAAGAAACGCAATAACCATTATGGCAAACATTCAAAAGTTGTTACCGTCACAACGAGCGTTGCAAAGGTAACAGGTGTACAGTCCAACACTTTGAGCAACAGCGAGATAAGCTTATCGTGGAACAGTGTAAGCGGAGCTGACGGTTATTCAGTTGGAATGAGAAAGGACGGCGTGTATAACGAGGTCGCAGACGTAACAGAAACAAATGCGGTAGTTTCAGGTCTGCCAAATGCCACGAGAGAGAGCTTTAAAATTCGTGCTTATTCTATCGTGGACGGATCAAAGCAGTATGGTAACTGGTCTGACAGTGTGGCAACAGCCACCGCACCTCAAAAGGCAAAAGGACTTAATGTATCTTCCGTTACCGAAAGCAGCGTTACCCTCTCGTGGGATAAGATCGGCTGTAATGAGTATGTGGTATATGAGGATAATGGTGAAAGTTGGTCTGAGATAGGCAGAACCGCAGACACTCAGTTTACTGCAAAAAATCTTAATGCCGAAACTTCATATAATTTTAAAATTCAGGCTGTCAAGATTGATGATGCAAAGGTTGAGCATTATGGTGAAGAAAGTGATGTTGTGACAGGCGTTACAAGTAGAAGCGACAAAATCACGCAGGCTGATATAGATGCGATGAAGAAAGAATTGCAGGAATATTCAAACAGCAAGGCTGATTTTATTCGAGAAAATTATACCGAATTTGACGGCTATGGTACAGAGTATAATACTGTTGATGAATTTTTTGAAAGATGTGTTAGAAACTACACTCCTGATAATTCAAGTTACAGCTCTGTTTACATAATTCCTACGGACGAAACTGACATAGAAGAAGTCAAAAAACAATTAAAAAACAAAATAGATTATGGTTATAGGAGAAATGAAGATGTGAACTTTGTTGTTTACATAGATAATTGCCCTAATGGTCTTGATATATACAATGGATCTTGCTGGGCTGTGTATCTGCTTTATTAATTCGGACACATATAGCACAAACGTAAATGAAAGGTACAAATAATGAAAAGTAAAACATATTACGAAATGTATGATCTGTTGACACAATCTATGTCATTAAACCATAAAATGATTGACAAGATAGAAGAACTCAGAGCAGAAAACGCTGTTTTGTATAAACAAATCGAGGAGTGCAGAGATACATTAAGAACATTGATATCGAAAGATTTTGAAAGTTTAAATGATAATAAGAGAGGAAAGTGATTAATATGAGGAATATGGTGAAGATAACAGCGGTGGTACTGGCATTGACAATGCTTGCATCTTGCGGTCAGCTTGATGATACATCTAAGGCAGAAACAAAGGCTACAAGTGCAACCGTTACAACAACTACGTTGGGAACGTGGAAGCCGTCTTTTGAAAATGCGACTACATTTACCACAACTACAACTGCTATAACTACAACCACGTCACAAACCACTACAACTAAGACTACTACAACGAAAAAGGCAACCACTACAGTTCAGGACAATAGCAATAGTGGCAATGGAGGTGTTGTATATTATCCGTCACAGGATAACAATGATTATTATTACGAGGATAATCAGCCTTCATATAGTGAGAATAATGGTGACAATGGCTATTCTTATGAGCAGCCACAGCAGACAGAACAACCTAGACAGACAACAACTACAAAGAAGGTAGAACAGCAGTCTAAGCCAAGCGGCAATAAGATTACTCAGGTAGATATAGATGAAATGAAGAAAGAGTTGCAGGAATATGCAAATGAAAAAGCGATTTATGTTCAAAAGCATTATACAGAATTTGACGGCTATGGCACAGAGTATAATACTGTTGATGAATTTTTTGAAAGATGTGTTAGAAACTACACTCCTGATAATTCAAGTTACAGCTCTGTTTACATAATTCCTACGGACGAAACTGACATAGAAGAAGTCAAAAAACAATTAAAAAACAAAATAGATTATGGTTATAGGAGAAATGAAGATGTGAACTTTGTTGTTTACATAGATAATTGCCCTAATGGTCTTGATATATACGATGGATCTTGTTGGGCTGTGTATCTCCTTTACTAACAGCAGACACATATGTCACAATTCAAACAAGATTTTGCTAGAAAGGATTGTTTAAAAATGGCTATTTCTAATCATATTGCTTCTTTGAATAATATTAATGATTGCAATAATTATGATTTAAAACCTTGCCCATTTTGCGGGAATAAAGCTGTAATTAAATCAAAACCAGATATATATGGTTTAAGATACTACGTTATGTGTGGTAAATGCGAAACTAAAACACATATTTTTGAAAAATGTGTAGATGCCGTTGAACTATGGAATAAAAGAATAAGTGATAATTAAAGCAGCGTAAAGTTGTGGCACATATAGCACGATTTCATTCAAATGTGTTGACTTTTGCACCTTTTAGGTGTATAATATAGGTAGCTTGTAGAAGAAAGAAGGTGAAAATAATGTCAATTTTTCTTTATTTTGTTCCCGGTATAATAGCGGCAGGAGGCGTGTTGGCTTATGATTATTTCAAACGTGTAGGCGTTGCAAAAGCTCTGCAAATCATGTCTATCATTCTATATATCATTGGTGGCATGATTATGCTTCCTCAAATCTCAGGTGCATATCAAGACTTTATGCGAATTATGAGCAGAGCAGATGAAGGCACAAGCGTAAGCTTAAAACCTTTTCTTGCCGTACTTTCATATGTTGTTATTGCAACCTTTTTATTGTTTGTAGCCGATAAAATCCAAAACAAACAGAATGAAAAAAAGAGCAATGATTGAGGCAAAAGTGGATATATGTGTCACACTTGAAAGGAGAAAAATGAAATCAACAGGAATAATCAGAAGAATAGACGAACTCGGAAGGCTTGTTATACCGAAAGAGATAAGAAGAGTGTATGGACTTGATACTGGCGTTGGCGTTGATATATACACTGACGGCGATATGGTTGTTTTGGAAAAGCACAAAGAAACGTGCGCCTTTTGCAACGAGCATAAAGAAGAGTTTCACGATTTTAAGGGCGTGAAGATATGTAACGAATGTTACAATGAGCTGACAAAGAAATAAGGAACAAAGCCCCTCATTTGTATAAATAGGGGCTTTTTGAGTTAAGGGAGAGAATGAAATGCTTAATTATACACCGCCGATCGGATTGACTAGGAAAAGAAAAAGACAGATAAAAAAAGCTCAGAAAAAGAATAGAAAGCCCTCGAAAATTTACTTCGCCGCCTATGTCGCTTTCTTCATAGGACTGCTTCTATATAAATACATTGGCTTTGTCGGACTTATAATGTTAGAAGCAGCCGTTATTGGTGCAGGCTTTTGGCTCAGTAGAAATGAGATACGCCTCAGAAAGCACACTGAAAAGGCAAGCGGTATGAAGGCTCTCGATATTATGTCAGATGCAGACTTCAAACTTGCTATCATAAATAAGTATTATAGTGATGATACTTATGAATGTCTCGACAAAGCAGAGGACTTTTACACGGACAGAGATATGAGCCACTTTGCACTGTATCACGATAAAGATAACGATAAAACATTTCTCCTTGCTTGCTTTCGCTCTCCTGAATATATTACCATACGCCAAATGGACGAAATACTTGATATGCGTAAACACTTTGAAACAGAAAGTGTTATGTTGTATACTAATGGCTATGTTGGTGACAGAGCAAGCGTACTTATGGACGAGAATATTAAGTACAAAGACAGAAAAGAGTTACTGTATGAGTATACAAAGGAAGATGTGAAGAACGTGCAGGAGCTTATTGAGTTTAGCTACGTTAAGTCTTGCCCATACTGCGGCGGTCGCTTGACCTTAAAGCCAACGCCAATAGGGGAGTATTATTTCTGCACTTCTCCTTCTTGTAGATTTAAAGTCCGTAAAAGCACATTGCAGTAAAAAACGAACACGATTGGCTGATAGCCCATTGATAAATAGAAAAACATATGATAAAATAAGAGGAGATAGTATTGACCGTAGTAATAGTTGAAAAACAGAGCGTTGCAAAGAGAATAGCTAAAGCTCTTGGTGCAGGAAAGAAAGTGCCATATGTGTCACATTCAGATATCCATTATTGGGAAACCATTCTTAACGGTGACAATACCATGATTGCCTATGCAAAGGGAAGATTATATGAGCTTGCTCCTGCCGCCGCTTATGGCAGTGACTTCAATAAATGGAGCAGTAGAGCTTTTCCGTGTATTCCTCACCAATTTAAGTATACACCGCTGAAAGATAGTGAGAATAATATAGTTTCTGCCTATATTGAGTGCCTTGACGAAGCTTTGAGCAAGGCGGACAAAATCATATGTGCTACCGACAATGACGATAGCGGCGAGAACATTTTTTCATACATATATATAAATTTGGGACGAGGCTTGCCTGTCTACAGAGCAATCATAAATAACCTTAATGAAAGCTCCATAAGGAGCGCATTTAACCTGAGAAATCTTCAAAGCATTGAGACTAGAGCTTCTATTATAAGAGCCGCAAGGTGCAAAGATAGCACAAACTGGCTGTGGGGCATAAATCTCACAGTGCTTGCTACACAGGCGTATGGCAATAGAGAGAAAATAACCATTGGAACAGTTCAGACACCAACGCTTGCCGCTGTGGTAGGCTTGGAGAGAAGTATCAAGGAGCATAAGAGTGAAAGCAGCTTTGCAATTAAAGCAGCTTTTGACAGAGTAAAAATTCCTGCGGTACTCAGTGAGCGTTTTTCGGATAAAGAAACCGCTGAGAGCGTTGTGGCTGCACTTAACAATTCTGTTCCAACAGTCACAGGATATGAGCAGACAACGGTCACAGAAAAGAAACCGTTGCTATATAATACAACGGTTTTGCAGTCTGAGATTTGCAAAAAGCTTAAAATCAAGCCCACAAAGGCGGCGGATATTCTTCAAACGCTGTATATGAAAAACCTCATAACGTACCCACGAACGGAAATGCAGTTTTTGTTTGAGTCAGATAAGGCACCAATTAAGAGGATAAATCAGGCGTTATTTGATATGCTATATAAATCGTGCGCCGTTTCATCGGAGAACTGGTGCGAATTTACCGACCGACATTTTAACAATAAGAAACTTGAAAATGAAGCTCACAGTGCGATCGTTCCACAAATGCCGATCTTTTCAGAGATAAAAAGATTGACAGAGCAGGAGCTTGCGGTGTATGATATGATTTGTAGATCGGTGTTGAGCTTGGTCTATGATGATGCAGTATACACGAAGATCAATATGACGATAACAGTCGGAGAGTATGGGTTTATAACCTCTGATAAGGCTTGTACAATTGCAGGGTGGAAAAGTCTTTTCGGAGAAATGCCTCGTACAAGCTTTCTTGCACAGTACCAAAAGGGAAGTGTTCTCAAAGGCGTTTACGGCGTTGCTGAAATAAAATCAAAGCCGCCTGCAAGGTTTAACTACAGTACGCTTATGCTGTATATGGAACGTGCAGGAAAATATATAGAGAATGAAGAAATAGCGGTGTGGGGTCGCAAACATCGAGTTATGCTCGGTACAAACGATACACGCCCGATAATAATACAAAACCTACTTGATAATGGGTACATTATGGTTAAGAATGAAACCATATACCCTACAGAAATGGGCGAGTACGTCATAAATAACTTTCCGATACAGGAGCTTAAAAAGCCTGACCTTGTGGCTGATATGGAGCGTAGGCTCTATGAAGTCCATAATGGAGAGGAAACGGTTGATAAGTATATGTCAGACGTGATAAAGAAGCTTAAAGAGTGGTCTGTCATATTAAAGGGCGTACAGATAAAAGAATACGTTTCCGAAAAGGAAAGAAAGTTCAAGTGTCCGATATGCGGAAGGCAGATGAAGAAAAGCCTTAACTCTTGGTACTGCACAGGAAATTTTGATAAAACGTGCGACTTCATTATGCCAGTTAATATAAAAAAGAAAAAGCTGACAGATAAGAATGTTTATGACCTTATCTCAAAAGGCAGAACAGAAGTCATTACAGGCTTTAGAGACGATGATGATGTTGAGTTCTCGTCAAGCTTATCATATGATAAGTATAGGCGCACGATAAGCTTTCTTTATGATGATGAAAGCTATGTATGCCCTCTCTGCGGCGGATTAGTTCGTAAGAGCAAGTATGCGTGGTACTGTACGAATAAGGATAAGGGCTGTAAATTCAGAATTAATACAATAATAGCGCAGAAGGCAATATCAGAGGCAGATGCTGTTGATCTTATGACAAAAGGAAAAACAGATGTGATAGAAGGTTTTGTGAGCAAAAAAGGCACAACGTTTTCTTGTAGGCTTGCATATAATCGAGCCACAAACAGAATAGATTTTGTGTACGGAAAGAGGAAAAAATAATGGAATTTAGACTTAGCAACAAGGCTGTTGAGTTGCTTAATAACCAACCATTAACGAAAACAAAGGCAATCAAAAATTGCATAAGCAAAGTTCGGACAGTGAGCAATGCTAAGATATTACCACCTTATATTGTAGACGAGCTTAGAAAACATATAGAAGAGTATAAGAGAAGCAGCGAACGTGTCAGGACAAAGTATTCCTGCGTAGGCGATGCCGAAGCTCAGGGTACTTATGATTTTGCAAAGCTCATAGCGGCGACATATAGAACGAGCATAAGCTCTTTCGTAGACTTTTGTATAGTGCGAGGTTTAACTGAGAATGAGAAAAAATTTTAAAATTGATCGGCATAGTTGGGATATGCTAAAGGAATTTTGCAAGGAAGAGGGCATAACACTTTCAGAAGGGTTTGATATAGTCATTGAAAAAATCAAGGAAAGAGCATTAGAAGAAAAGAAGTACGTTGAAGCAAAAGAAATTCGTCCTCGTATAGATATGGACGATGATACTTTTGCTATTCTGTTCAGCGAGGCAAGAAGAAAAAGAATGTCAGCTAGTAAGCTCATTGAGCTGTACATTGATGATTATATCGGTCATAGACGTTATGAACAGCTTAGAAGTATTCTCGAGACTGAAAAGAACGAGATTGAAAAGCTTAGAAATGTGGGAGCAGAATTGCATGAAAAGATGCTTGAAAAGGGTTGACAAATGCGTTGTAATATGATATAATATAGTTGTCGAAAGACCGCATATATCACAGTGAGTCTGCTGTGTTCGGACATAAGTCAGCTATCCTTTTGGCTTCCAGCCGACAAAATAGACGTTTATAGCCTTGCCACTTTCGGCAAGGCTATTTTTATAAGGATAAGGAGAAATATAATGAAAAAGGCTGAGATTACAGAGGGCAACTGTTACAGAATTTCACGTTCGGTGGAGAGTATACCACTTTTGAAAAAGGAAATTAATGAAGGACGTTTCATTATGAATAAAGGCAGACCTTATGTTGTGGTTTTTAATTCACCTAATGATGATTTTATATGGGTAGCACCTCTTACTTCAAATGAGCAAAAATATAGAAGTTATATAAGGCTTGAAGAAGAAAAATATCATAAAGCGAAAAGCTACATTATAACGAATTGCGGTGATAAGAATGGCGCAATTTCTTTGAGCAATGCGTTCCCTGTTTTGCCCAAATACATAAAAGAGCAATGTATGAAAAATAATAAGGATATGGCTCTTGATTGCTCAGAACTTTTGGAGTCGCAGGCATTATTAACCGAAAAAATAAATATGTCAAATAAAGGGGTAAAAGCTTTTTGGAGTGATGTAAAAAAAATTCGTAAAGCGTTTCTGAATTTAGAATTTAAAAAGTTCAAAGACCTGTCACTGGAGGAACAGAAGAAAGTTGTATATCACTGTTATAATGAATATTTAGAAACGCTTGATACAGCACAGGAATACAAAAATGCTTTGCATAAAATCTATGCCTCTTTACAGCGAAGAGACGATGTTTTCTTTAATCCCTATACATTAGAGAAAAGAACGTATAAAATTATGAAAATGGGCTTACCTCTTGGAGAAATAAAAAAAGGAAAACCATTCTATAAACGCTTATCATCAAGAGAGGTTTATGTTATTTCCAAAGAGTTGGAGAAAAGGAAAGTGCAGTATAGTGCCGTTATCAGGCAGGACGGCGAAGGTCAGATCACGGTGCAGAGAAAAGACGGTAACACTCTTACACGCCTTATCAACACGAACAGAAATAATATCAGCGGAATAAACCGAAAACTAGAGCTTGACTCAAATAGCCCTGAGAAATATGTGCAGATAGCGTGCAAAATGGAAGATGCGTTGATGATATGCAGTAGGTTTGACGGATATGATGTTCCATACAACTGTTCTTTTTTTGAGGGCAAAACGGCGCAACTTACTGTAGAAAAGAAAAATTTAATAGAATTGCAACACGCAATGAAGAAGTTTGATGTGTTTGCTAAAATTCAGCCTATGCAACAGACGGCTTCACAGAATATGCAGTCTCTTACGTTGTGATTTTAAGGTATCAGAGGAACATTGTTTTTCTCTGATGCCTTTTTTTATATATAGTGAAGGGTAATTGTGAGCGGACATATGTAGCACAATCCTTTAAAATCAATAGAAATTTTCATGTTTGCTATTGACAAATACAATATAATATGATATAATATATTTATAGACATAAGAAAAGGGGGCGTTCTGTTTGAATAAAAAAGAGCTGTCGGAAATTAGAAAAAATTTCAATGACGATAACGGTGTATTTCATTTTGGCTATGTTGTTACTGCCATTGTAGATAACTCTGCGACTGTAAAATATTTTTCAAAGCAGTTATGGAGCGTTCTGAGTGAGGATAATAGTGAGATAATACTCGATACGCTCAAAAACGTGCTTAAAGGCAAATTAAGCGAAAAGGTCAGCGAATATCACTTTAACGAAAGTGCATATGAAGAGAATGGCGCACAATCATTTCTGTACGATATAGCCAAGGATAGATTTGTGAGCGATGAAAAGGCAAGGTCTTTAGTCGAAAGAATTGCTGAAAAAGTGTATATTGAAAGCAGTTATTCAATAATCTCAGCTCAATGCGCCTATGACTATAAGACCAAAGAAAATGATATGCAGACATATGAGTTTATCGTAACGGCTCTGTGTCCGATAGATATGAACATTGACGAGCTTGTGTACGATGATAAAAATGGCGTTGTTTCCAAAAAGAAAGATGCGGACAAGGTGATACAGAAGGCAAGTCACGGCTTCCTGTTTCCAACGTTCTCAGATAGGACAACGGACGTAAACAGCGTTCTGTATTACTCTAAAAATGCCTCAAAGCCAAATGGAACGATCATTGTACAGCTTCTTGACTGCCCATTCTTTTTAAGTGCAAAGAATGAGCGAAAGACATTTAATGAGCTTATCGGGAGTGTGATAGGCGAAGATATTGATTACGATATGCTCGTGTCGATGAACAAGAAGTTAAAGCAGGATATGGCGTTTTCTGCAAACGATACAGAACAGCCTTTTATGAACGAAGGACGTATAGAGAAGCTTTTTGAAGATATGGGCGTGTCTGAGGATCGTCTTAGCAGCTTGCCGAAAATGTATAAGCAGCTTGCAGGCGGCAATGTTTTCAGAACTGCAAACCTGTGTGATGATAAAACGATAATAGAGGGTGATGGATTTAAGCTAACGTTGGACGGCGGCTACAGTGACTTGATCGACATTGGCGTTCACAATGGTACTAATTGTATAGAAATACGATTGAACTCTTCATCGGTAAATATAAACGGAATTGATGTTCCTATAAAGTGAGGTAAAGGTGAAATGGTTAAACTTACTCGTTTGAAAGAATTTCTTTCGCTCAATGGTTTTGAAATGGAAAAGATCAGCCGTGATGTTATTCCTTGCGACAAGACCAAAAAGGTAATAGACACATATAAGCTCACAAAAAACAATAAGGTTATGTATCTCCACGTTAAAATGTCAGGTGAGGCGCAATTTATTCTGACTGCAAAAATGCAAAACGGTGAAATGCAGCCTCTTATATCGGCGAAAGGACAAAATGAGTTTATAGACGAAATGTACACGCTTATTTATTATAAACTCGAAATATAGTGAAAGGGAAGTGGTAAAATGAGTATTCGGAAAGTAAACATCACGGATAACATCGTGGTATACGTTGTTTATGAGGACACCGAAGTGGTTTTTGTTGGTTATACAGAACTAGGTGTATTCGGGCTTGCGCAGAAAACAGAGGACTTCACGAAAGTTCAAATCATTACAGGCTTTAAAAATTCTGCCGAGGCAAAATCATATCAAGACCGCCTGATTATCAAGTACAATCCACTTTTTAACAATAGGCTTAACGGCTCTGTGACGTTCAGAACTCTGCTGAACATCTTCAAAAAGCAAAAGCCTCTTGACGTTCGCACTTATCGAAAGATAATCAGGGAACTAGGGATAGAACTGGTGGACTATCAGAATATCAAATACATCATCAATAATGAAGATATTTTCAAGCTGTGTGACTATATAGGTGACACCACGCCGATCACTGAGCTTGACCTTACAGAAGAATACGAGACATATAAGAAAGGAAATGATAAAAATGTTAGCACAGAAAACAGGTGACAGCTTCTTTGAGATAGATTTTTCACGCAAATGTTATGCGGCAAATCGTTCATCGGTCACGCTGTATAAAATCTGCGGTGAGAGCGGATATATCAATCTTGGCAAGGTCTTTCAGGGAACAATAATGGAGTGCAAGCAGTTTGTGTTTGATAATATCTCACACCTAGCCGACCCTGCTGAACACTATTTTGGCAATTATCCTGCACTTGTGCAACAATGCGGCTAGAACGCTTTGTGCGGCGTTGCGATTTCAAACGACAAATTACACTATGACCGTTATGAAATTGACTATATCGCATTTTAGAGGGCATACAGCGCAGTTCACAATAAATCTTTTATATACTGTACAGAGGAGTAACGTAACGAGCCTTGTACAGTATATTTTTTTACTGGCACTTTCATACGTTAAACATATCCATTTTATCATATTTAATGTTATGGAGTTTCCCATTCGCCATTTTTGCATAAAATGCAGTCTCCATACGACTGCAAAAACGTCTAGCATATACAGTCCTTTGCTTCGCAAAGATATTTATTTATGTGTATCTTTCTATAATAACGATCCGTAATAATTATGAAAATTACCTCTGCATTTTTTATATATAAAAGTAATATTGTGAAAGCAGCTTTTTGTGCTTTACGCTTTGTATAGGAAGCCTGATTTTTTTATAAAACAAAAGAAAAGAGACACATTTCGTTTGAGATGTGTCTCTTTTCCCTCTTTTTTTGTGATGTTCTATTAATTGCACGATTTTTTTGCGAAAATATCTTGACAAAACAGCCAATTCGTGCTAAAATATTCTTATCGGAACAAGTCCGACAGCGTATCAAGGTGCTGGTAACACCGAGGTACGATTGGGAAGCAACACTTTCAACTCAGCCTTCCCTTGTCTTAAACATTATAGCATATTACGCAAGTTTTGTCAAGGCTTTTTGCATCAAAAAAGGTGTAAAGTTTTTCACGATAAATCTTGTATATAATAAATAAAGACAAGGTGTTTTGAGGTAAAGAGTGTAGCTTCCAGAGAGGTTATACTCTTTTTTTGATGTGTAAATTCCGAAAAAATATAAGTGACATGGAGATATTTGATATGAAAACTACTGAAAACACGTTGTTTGGTTTTGCAAAAATCAGCAAGGAAATTATTCTTAACCCGAAGTCAGGCTTTAGTTCTGCGATGATACACCTGTATATCATTATAAGCGAGTTTGCAAAACAGACTCTCAGAGACGGCACACCGTGGAATATATCATATAACCACGTCCGCAAAATCTTTTTGCAAGAGGGTCACAACAGCAAGCGCAGTTTCCGCACTGCTATGGAGCAGTTGAAAAAACGTGGTTACATATGGCAGTTTCGTATTCCTATCGGCAGTGAACGCAATAATATCAATAATTCTTGGAGATATGTGTATATCTGCAATGACAAGCCTGACACTACCTTTACGAAATGTGTTTCTTGCTCAAAAAACGGTCTTATCCTCGTCAACGGCAGAGTTATGAGCGTTACTAACTGCTCACAGCACGTTCAGGACGTTCAGAAGCATCTTATTGACTTTGCACAGCAAAACCTTGTTATCAAAAGCTCAAAAGAAACTACTGATAGTGGCTATGTTGTCGATACAGAAACAGGAGAGGTCCTTTCAGAAAACTCCGTAAATACGCCTGTTTCTGAGGAGAAGAAAACCATTTCTCACGAAATGCTCACAACTCTTGTGCGCAAGGTGAACTGGTTACATATCACAGAAAAATATGGAATTAAGGTGAGCGACACATATCAGAATATCGTGAAAAATCTTGTGCAACAGCCTCAAATCAAGTGCAAGAACGCTGTTATATCCAACAACGATATTATAGACACTCTGCTTTCAAACCTCAATACGGACTCACTCTGCTATGTCATAGATACGGTCAATAAAAATACAACTGTAAGTGCTGTGATGTGTTCATCAGAGTATTTGTTTAGTTGCGTATATAACAACCTCCAGCAGTACGCCTTTAAGCACAGTAAGCCTACTATGAGCGTTGAAGATGATCCTTACGGCATAGCAGATTACAGCCATTTGTTTGATAAATAGGGTATAATTATACGATTTTTAAAAAAGCCTTTAAATATTGTCTAAATTCGCCTTGTACAAAAAGTCCAAAGATGTAGAATTTGACAAAAACACGTCCTAAAACTTAGTAACGTGTTGACTTTTGTGCATTTCAGGTGTATAATTGTACTTGTAATAATGTTTATTTTTGTTCTTTTTCTGTGGGGGGTAAACACAGCAGTTCGTCTAGGCTGATGCCTAGAACGTAGCAAAGATTTCTTAAATATGTAACTGACGGCATTTTCTCTCCACGCTCCACTTCACCGAGAAAATATTCACTCATTTGAGCCTGCTCAGAAAGTACCGCTCGTGACATATGTAGCTCTTCACGCTTTGTGCGTATTATATACCCTATTTCCTCTTTATCGACTTTGGGCAAACTTGGTAAAAACGTATACACGCTATAGCTCCTTTCTGAACAATACCTCAGAATACATTATACAGATATTTTTTATCATTTGACAATAGGCAGTCGCCCATTGCATTGTGGATATTATCTTACAAAGTGGACATTTGTGTCACACTTTGTAGGTGATATCCACTTTTTTTATAGACAAGAATTTATAGTGAAAAATCATATGCTTTTGCATATTTAATATAGATGCACGACCTCTAATTTAATTTTTTTATCAAAGGAGAAGATTTTATGAAAAATCGAAAAACGATGAATTTACAGAAACGTGTTACTGCATTTTTCCTGACTATGTTGATGTTTTTTTCTTGCTTTGGCGAGGGCATAAGCACAGTTGTAGAAGCAGCAGAGGTATCGTCCACAGAGCATCATATCTATGGCTACGGTTATGACTTTTCAAACTCAGGTCTTAGAAAAGCCTATGATCCGACTACACAGAAAAATGATGATACTTCTTATCAGTATAAGTGGTGTACTGGTTACTGGTACTACTTCACGAATGAGCGTGGAGAAATATGTTATTGCCTTGAACTGGGCGTAAAGCATTATGACTCAGTTAAACAGTTGGAAGAAACTTTTGAGGATATTTCAAATGATAAAACCTACTCGAAATATTTTAATGAAACTCAACAAGAATGGCTAAAATTTGCTACAGTATACGGATATAAGGGCAAAACACATTATGGCTACTCTTGGGAAGAAGAACTTATAGCAACACAGATGTTGGTATGGTCTGTATCGGCAAAGTATTATGACACTACAAAAAGTGAACTTGGAACTTCTGAAACAAAGATGTTGAACTGCTTAAGAGGTTCAAGTCTTAATAAGAACCACATCAAGGATATTTGGCAGAAGATGAAGTCGAATATTAGAAACCATAGTGTAATACCAACAAAAACCACAAAATCACAGGATAGAATAACAGCAGCTCAAAAACACAAAGTTACATATAATCCATTAGGTAACAAATGGGAAAAGACAATTAAATTTGATAATTACCTTGATATGTATTCAATAAGCACGCTCTCAGGCGTAACAATGACAAAGAAAAACACCGATAGTAATTATAGAGACGATAGCCTTGTTGTTTCGGCATCTAAAATGAGTGATTTTAACAACAAGACTGTAAAGCTTGCAAAAACTACGTCAATGCAGGGCTTTAAAGTAGATGAGTGCGCACCTCTTATTTTAATTGCACAAGCTACAAAAGCCACACAGATGAAAATCTCATATTATAACGAAAAAGATCCAGTTTATGCTTATTTCAAACTTGTGCCAGACGTAGGTAACATCGAACTCCACAAGAAGTTCACAACAGGTCAAGGTCAGTCTCTGACAATGACCGATGCTTGGAGAAACGCTGTTGAGTTCAAGCTTAAATATACTTATGACGGAAAAGATTATTACGTTATAGCAAGCGGAAGTAACGGCGGATACACATTTACTTCTGCAAACACCACAGACGCTTCAAAGGGTACAACTTTCAAGCTCGACAGCAACGGCTACATCAAGGTAAAGGACGTTCCGACAGGTAAATATGACTGGAGCGAAATAAAAGTACCTGACGGCTTTAAACTGTCAGCAGACAACGAGATCGTTGTAAATTATAATCAGACTACAAAGCTTGATGTTACAAACAGACAGAACACCACTCAGGGCGCAAGCCTTTCAATGACAAAGGTTATTCAGGACGTAAACGGCAATACAAATTCTTACGGTCTTACAGATATTTATAACAATACAAAATTCATTGCAAGCGTGAAGCTTGACAATGGCAAAACAGTTTACTTCAAAAATTCTCGTTCAATATCAAGCGGCGTTTACCTTTATAGCGGCAACATCACAGACAGAGGAGAAAACGCTTGCCTTACAGAAAATATCGAGGAAGCTGAAAAACTTACAGTAGGTACTTCAAGCTGCTATGGCGATATCATAATGGTATTTCCAACTGCAACAGGCAACACTGGAATGGTTGAAGTTACAAAGCAGAAAAACCCAGTAACACTTACAGAAGTTCAGTCAGGCTATGGCGTTGGTATCACAGGCTCGGATAAGGTATCCCTTTTCCCTGATAAAGATGCACAGTTGAAAAATAAGGAAATTCCTTTGCAGATAAACCTTAAAAAGCTTGACTCTGAGACAAACGAGTACGTTGCAGGCGCAGAGTATTCACTCTATGCAAGAGAAGATATTACAAATGTTTTTGGCACAAAAATCTATTCGGCAGGCGATGAAATTCAGACGATAACAACTACGACAAGCGGCGACGATCATTTTGACGTTGTTAGATGCGGCAAGTATTATGTCAAGGAAACAAAAGCTCCTGAAGGATATATAATAGACACTAAGGAATATGACGTTGAGCTTGACGGAGCGCATGAGGGCGTTGCCAATGCCAATATTCCACAGCAGAGAACAGTCACATCTATCGAAACTCCTATGAAGGGTAAAATTCACATAAATAAGATAGATAGTGAGATAAATGCTGATAATGGCTACACAGTAAGCGAAGAGTTTAAGTCAAGATTGAAAGATGTAACTTTCACTCTCACACCTGATGAAAGCATAGGCGATTTTGAGATTAACGGTGTTACATACGATCATAATAACCCTATTGTTCTGAAAACGAATGAGAAGGGCGAGGCTGATTTTGCAGAGTTCCCACTTGGTACATACGAGCTGAAAGAAACAAGAACAGCCGCAGGCTATTACTTTGAGGAAAACACAACAACAGTAACATTCACAAGTGACGATTTTGATAAGGACATTGGATATTCTTTCCGTGACCTGTCAATCGGAAATACACAGCATCACGTTATAGTTGAAGTCAACAAGAAGAATAATTATGACGAGAAGGTCGCAGGCGCAGAGTTCACTATCACAGCTAATAAGGACTATCCTGATTATAACCTGAACGCAGGAGACGAAATCTGCAAGATAATCACTGATGAAAACGGCTATGCAACAACACAGTCCGCAAGTGATGAAAGCGGCGTAAACGCAAAGCTTTATGAGGGCATTGAGTACAAGATAAAGGAAACAGCAGTTCCTACGAACTATGTTGCAACGAACTGGGAGCAGACATTTACCGTTGACATTAACCCTGACACTTCAATTCAGTATCAGAAGGTATCATTTGATGTTACAAACGATTGGCAGCAGGGAACGATAAAGGTCATTAAGGTAGATAATGATAACAACGAATACGCTCTCTCAGGCGCAGAGTTTGGTATCTACGCAAATGATGATATAAAGATTTGGAACGATGAAGAAAGCAAGTATGACACATATGTCACAGGCGACCTCATTGAAACTGTAATCACAGGCGAGGACGGAAGCGCAGAAACAGTTAAGCGTTATCCAGTCGCACACAGCTTTACAATCAAAGAGCTTAAAGCTCCTTTTGGATATAACAAGGCAGAAGATAGAATAGTTACAATGCCATATAATCAGACCGTTGTAAATTCTGAGACTACTGCGGTGATCGGTGACGATAGACAGCAGGGCAAAATCAGAGTATATAAGGTCGATAAGGAAGATAACGAGAAGAAGCTTGCAGGCGCAGTATTCAACGTTGTAGCAAGCGAGGATATCATCGTTCACGGCGTTAAGCTTTATGATAGGGGCGCAGTAATTGAAACAATCACAACAGGCGAGGACGGAAGCGCAGACACTTCAAGCCTTTATACTGGCTTTAAGTACAGCCTTGACGAAGTGAAAGCTCCTGACGGATATATTCTTTCAGGTTCAAAGGAAATTTCTCTTGATTATGACAATCAAATTGAGTATGTAGAGGCTCAAACCTCTGTTGAAAACGCTCCAACGGAAGTAACAATTACAAAGAAGGACTTCTCAACTGGCGAACTTATTCCAAATTGCGGAATAGAGATACTTGACGAGAGCAAGAACGTCCTTGTTCAAGGCAGAACAGATGATAAGGGCGAAGTAACCTTTAAGAGATTACCAGTCGGCAAATACTATTACAGAGAGTTTGATGCTCCAAAGGGTTATTACCTTGACACAACACCGTATGCGTTCACAATCGGCGAGGACGGCATCTTTAAGGCAGAAATGACGAACAAGTTACAAGAGGTCATTCTTAACATATACAAGACTGACGGTGAAACAAAGAAGGCTCTTGCAGGCGCAGAGTTCACAGTTTTTGATAAGAACGGCAACGAGCTTGGCAAGATCACAACAGACGAGAACGGACAGGCAACAACGAGAGATAAAATCAAGCTGTATGCAGGCATTGAGTACAAAGTCAAGGAAACCAAAGCACCTGACGGATATAGGGAGAGCAACTGGGAAAAGACATTCATTAGTGATTATGACAGCTCGATCGAGTATCATGAGGTCAATATCAGCGTTGAAAATGCTCCAACAGAAGTGACTATAACAAAAACAGACTTCTCAACAGGAGAACTCATTCCAAATTGTGGAATAGAGATACTTGACGAGAACAAGAACGTCCTTGTTCAAGGCAGAACAGATGATAAGGGCGAAGTAACCTTTAAGAGATTACCAGTCGGCAAATACTATTACAGAGAGTTTGATGCTCCAAAGGGTTATTACCTTGACACAACACCGTATGCGTTCACAATCGGCGAGGACGGCATCTTTAAGGCAGAAATGACGAACAAGTTACAAGAGGTCATTCTTAACATATACAAGACTGACGGTGAAACAAAGAAGGCTCTTGCAGGCGCAGAGTTCACAGTTTTTGATAAGAACGGCAACGAGCTTGGCAAGATCACAACAGACGAGAACGGACAGGCAACAACGAGAGATAAAATCAAGCTGTATGCAGGCATTGAGTACAAAGTCAAGGAAACCAAAGCACCTGACGGATATAGGGCGAGCAACTGGGAAAAGACATTCATTAGTGATTATGACAGCTCGATCGAATATCACGAGGTCAATCTCAGTGTAGAGAATACTAAGATGAAAGGTAAGTTTGAGCTGTATAAGGTTGACTCAGTATCAGGAAATAAGCTTGCAGGCGCAGAGTATGAGATATTCGATGAAAGCGGAAAGTCTGTATTTAAGGGTACAACAAATTCAGACGGATATCTGACTTGTGAATTGCCACTTGGTAAGTACAGCTATAAGGAAACGAAAGCACCTGAAAATTATGTACTTGACGAAAAGACTTATACGTTTGAGTTTACTGAGGACGGACAAGTATTTACAACAACTCAAAAGAACGAGTACGGCGGCGGTGTAACAGTATCACAGACCCCTGAGACACCAAATAGACAGGTCACAACGCAGGACACTCCAAATGCAAGTACAGGAACTAGCAGAAATGCCGCTCCTTTTGCACTGGCAATGACATTGTGTGTAGCAACTGCTATAGCTGCCTCAAAGAGAAAAAAGCAGACTAAGTAAGTCATAGCATTTTAGAGCCTATCATTTTTGGTAGGCTCTTTTTTTTGAGGACATATATGTCACATTTCATTTGTACTATATGTGTCACAATTATACTCCTTTTTATATAATAAATCAAATAATTATGCCTTTGCTATTGACTTATACCATTATTTATGATATAATATTTACATAAGATAAGGGGGATTATGATGAAACGATTATTGAGTTTCCTAGCGGCACTTATGCTTATGGGTACCACTCCGCTTGCGGTTTCTGCCACGGCAAAAGCGGAAATGAATATTATAAAATCGGAACAGTTTACATCTACTGACAAAAATGAGTTGTATGATTTTGAGGAAGGTTTTACACAGAACGGTTATGAGTATCACCTTATTTCAAATACAACATCAATCATAAAAACTGATGATAATGCGAAAGTTCAGACAAAACAGCAGGAAGTTGTGACAAGCGACCTGTCAGAAAAGTCGTATGATTTTGATGATACCATAGAAACTGAGTGGGGTGGCAAGAAGTATACGGCAAAGCTCGTGAATACCTATTATACTCAGTCCAGTATCGAGGAGAAACAGATATATGCGGAAGGCTCGACTTCTTTTCCACACCAAACGAGTGAGCCGATATTTCCCAACAAGGACTATTTTGACGTAAATAATGATTACACAGGTGGTACGCAGCGAGTGCAGCTTTCTTTGCAGAGCGTTGATAAGACTGAGGAAGAATGGAGCGATGATGTGAGCTTTCCTATCGAATTTTCCTCATATTCAGCTTCTTACTATGATTTTAACGGTGTTCGCCTTAATCATGATGATAAAAATTGTCCGCTTGACGGCAGGGGAGACCTTGTACTTGAATTTCTCGGTTTGGATAAGTCGAAATACAAGATAACCTCTGTTAAGTGGGCAGGCGAGGTCAATAAATCAAATGACACACGAAAAGCAGTAGCATACGGCAAGAGACTGACAAGCACATACACGGCGCATTATGCCGACTGGGTAACGATAACAGGCGGAGCAACATGGATCGGACACGGCGTATACGAGTACGAGATATCGTCTGAGGGAAAGCCAGTATACACGATACAGGCAACAGGCGTGTATCAGAGGGGAGCGCAGATAACTCAGACCACAACCACCACAACAACTGCCATGGTAGAAAGCAAGGTTGAAGAAACCTCATCGGTAGTGGAAAGAGCAAAATCGGCGAAAATATCGAAAGTTCCTGTAGCTGTTGAGATAGGTGGTACAACAGGTTTTGTAGCGATCATTGTCTGTTTAGGCTTTGTGAATATCAATTCCATAGTGGTATATGATATGAAAGGCAACAGACTTTTTTCGAGAAAATGCAAGCGTTCTGTTGACCTTACGAAAGCCTATGCAGAAAAGCACGAGCGTGTACAAGTTGTACTGAAAAGCGGCGCAAAGAAAAAGGTCAAAGGCTATGGCGGTCTTGTCTTTACGGCGAACGGCAGGCAATTGCAGATAGTTGAAAAAACAGAGAACGGATATATCGTTAAACTGAGATATGTGGGAGATAACTAAAATTCACAATGAAAGCCTCGAAATGCTTACTTCGGGGCTTTTTTTCTTTGAGTGCTTGGTGAACTTTCGCAATATCATTGCTATATACTTTCTTATATTTTTTCAGTATTTTAAATATTTTAGAAGCTTAAAAATAGCGTAAATGCGTACTTATATAACTTTTACTGTGACTTCAAGTGCGACTATTTGTGACTTGTAGTGCGAACTATTGTGACCTGCGGTGCGCTCTATTGTGACCTGTGGTGCGACTGTCTTTTAAGGCGCAATATCGTTTCGTTAAGCTGTTATCATAGTGAGATATAAGCTTTTTATTGTGACTTCAAGTGCGATTTTCGAGACGATTTTCACATGGTAAGTTTTATGGTGACAATGCTTGACAACGGTCACAATAAATGCTATAATATATGTATATCAAAAGATTTTTTTGGGGGCGAAGCTATGACGGAGCAAGAAGCCGAGGTAATGGATAGCAGAGGCTATTCTGTTGTAAAAGCAAATTCGATCATACAGAAGTCCAGATACAAACTTAGCATTGCTGAGCAAAAAACGATAGCATACATTTGCAGTATGATTAAGCCGATAGAGGAAGGAGAGCAGTTTCAGCTTGAATACACTTTTAACATACGAAAGTATTGTCGGATATGCGGAATTAATTACGGAAGTGGAAAAAATTACAGTGATATAAAGGCTATCCTTCAAAATTTGAGCGACAAGTCTATGTGGCTTAAACAGGGTGACGAAGAAATTCTCGTGCGTTGGCTTGCAAAGGTGAGGACGAATAAGCAGAAGGGAACAGTTCATATAAAGGTAGACGAAGATTTAGTACCTTATTTGTTCGGCTTAAAGCAGCAGTTTACACAGTATCAGCTTTTGGATATTCTAGCGATGAAATCAGCATATAGCATAAGAATTTATGAGTTATTGAAATCTTATGCAGGCTTGAAGAAAAAGGTCTTTGAACTTGATGATTTAAAGAAGAAGCTTATGGTTGAGGATATTTCAAGCTATAACCGCTTTCCTGATTTTCGGCGCAAGGTGCTTGATGTTGCAATCAATGAAATTAATAATTTAACAGCTCTGAATGTCAGCTATGAGCCAATATCAAAGGGAAGAAAGGTCATAAAGATCGAGTTTCATATGAACATGAAAAAGGCAAGCGAATATACAATTGCAATGGCAACGGCGGAGAATATGCTTGAAACGAAAATTTGATTAAAAGAGGGGTATATACAATGGCTAGGAGATACAAGAAAAGAAGCAAACGCAAGCAAGAAGAAAGTCTTGGTGAGCTTCTTGCAACAGCAACGGCGATCATAACCTTATTTGTTACAAAAGGAAACCTTGTGGCAACGCTGATTATGATGCTTATAGTTGGTGTGGGCGTACCACTTATCGTTAAGGTGTACAAGCAGAATAAGAAAAAAGAACGATATCTTACAAGTGGTATGGCTGATATAGACCAAATGTCAGGAGAAGAATTTGAAGAGCTTTTGAAGTATCATTTTCAGGAGCAAGGGTATAAGGCACAGCTCACACCTAAGTCACACGATTATGGCGCAGATTTAGTATTAAAGAATGGATATGGTGAAACCATTGTCGTTCAGGCAAAGCGGTACGGAAGCACCGTAGGGATAAAGGCGATACAAGAAGTGATAGGCGCAAGGTCTTATTACAACGCACAGAGAGCCATTGTATTCACTAATAACTATTTCAGCAACAGTGCTGAACAGCTTGCGGAAACGTCAGGAGTCGAGCTGTATGACCGCTCAGAGCTTACGCAGTTCATAGGCGGTAAAACAACATACGTTCATTCGTTTCGGCGGCGTATACGCAAGCACAGCCGTCTCAGCAAGTGCAAGAACCACAGTCCTGTCCTTATTGCGGCGGAACGCTTGTTAAGCGGTATGGAAAGCATGGCGCATTTTGGGGCTGTAGCAACTTTCCGACTTGTCGATATACAAAGAACATATAATGAAAAAGCTCAGAAAAAAATTCTGAGCTTTTCCAAATTTCTATTGACTTTCCAAAAATTTAGTGTTATACTTATCTATATAGCTTATAAAAAATTGCCATTAAGAAATTTAAAGGCTTATTGCTTTTTATTATTGTTGTTTCCGAAATTATCAATTGTTCGGATCAATAATATTAAAAATATTATTGTTTGTATATCCATTATTTATCACGCTCCTTTATGTGGGGTACGGCTTATAAAGTCATAGACAAGTATGAGCCTAGTTATCGAGAGTAGCTTGTTGTATAGATAAGTACCAAATTAGGAAAGTCGATAGTCTACGCCCTTTAACCTAATATTAAGTAGTGCCACTTTTAAAACTATTGGCTGACAATATAATCGTTTAATGGTGCAAAAAAACAAGTTTTATTGTGAATAAATTGTAAACATTTTAGGAGTGAGATTTACGCAGACTACAAATCAGTTTTCATTTTTTGTACTGAATGTATTATTGAAATAACGATACACTTATACTCCTTAAACATATAAACCATATGAAAGATAGACGTTGAGAGAAAATCTTGCAACGTCTATTTTTTTAGAAAAGTGTTGACATTATGCGTAATATATGATATAATATATACAATCAAAACCACTCTTGCTTAAATAAGTATGAGTTATCTTATCGGAAAAAAGACTTGCAGAAATGTGAGTCTTTTTTTCGTTTGTGCTATATGTGTCACAATTGCACTTCATTATAGAAATAAATGTATTCACTTGACAAAATGCATATATTATGATATAATCTATACATAGCAAATAAAAAGAAGGTAAATAACATAAGCAGATTTTAAACCATTTAGGGTGGAGGTAAACGTGGAAAGTATGAAGTTGATTACAATGAGAACATCGAAGAAGATGTTTAATGAGATAAGTTCCTATGTCTTATCTGCTGGCAAAACGCCCTCGATCGTTGTGGAAGAGGCATTGAAAAAGCTATTATCAGCAAAAAATGTGAACATATCTAGTGAAACCCTCAGAAGAAATAATGAGGGCGACGATATGCGTACAGAAACCTTTGGAGTATATATTCCAAATGACCTATTTGAAAGAGCTGACTTGTTGGCAAAGCAGGTAGGTGTGGCAAGAAGCAAGATACTATTACAGGCAATTGCAGATTTCTTTGATGATTTTAAAAAAAGTAAAAAGGAAAGTCAGAAGAAAAATATAGAGTCTTTGTATGAGGCTTTTAATATTTACAGCTCTCTTGATGATGTAACTGCTATCCCTGATACTGACCCACGCCGAAAGAAAATCGTTGACCTTGGCACTTATAGTAAGCTTGTTTTTCAGAAGGTGTTCCACCGTTGTGAACAAACGGACAAGGATAACGTTATCCTGACTTCTGATAAGCAGGAGCAATGGGCTGAGATAGACGAGGACGGTGTTGTGCAGAATATAAGCTGCTGCCCTTATTGCGGTCTTAACCTGAACGATCATAAAGGCACAATAGTTGTGCTTAAAGCAAATACTTCCGATGAACAGTGGCAAGCAGAGTTTGAAGGAGCTATGATGTAAGTGATAAAAATAAGAGTAGAGGGAGAGCCGAAAGAGGTTGAGAAATTTGTGCGCCTTTTAGAGAAAAAGGACGTTCGTGTATTGAGCGAGAGTGACGATTATAAAAACCGTAACTCTGTTTATGTGAGAAGATATTTAGACGTGGATATAAGCCGACAAGGGGGAGAATAAATGGAGAAGAAAAAAGTAGTGATACCAGTAATCATTTGCATATGCGTATCTGCACTTCTTTCGTTCCTTATAGTAAACGGCATACAAATAGCCATGTGCGACAGCCTATACTACAAATTGAAAACACTTGAATATGAAAAACATAGACTTTGTTATGTTCTTGCCGATAATACATCTTATGAAAAACAGATAGACGAAACCAAAACAAGGTATATCCTGAGTATGGATATGTCTTTTTTGAAAGAGGCAAGTTCAGACGAAGAAACGATAAGAAAGCTTGACGATGTGGACGAGCAGATACATCAATTGGGCGATGATTATATCAATGCCTTTGAGGGAATATTCGGCACAAAGAAATTGAAGTCAAGCGAATATTCCGATAAACGTGCTGTGTACAATGATTTACTGATTTTTAATGGCAGGGAAAAAGATGAATGAGATTATAATAAGTATCAAGCCTGAGTGGTGCAGAAAAATAATGACAGGGCAGAAAACGGCAGAAGTCAGACGGACAAAGCCAAAACTGAACACGCCTTTTAAATGCCTTATTTATTGCACGAAGGACGCTAAGTCAAATGAGCTTTACAAGGGCAAGGTGGTAGCTGAGTTTGTTTGCGATAAGATATTTAATATTGATGCAGGCAACAAGGCTGAGATAATCGAGAACTCCTGCCTCACCGAAGAACAGTTGGAAACGTATGGCGGAAAATATGCTTGGCATATTTCTTGCTTAAAAAAATATGTTCCAGTATTGCCGCTTGAAACCTATTTAAAAAAAGCTCCGCAATCGTGGTGCTACATAAAAATGTGACATATGTGTCCACTTTTGAGCAAGTTTTGAACTTGCTCTTTCTTTTTGCGCCGAAGCCTATAAAACGCTGCATAGCTATCACGATACAGCGTTTGTATAAAAAGAAATATGATGAAGGTGGTCGGGCATGAGGCTCATTTGTTGCTTAAAATTTTATATTTACTATTGACAAACGTACTGTAATATGATATAATATATATATAAGATAACCTGCTTTATTAAAGGAGTGCTGATTATGGGCAACGCATTAGTTGAATTTTATCCGACACCGAAAACTCTCATTGATAAAATGCTTGACGGAATAGATTTTAATACCGTGAAAACCGTATTAGAGCCAAGTGCAGGAAACGGAGCTATCGTTGAGGGTTTGTTGGAAAGAAGTAAACAATCATATCGTGGCGAGGAAATAGACATTGACGTAGTGGAGATAGAGCCTGATTTTCAGAAGATTTTAAAAGGCAAGGGATATAAGCTTGTGTATGATGATTTTCTGACTTTTAAGGCAGATAAGCACTATGACCTTATCATTATGAACCCACCATTTTCAAACGGTGATAAACACTTCTTGAAAGCGTTGGAAATGCAGGAGAACGGCGGCGAGGTAATCGCTATTGTTAATGCTGAAACTATTCGCAATCCATTCAGTAATCGCCGCAAGGAACTTGTGAAGCTGCTTGAAGAATATAACGCTGAGATAAACTATCTGCCTTCTGAGTTTACAAGTGCCGATCGCACAACAAACGTTGAGGTCGCAATGATTAAGGTTAAAGTGCCTTGTGCATATAAAAGTGATATTCTGAAAAATCTTGAACGTTCAGAACTGGAGCAAGAGGACAGAAACTTTGAGCCAACTGACGTTGCAAGCGGTAACTACTTTCAAAATCTCATTGACTCATACAATCTTGAAGTTGCCGCAGGCAAGAAACTTATAACCGAATACTTCGCTTTAAAACCTAGATTTTCAAGCAGTTTTAAAAAGGACTCTTATCAAAGAGATATCATAAAGCTTGAAGTCGATGAACATTCATATAAAGAGAATTATGGTGAAATGATTAACCGTTTCATTTATTCAATGAGATATAAGTATTGGAACGCTTTGTTCCATTCTGACGAGTTTATGAAGCTGTTCACAAGCAAGCTTAGACAAGACTTTATGTCAAAACTTTCTGAAATGAAATACTATGATTTTAACCTTTTCAATGTTCTCCAAATGAGAATAGAGCTATCAAGACATTTGCTTTCTGCTCTCGAGGACAACATCTTGCAGTGCTTTGAAGAGTTTAGTACGAAACATTCGTGGTATTCTGAATGTGCCAACAACATTCACTACTATAACGGTTGGGCGCATAACAAGGCACACTATGTAAACAAAAAGGTTATCATACCGCTTTCGGCGTGGAATGATATTTTTAAGAGATTTTCTTATTACAGAGTGGAAGAAAAGCTCAAAGATATCGAAAGGGTCTTTGAGTATCTTGACGGCAGCGACCGCATTAATTATCACGATCTTTCTTCGATACTCAAAGTGGCTGAAAACATGGGAGAAAGTCGAAATATTGAGCTGAAATATTTCAATGTTTCATTCTACAAAAAAGGAACTTGTCATATTGAGTTTACTGACGAAAAACTTCTGAAAAAATTCAACATTTACGCAGGCAGACAGAAAAACTGGTTGCCGCCACATTACGGTAAGAAGGCGTACAATGAAATGACCGATGATGAAAAAGCCGTCATTGATGAATTTGAGGGAGAACAGGCATATGAAGAGGTGTATGAACATTCAGAACAGTATCTTATTGAGAATAATGAACTTTTGAAACTTTGTGGATAGGGGCGAAAAACATGAGCAGAATGACAAAGAAACAGCGTGAAGAATTAAGGAAAAAAGAAATCGAACGTAAAAGAGAAAACTTAAAAAGGACGTATAATGCTTATCTTTTATATCACCGTTATAAAAATATAACGTGGATAGCAGAAAATGATATTCGCAGAAAGAGTGCAAAAATCATTGTAAATAATTATTTTTTCACAGTGTTTAGTGGAATTGAGCATCGTTGTAAAGAAAAGCCAACGGGATATAAAATATGGTGCAATACGATAGCGAGCTTTGGAGATAATGAATACTGGGTGTTGAGTAAACCGCAATGCGTTCAGGGTCATTTTATAGAAACGTGTCCTTTTTGTGGTGCAGATTTAAAACACCGAAAGGGAAGTGTTGTTCTCATTAAGACGAGGAAAAGTGAAGAAGATTGGCAAAGAGCCTTTGACCGTTCGTTGTGATATATGTATCATCGAAGCAGAGTTGAGAAGCTATTCAAAGTAAAGGAGAAATAATATGGACGTATCAAAAATCAGCATGGAGAAAATCGAAATTGCAGTTAAAGATTTTAATCAGGAAGTATATTGGCGGAACGAAAATATAAAGAAATATGGAGAACCATTTGGAATGTTTATAAAAATAGTTTATGACAAAGAGATAAACGACCTGTATGTTTCTTTTATCACGCACGAACTTTGCGAGTTATATTTCGGAAAAGATGACAGATATGTTGACCTAACAGAAAATATGGAACGAAAGGTAACAGTTGAAGAAATTACAAAAGCCTTGACGAACATCTAAAAATAACCCAAAATGCTTACGAATGGCGGTGCTGAGAAATCAGTGCCGCCATTCGTGCTATATGTGTCACAATTGTTCCTTTCCGAGTGTCAAACGCCTCACGCCTAACTGCTATAACATTTGCAAATATACGGCTTATGGTGAATGTGGTCGGGGCAGACCCATAATATAAATTCTCATTTTGCTATTGACAAAACGCATATAATATGATATAATATATTTATAAGATAATTCGTAATTAATTTTAGTGAGGAGTGGTTTTATGCCAACAGCAACAGCATTTGACTGGACTGGAAATCAAACGTCCATATTTTCCACGCTTGCCGCAAGTAATCATTCAAAGACCGAGAGGCAGGCTGATGATTACTATGCTACCGACCCGATAGCGGTTGAAAAGCTATTGGAAAAAGAACATTTCAACCATTATGTGTGGGAGTGCGCCGCAGGCGGTCTGCATATCTCTAATGTGTTGACTGCTCACGGATATAAGGTAAGAAATTCTGACATAACAAGTCGAGGAAACAGGAGCATAGAAGAGCTTGACTTCTTCAAAGCCGAGAAGGATAAAATGTCACCTGATATCATTACAAACCCACCATACAAGTATGCAAGCGAGTTTGTTGAACACGCCTTGGATATTTCAATGGATAGTGTTAAGGTTGCTATGTTCTTAAAAATTCAGTTTTTGGAGAGCAAAAAAAGGCGAGAACTGTTCAAAAAATATCCACCTAAGAAAATCTATGTTTTTACAAATCGAATGAACTGCGGTAAAAACGGTGTGTTTGGCAAAGAAAGTTCGGCGGTGTGCTATGCGTGGTTTATTTGGGAAAAGGGATATACAGGACTTCCGAATGTGGATTGGATAGATTAGAATGTAAGAGAGCTGACATTTCGGCTCTCTTTTTTTTGTGAGCTACATATGGCGCAGAGAGGCATACAAAACGTCTCACGTCTATCACGATACAGCTTTTATATATATAAGCCATATGGTGATAGTGGTCGAGGGAAGTGATATTTATAGCACAAATATTTTCTGGGAAATTTGCAAAACGCTATTGACAAACGTTTTATAATATGATATAATATATACATAAGGATAAAAGGAGTTGAGCGTTATGACAATCAAGGTTAAAATCTATGATAAGGTCAAGTACGATCCGACAAGCAGAAAAACGGCAGAAACCATTTTTGAAAATGTAAAAGGTTTTGAAATGAGAGAACTTTCGGACGAAGAAGTTCGCCAAAATGGTTTTGACGAGTTTGATGAAAACAAGGAGTACGTCAAGCTTACTCTTGACAATGGAGACGTGGCAACATACAGAAGCTCTCACGCAGACTTCTTTAAGATTGATTAATTGAAAGGATTGATTAAAATGACAGGAACAACAGCAAAGATAATCACCCCACAGGCAACGATCATTAATGCAAAAGCAATAAGCACAATCGCAGAAATGATTGAGCAGTCGAAAAGAATGTCACTTCTTTGTAGTGATGATAGAACGGAAAATATGTGGGTCGATGATGAACTCGTACTGCACTACACAACAGAGGGTGAAGAAAAGCAAACTATAATGTCACGTTGGTCGCTTTCTCAGCTCTGCACTAAAATCGGCATACCAGTCAAGTATATGTACAAGTGCATTGATGAACAGCACGTCAAACTTGCTCAGACCAATATAAACGAGTGGCTGACGGAGTTTAATAATAGCAGGGCAGGCGCAGTTATCAGAAAATGCTACTCTGAAAACACAGAGTATAGCAGGGGAATAGTTTCGGAAAGATATTCACTTTATGATAACTCACAAATTTTGACGGCGATAAACAAGTCTGTTGATTTTGATAACTATGATATCAGAGGACAGATATTGACCCCTGAAAGGCTTCATTTGAGATTGACGAACAAAAAGAAGCTCAATGTAAAAGACGTCGGCGATCTGTTTTCGGGTATAATGATAGACAATTCAGAGGTAGGACAGGGAGCGTTGAAAATAACCTTTATGATGTACCGCTTGCAATGTACGAATGGAATGGTTATGAACACACAGGCACCGCTTGTATACTGCAAACACTATGGCGGTACAATAGAAAAGTTTTCGGAAAGACTTCACACGCTTCCAAGACTGTTGAGCGAGGCAGAGGAGTATATGACTACACTCGTAAATAGAAACATAAAAAAGAAAATGAGCATGAAAGAGGTTGAGGAGTGCTTTGAAAAAATAAAGAAAGCACTTAAAATGTCAGAGGACGGAATTGAAAAGCTCGGCATACTGAGAGAAATCTATGCGGACGAAATGGGCGAGAACAGCTTTGCTATTGTGAACGCCTTGACCGACTATAGCAAGGACTTTGCAATTGACAGGCGCATAGAGATAGAGACATATGCAGGCAAGCTCTTCAAGGCAGCTTAAAGAAGTAGGACGTGTCATTGTGACACGTCCTGTTTTTTTGCGCTCTGCCGCATACAAAACGCTTAACAGCTATCACGATACTGCCTATATATATAAAGAGAATTATGGAGATAGTGGTCGGGGTGCTACATATAGCACAAAATCAAAATTTTTTTGAAAAATTCTCAAAATACTATTGACAAATGTGCTATAATATGATATAATGTATACATACCGATAAGATGATTAATACTTCTTGAAAGGGGTTTTGAAAATGGCAAAATTTTTAGTAGCATACAACAAAAAAGGTGGTGTTGGTAAGAGTACCACTTGCATTAATCTTGCGTTTAACCTTGCTGTTCTGAGGGGCAAAAAAACACTTCTGATTGACATTGATAATCAGGGTGACAGCTCACGTTTTCTTGATAATGTGGACGAGGACAAGAACCTGTATAATGTGCTTAACGGCAAGTATGAGATAGAGGAAGTTATAAAGAACACACGTTATGAAAATCTTGATTGTGTGACGTTCGGCAAGGTTGAGTATCTTAAAACAGACGTAAACAACATTGAGGAAAGGCTGATGAAGCCGTGGAATGTACTTGATGAAAGATACGATTTTATCATCATCGACTTGCCCCCTGCTATAAGCTCACTAAACAGAGCTATATTTGCTATGACGGACGGCATTATTGTTCCTGTTGATTTATCAGAATACAGCCTAAACGGTTTAGAAGCCGTTGTGGGAGAGGTCAAGAAGTACGGCGGAAAGATTGAGGGAATACTCATTACAAAGTACAAGAGAAAAAATGCACTTCACACAAAGCTTGCAGGACTTATAAAATCATCGGGAATGGGAAAGGTTTTTGAGTTCGTTCCTGAGAGCAACGCTATTCAGAACTCGCCAAGCTATGGCGTAACGGTTTACGAATATTTCAAGCGTGCAAACGCAGTTTATGAAAAGCTCACAGACGAAATAATTTAATATACAAAAAGGAGATTTTGAAAATGGGAAGATTTAATACGGACAGACTTGAAAGCAAGGTAAACAACATCAAGACGGCAAACGAACAGTTTGAGAAAATCAACATCAATGACATTATCGACTGCTCAGACAATCATTTTCCGCTGACGAAAATTGAAGAACTTGCATACGATATCGCCGAAAGAGGTCTTGACGATAACCTTGTGGTCGGACGTTGCAACAAGGAAGTTGCTGAACATTACGGCGTGAAAGAAGGGCAGTATCTTCTTATCAGCGGTCACAGACGTAAAACAGCTATTATGTACGCAAATGAGCATATTGACAACTTCAATATGCAGGAGATTATGTGCAAAATAAAGCCGTTCAATTCTGTTGCAAATGCCAAGTATCAGCTCAATATGGCGAATTTGCAGAGCCGTAGACTTACAAGCAGTGACCTTATGAGAGCCTTTACAGAACTGAAAAATCTGTTGCCTGACCTTGAAAAAGAGGGTATGAAGATATCAGGCAGAACGAGAGATTTTATTGCAAAGACTTTGAACATTTCTTCTGCGCAGGTCGGCAAAATGGAGAACGTGTATAATAATGCTGTTGACGAAGTAAAGACAGAAGTCGAGCAGGGAACGCTTTCTATCAACGCCGCAAATGTTATCGCAAGACTTGACGATAACGAGCAGAAGGACATTATCAACAACTATTCTGAAACAGACCGTTATGACGAAGCAAAAAAAAGGGTAGAGGAGATAAGAGCGAGGAAAGAAGCTGAGACAACAGCCGAGCCTGACGAGCCGATCGAAGAAGAGCCTGATAACGTTCCAAATGCAACACCGAACATCACAGTTGCAACAAGAAATGACGTTGAAAAGACTGTCACAGTTGAAAAGACTGTCACAGTTGAGAAGAACACCGAAACAGAAAACTCAATGATATGGGATAACGAGCTTGTACTTAAATCTGTTGATTATGTGTTCAACAAATTTTCGCTGAACGTTTCAGAAGAAACGAAAAATCAGCTCAAAGGCATTGAAATGATGTTGAAATCAATGCTCAAAAAGACGGCAGAACAGGCAAGAGAATTTATCGGCGAATGAAAAGCAAGAGAGTTCCAAAAAGGAACTCTCTTTTTTGCTCTTTTGCCCACCATGATAGAACGTTTTACACCTAATAGATAAGATGTTCGTATATAAGGTTTATGGTGAGGGTGGTCGGAAGCGGACACATATGTCACAAAAATCTACAATAAGCATTGACAAATCTGATTAAATATGATATAATATATACATAGATTATTATAAGGAGAGAGTTAAAATGTCACGAAAGAAAAGCATTGAAAATGAGCCGCTGCCTTTTACTGAACTTAAACGGTTTACCAAAACATATCCAAATGTGTGGAGTACCTGCGATATGTTTCACAATAATAACGGTAAAAACGGATTGCCACCTTGGAATAAACTTTGTGAAGTGCAGATATCGGCAACGCTGTCGATAATGACGAAATATCCTCGTACAACTATAGACAAAATGTTTCCTGCTGAATGTGCCGCTCTGTATGCTTGGCGCAAACACAAGATAATATACAAATTTGACAAAGACTTGGCGAAAATGCTTATGGAGCAAGCGGAAGATTTAGAAGTTCCTTTAGACGTGCTTTATTCCTTGCCATATCCTTGTATATATATAGAGTTGGATGAAAACGTAGGCTTTTTTGTGTGGTTTGAGGACGATTATTATACACACGTTATGGAACTGCGTATGTTTATACTTAGACGTAATGCGGACGGAACAGTCTCACACAATGAAAACATCATACTTCACCTTAAAGAAGGTTGGAACATATCTGACGGCGTAAGAGATACGGTTAAGACTATTCAGCATAATCTTAATGACAAAGAAATTCAAAAGCAAGTCAAAGAATTTGGCTTTACCTCAGATAAGTCCGATCCTGATAAGCAATTTGAAGTTCAATATATAATGGCGAGTAGCTTGATACAGCTCGTTTTGTATATTTGTGCGGAAAATAAAGACGTGCAGGAAAACGAAGAACAAAAAAGCATTTCAAAACCATTCAACAAGGAAAAGCCAAAGGACGTTTTCAGAGAGATACGGAAGTGGGACGTTGGATATCGAGTAGGAAATGTGATACGAAAGGCTAACAAAACCAGTGAAAGCAGCTCTGCTTCTGAACATAGCAATGTAGGTCACGGAAGCAGCGTTGGCAAACGTCCTCATAGTAGACGAGGACATTATCATCATTACTGGGTAGGCTCGAAAAAAGACGGAACACGGCGTATTATTTTGAAATGGGTCGCACCGATGTTTATAAACGGAGATATTGATGATATAATACCGACAACGTATGAACTGAAATGAAAGGACATACAATGAAAAAAGAAAAAGAAAATTGGATAGTTGAGAAATTTGTAAATGACGTTTCTTTGTTTTTATGGCAAGAAAAGCATTTGAAGGCAAGATTTAATGTGACAACGGAAGAACTTAGACGTTGTGAGGGATTGGCTCGTATAAAAGTGTGGGAAGGAAAAGAAGGTATTCTTACGAACAGAAACATTTTAACTGCTATATGCTCACTGGATCTTGATGATCCAGTGTGGGAAAAGATAATCAAAGAAGATATAGCAGAGGAAATGTATTGAAAAAACTGCGATCATAGGGTGTGCGCCTTGTGACCGCAGTTTTCTTTGCGGCATATAGAAAACGCTTCACAACTAACAGCGTTGGTATTTGTATATTCAAGACCTATGGTGAACGTGGTCGGGGCGGACACAAATGTCACAAAATTTTTTCTGCTAAAATTCACGCATCGCTATTGACAAATACGCTATAATATGATATAATATATAAGTAAGCTAATATAAATATCTTTGAAAGGAACTTTTTTATGAGCAAGAAAATTGTAATTGACACCGAAACAACAGGTTTTAACGCTAAGACAGACGAACTATTGCAAGTATCAATCATTGATACGGACGGAAACGTGCTGTTTGACAGCTTTTTTAAACCGACAAGGCACAGCGAATGGAAAGAAGCAGAGAATGTCAACGGCATATCTCCTGAAATGGTCGCAAATTCACCGACTATTGATGAAAAGATAGCGGTAATTAATGATATTTTGCATTCGGCTGATGAAGTCATAGGATATAACACTGGCTTTGATGTTGGTTTTCTCGAAAGCAACGGCGCAACATTTAAAGCGGATTATAAAGTTGTGGACGTGATGAAATTATTTGCACCTGTCTATGGCGTATGGTCTGAGGAGCGAAATGATTACAAGTGGCAGAAGCTCACTACTGCCGCAGAGTATTACGGCTATGACTGGAGCAAGAGGGCTGAAACCGCCCACAACAGTTTAGGCGATTGCTTTGCAACGTTGTTCGTATACGAAAACATCAACCGCTTGTAATACCGATACAGGAGATAGGGCGAACGCTCTTTCTCCTGATTTTTTTGCCATTAGAAAACGCCTTACAGCTATCACGATACAACCTATGTATAAAAAGATAATGGTGATAGTGGTCTGAATGTGCTATATGTGTCCGCTTGAAGTCGCAAAATTGGTACTTCAAAAAAATAAAAAAATCTCAAATAACTATTGACAAATGCTTTGAAATATGCTATAATATAGTCATACCGATAAGATAATATTTTTTGAAAGAGGTTTTGATTATGGCAAAATATGAAGTAAAATTTTCATGTGGACACACTCAGATCATCGAACTGTTCGGCAAGGACAAAGACAGGCAAAGGAAAATCGAATACTTTGAAGAACGTGGCTTATGCAAAAACTGCTATAAGTCAATGATGCAGGAGATCGAAGCACACACACCGCTCGGCTTAACAGCTCAACTTAACCCCTTGGAAACATATCCTTTTCGTGCGTACTTTACAGGTGATACGGAGTCTGTGGAAGATAAAGTGAAAGCGTTAGGTTTCACTTGGACGGATATTAATGACGGTGATGTTTCGTCAACCAGTGAACTTATGGGTTGGAGCTGTGAACTTAAAAGTTCAGAAGAACTTGGAAAAGTCTTTGAAGAAGTAAAAAAGGTTTTCCCTGAAATAGAGATAAAGTTTGATTTTAAAGAGGTCGATATGGCTCTCTTTAAAAGATTAAAAGAGCAAGAAGCACAAAATGAAGTTGAGGGAAAAAAGCAGGCGGCTGAATTGCAAGATAAAATAGATAAGCTTGAAAAGCCTCAAAGACCCAACTGCTACCCTGTTGGACGTTGGAATGGACGGTTTTATACGGCTAAAAAAGGCTATCGCCGCATATACGTCAATAACAAAGAGCTGCTGATAACAGAAGAGGACGGACAGGCTATCGAAAGATTTGATAAACAGGTCGAAAATTACAAGTTGCAAGTTGCCGCCATAAAGGGCGATGAAAATGCGGTAAAACAGCTCGAAAAGACAGCAAAAATCAAGGAGCTTAAAGAGCCTGAAAAGCCTGACTGTTACCCTAAAGGACGTTGGAACGAGCGGTTTTACAAGGCTGAGAAGGGCTATCGCCGCATATACGTTGACGGCAAGGAACTGTTGATATCCGAAGAGGACGGACAGGCTATTGACGATTATTTGACAGCACTTTCGAGATACGAAGATACTGTTGCAAAACTTAAAGAAGGAGTGTAAACGTTATGAAAAATGCAGAAATGTCTATCGGACGGAATATAGAAATAGAGCCGATAAAGTTTGTAGTTGAGGAAAAAGGCAAACAGTTCAAAATTGACGGCTGTAAAGTTATAACTGAGTTTGGTACAATATATTTTAACTACGAAGCCTATATTGCAACCTTCTTTGTAGAATTAGTAGCAGACTTACCTGACTATAGACATTATTCTGACAAAGAAATCGTCAATATGATGAAAGAACAAGCACAAAAAGACTGTTATAAATGGTATAGTTCTGACAAAATAATTAAGGAAGAGAAAAAAACAACTTGGTGGAAGTTTGAACTTGAAAACAAACACAATTTCAACGTCAAAAAGAAGCTTGTAGAGGAAGGTCACAGTAAGATTTTTAAAGAGTGGAGCAAATATTCCACAATCACGAAAGAAGATTTTATAAAAGCGTTAGAGTGGGTATGCAATGATCCGTTGACAGAGGACGGCAAGGTCACAAGAGAGATAGGCTTAACTCCGACAAACATTGTCAAGCTCACTCGTGTGTACAATGATTTAGGACTGTCGAGCTTGTATAAAGACGGAGAATGGTGGAATGGTGAAATATTCACTATGCCTTGCGAAAATGAGCATGAAAAGATGTTTTCGTATGACGGAAAGAATGTCGAAGCAACATATAAAGTTAGTATATCGTGCAGAAATCTTATATAAGAAAAGGAGTGTAGTGTTATGAAATACGGAATTTTTTTTGCTATTGTAGAACAGATAGTCCCGCCTATCAGCGCGACCGACATTATTTACGCAAAAAAATTTATCAACACCCCTGTGGCGATTTTTGACGATGAAAACACCGCAAGGGCGGCGTTGAAAAAATATGCACGCAGTGTCCGAAAAAACTGTGATTTTGACAGCACATTTGATTTTCTGGTGGTTTTCATAGCCCCGTGCGAACGTAAATTCGACAACACGGACGAACCGGCAGCATTTGCTGACCCTGCTGATTATGTTTGGAATTCTGATGCTTTAACAGAAAATATAATCATTCATTAACTCAATGAATGATAATTCAAACTCAGTTGAGCGAGGCTCAATAGGAGAGGTTCTTATGGTTGACGATATCGGTACATTACATTGTCGCTTTGATAATGGGCGTATGCTTGACGTTGTGCCTAATGTAGACAGTTTCCGTAAAATAAAATAATCTGAGCGGACGTGTGAGCAAGTCTTATACGTCCGCTTTTTTGTTGTCAGCATTATAAAACGTCTTACACCTATCCGCTATGACGTTCACATATAAATAGCGGTCATGGTGATAGTAGTCGGAAATGTGCTATATGTGTCCACTTGAAGTACCAAAATTGGTACTTCAAAAAAATGAAAAAATCTCAAATAACTATTGACAAATGCTTTGAAATATGCTATAATATAGTCATACCGATAAGATAATATTTTCGGAATATGAGAAGGCAGTAGCCGATATAAAAAAGGAGTGTAGTAATATGAAATACGGAATTTTTTTATCCAGTCACGAAATGAAAAAAAGACCTGAAAAACTTGCAAATGTTGTTGAAACCGATGAATGGATCGAAACACCCGAAGAAATATTTGAAACCAGAGAAGCTGCTCTTGCAAAGCTCAAAGAGGATAAAGAGAAATATTCTCCTTGCATTCGTGAAATGAGAGGTAATGGTGGAGTCTTTTATGATTGCAAGGTCTATTTTGTTGCGGCTTGCGAATATCGCTATGAAGAAGATGAAGATGATGTAACGGCAACAGATAGTGACGATACAGCGGACTATGTTATGAGTTATGAGGACGGCTTTGAAGTTGCCCCTTTTGAGCGACACTTAAAAATAGAGCCGAAAAAGTTCAAAGTCAAGGACTGTGATGAAGAGCTTATCGTTGACGGTTGTAGGGTCACAACTGAGGATTATTGTGGATATTACTATGACTATTTCAATTGCAAATCAGAAGTTCTTGAAAGCTATGTCGGTGAGTGTTATTCTGATGATGACGCTCTCGAAGAAATGATGAATAATGAAGAATGGTACAGCGGCTCAGACTTAGATCTTAATGGTGGTTGTGAGATAGAAGAAATTGAATAACGAATAGGCTTAAGGCAAAAAGCAGCTCATCGGGAAGGTTTTCTCAATGAGCTGCTTTTATATATCCAGTGAATTTGCTTACTGGCATACAAAACGTCTTATGCCTAGCAGCTATGACGTTTATATAAACACGATTTATAGTGAAAGTGGTCGGGGAGTTGTGCTACATATAGCACATTTTTTCTTTGAAAAAACTTTGTGAAATTTGCGTTTTGCTATTGACAAATGTGTTATAATATGATATAATATATACATAAGATAAATTAATACTTATGAAAGAGGTTTTGACTATGACAAATCGTGAACTTGGTAACGCAATCAGAAAAAAGATTAAGGCTCTCGGCTACACTTCAAAAGATGTATCAGTGAGGGTGAGCGATGCAGGCTATGAAACAGCGGTACACATCTATATAAAAAATATGGCTGTGAATGAACAGGCTGTAAAAGGAGTTGCAAAGTCTTTCGAGTATATCGACCGTGATGAAAGAAGTTACGAGATACTTTCAGGCGGTAACACTTTCGTTTTTGTCGATTATGACTATGACACAAGAAAGGAAGCTGTAAATAAGTATCTTGAAGCCGCAGAAGAAATAATGCAAAAATATAAGGAGCTGACAATTAACAATATTGCACAGCGTGGTGATAAGGTGCTTAAATTCTACCACGGCGACAACGCAGACAGCTTTGTATATATCGACAATTTGCACAGATTATACACAAGAGACACATACGGTCTTGCTTTCGCCTTGGCAAAGTTCAACGCTTGTGACTGCATATAATGCAGTCACAAATATAAGGGGGCGTAATAATGAATTTTGACAAAGACGGCTTTATGCGTTGGCTGAAAGAAACATTAAACTTTGAGCTTTGCGCACAGCAAATAACTGTTGAGCTGATTTTAAATCTGTTGGAATATGCAGAGAAAAACAACAATCATTCAAAAAATCAAATGGCTTACTTTTTGAGCGACATAATTCCTGATGTTTCGGTTGAAGATATTTCAAGGTTTGAACGAAAGGAGCTTGAAAATGTTCTGTAATTCATTTTGCGGCAAGCGTGAGGATAGCTTTTCTTGGGTAGAGGGCGGCTATATCTGCTTGCACAGCTCGTCTGACTTGCATATTATCGTTGATGATGAAGGCGTGTATCATAGGTGTTCACCCGAAACAATCGGCGTTTTTACGCAGGAGCTTGACAGGGAGAAACAAAAAATCTATGAGGGCGATATTATCGAATTTAGAGCAGAAAACGGCAACGATTATTTTGCAGTAATTAAGTACGGCGAATATGAGCAGGGAAGCAGCGGCACAACAAACGTGGGCTTCTATGCTGAAACCTTGAAACCTTGTCTTGAACTATTCGCCTGTGCAGAGATAACAAGTGATTTTAGACAGCAGAGTGTTTCACAAATTGCTTGCCGTTGTAGGGTAGTTGCTAAGTCGAGCGAGTGGGAAGGTTAGATACATTCCCACTCGCTTTTTTGATGCTTAGAAAACGCCTCACAACTAGCAGCTATGGCGTTTATATATAAGTCTTATAGTGATAGTGGTCGGATTGACGTGCCACATATAGCACAATATTTTCTTTAAAAAAACTTTGTAAAATTCTCAATTTGCTATTGACAAATGTATTATAATATGCTATAATATATACATAAGATAAATTAATACTTTGAAAAAGGAGCGTTTATTATGAAAGAAGAAGCAACTCTTGAAAATTACGATGCTAAGTTTGAGCAAGCGATAAGAGGACTTGCAAAGGAACTGGCGGAGTATGCAGACGTAACATATGAACAGGTCATGAGACTTGGTGAGCAGACGATTTATCTGCTGTGGCATGAACTTCACGGTTATGACCCTGTATGTGATGAACCACCGTATGAGAAAATAAGACGGTATGTTGCAGATGATGAAAAAAGGCTACAGGAAAAAGAGAACGCTAACAAGCTCAGAGTTCTAGTTGCAGAGCCACATAAAAGGGCATATGTCAAAACTATTGTGAACAGTCTTGAAGAAATGCAAAAGCTTGTAGACGGTCTGATTGAGCCAATCTATTTTGACCCGACCAATAAGGCGATAGCCTTTTGCAATGAGGAGTTTCTTATAAACGGCTCTGAGCCAAACCGCTTCTTTGCACATACTATCATTCACGGTACTTTCTTTATTGTCGGCAACGAAACCGATGAAAACGGTGAACAGAGAGTTTGCTCTCTGACTGATGAACAGGTTGAGCTTTTTGATAACTTCCTTAATAGATTGTTGATGTTATAGCAGAACTGAGAACGTGTGAGTAAATCTTGCACGTTCTCTTTTTTTGTGTTGTCGCCATTATAAAACGCCTCACGCCTATCACGATACAGCTTTTGTATATACAAGCCATATGGTGATAGTGGTCGGAAATTCAGAGTTGAGAAAAAATATTCATTTGACTATTGACAAATTACATATAATATGATATAATATATACATAAGATAATTTGATGATACTTATGAAAGAGGGCTTTGGTTATGAATAAGATAGTTGCGGCTGTAAAGAGAAAGGGTTTACCATTTGAATTTGTCGAGTATATGGGTATGAATGGTGTTATAAAAGCTGTTCGTGTCAATTATACAGGAATTAGACCACCATTGATAAAAGGTGCTGTTGTAATTAATCATAATGTCTATAATGAAAGTATGACACTTGTGACAGAGGAGCAGGCGGAAAGCTTAAAAGCGTACTCAAAAGCACTAGAAATTTTATCACTTGCCTTTTGGAATACTCTCAGAGAAACGAGAGATAAAGATAGGGCGGTAGCAGCACAGCGAGCCACCGCTGAAAAGCATAATTGCTTGAACGTTTTTGAAGGTATCTATGCTTAGAGAGGGGATTGACTATGTTTTTTGTTGACAGAGATTTAGTGAAAAACTTAAAAGAACGCTATCCAAAGGGTACAAAAATATGCGTTGACTCGATGAATGACGATCCAAACCCAGTTGAGCAAGGCTCAATAGGAGAGGTGCTTATGGTTGACGATATCGGCACGATACATTGTCGCTTTGAGAGTGGACGTATGCTTGGTGTTATACCTAACGTAGATAGTTTTCACAAAGTAGAATGATTTGAGCGGACGTGTGAGCAAGTCTTATACGTCCGCTTTTTTGTTGTCAGCATTATAAAACGTCTTACACCTATCCGCTATGACGTTCACATATAAATAGCGATCATGGTGATAGTGGTCGGAAATGTGCTACATATAGCACAATTTTTCCTTGAAAAAAACTTTGTGAAATTTGCGATTTGCTATTGACAAATGTAATATAATATGATATAATATATACATAAGATAACTTGATAATACTTGTGAAAGAGGTAGATTTATATGTTTAATTTCAAACTCAGAGGCGGCAACACAATCAAAAACGGTATAATCATTAATACCGATACAAATTCAATAGGAGAGTTTAAGACCGTTGCAAAATACGAGAACGGTGCTATACTGCAAGAGCTGACAGCTCAGACCTCAAACGAGGCGGCGAGAAATATTCATAAGGTATTTAATGACTACGCTGAGCCACGTCAGAAAGCTTTCTTCAATGCAGGGCTTGTTGAGGGTGAGAAGTACACAATAATGTGTATGAGTGATTTTGGCTTCCCTGTCACTATAAAATGCAAGATAATAGGCGTTGAGTATACAACGTATGCACAGCACAGCGATGTTGTTAAGGTGTGTTGCATACCATATAAAAGCCGCAAGGCTCGTGCGTATCTCTTTTATAGCGGCTCGGTGATAATTTTCAAGGGTTGGCAAGAGCTTAAAGAAGAAGATACATACAACATTGAGGGAGTAAGAGAAAACTGCATAATGAGGCGTTCAAAGTATGGCTGTTTTGACCCTAGATACTTCGAGGACGTTTTGAAAAAACTCAAAAACCCTGTTGTAGTGTATAAGGAATATCAGAGCGGCGCAAATGGTAAGACGTATGCTTAAACCTCTGGAGCAAGTTCAAAGCTTGCTCCTTTTTTGCGCACTTCTGAAAGTTTACAAAACGCCTGACAGCTATCACGATATGACTTTTATATATAAATGACTTATGATGAACGTGATATGAAACGTGACACATATGTCACGAAATAATTTTAATGAAATTTTCACTTTTGTATTGACAAACATCATATAATGTGATATAATATATATATAAGATAACTTGAAAACACTTATGAAAGAGGTTGAAAAAATGAAAAAACAGTATTTTGGCAAAGATACAAAGAACGGTCTTAGAGCTATTTATGCAGTCGCCTTCACAAATGACGAGGAAATGAGCTTGTTCACTCGGCTCATTGCTGACGAGTATGGTTATGAGAAGTATAGCAGTGTACCTGAGCTGTTTGTTGATGATGATAGTAAGTATACTTGGGCGATAGCGTATGATATTGAGGACGGCAGCGACCGAAAGGAATTTGAACAGGCATACAAAGATGTAAAGAAAGCGTTGAGAATGGTGGGATAAAGATATGAAAGCTGATAAAGGTATGACGTGCGGCTTTGAAGAAAACATAAGAAGAGTTTTGACTGATGCGGAACGAAAGCTGATAGTCGATCCGAAAGAGAACATTCAGAAGGCAAAATTTTTGAGCCGTTATGAGTATAGAAATTTTAATGACGATATTGTAGAACTGGAATACGAATATAGAGGACATAAATATACTGTAGAGGAAAACAGAAGCAAGGGCAATGAGCCTCTATCTTGGCAACATAGAAATGCACAAGCGAGAATTGATAGTATGATCGAAATGGAAGAACGTGAAAAGGAGTGTAACACAAACACGGACAATGATGATTGGTTGAAGATGTTATGGGGTTGGTGGGAGAATTGAAAAAAGGCAGAGAAGATGTGTTCTTCTCTGCCTTTTTTTGTATAAATGTTGCAATAGGGTGTAAATGTGGTATAATGGAATAGAAGTGTTTCACAAGAACACAAAAAGACCCTATTGGAACGTATTTCCGCAAGCGGCGTGGTATGTCAATGGTGTACGCCCATAGTGGATATATGTAGCACAATCAGAACGGAGTGATTTTTTGAAAATCGGTTATGTCAGAGTGTCAACAGTTGAGCAAAACGAAATACGTCAAGAAGTTTTAATGAAAGAACTGGGCGTGGAACGAGTGTACATTGATAAAGCATCGGGAAGAAATATGAAAAGACCTCAGCTCGAAGAAATGATGAATTTCATGAGAGAGGGCGATGTTATCGTAGTCGAGAGCATAAGCCGCCTGAGCCGTTCTATACGAGACTTTCTATACTTGCTTGACAAGTTTCAGCAAGAGGGTGTAAGGCTCGTGTCACAGAAGGAACAGCTCGATACAGACACACCACAGGGAAGATTTATGTTGAACATATTTGCCTCTTTGGGCGAATTTGAGGCGGATCAAAACAAGCAGAGACAGCGAGAGGGAATTGAACTTGCAAAGGCAGCAGGAAAGTATAAGGGCAGGAAACCTATTCAGATAGACGAACAGCTATTCAGATCGGTGTATAAGAACGTCCGTGAGGGCAAGTGTACCAATACCTATGCAATGAAGGTGCTAGGGCTGAAATCAAGCACTTATTACAGGACGGTGAAACGGCTTTTTAATGGTTAGTATATATCAGATATATTGTGATGAAGCTCTTTGAAAGTGAAAAAAATTTATATTTTTTTGCAAAAATCACTTGACAAATAAGCTATAATATGCTATAATATAGTCATAGGATAACTTATAACTTTGACTTTTAAGGAGTGGTTTTTATGTTTCGTAAGATTATTGACTCGGTTTATGATGTAATGGTTGGGTTTGGGGAACACCCTCTGCTGCTTTGCTTGTTTATCTTTGAGATTTTCTCAGGCGTGGTATATGGAGTAAGCTGTGCAACAGAAACCAAGACGGTTGTTGACAAGGAGTACATCGAAGGTTATGGATATTCACACCATAGCTATGAGATAAGGGTGTGTACTGAAACATACTTTGAAGAACATTACAATTGGGTAGAAGTTACACCGACTGAGTATAATAACTATGAGATCGGCGATGAATACATAGAGGAGTAGTCTTAAAGATGAAAGTGAAGCACTACTATAGAGAATATGACAGCTACAAGACCGAACGCCAATGGGCGCACGAGGGTTTTGTCATAACAGAAAGTGCTGAGGGCATAGAGCTTCTGCCAAGCAAACTAAGCAAACAGCCTTGCAAATACTATAAACCTGACGAAGTAAGAAAAGCGACAAAGGAACAGCTCGACACGTTTTTTAAACCTGACAGAGAAAAAGCAAAGGCTTATCGTGAAAGAAAAAAGGCAGAGAAAGAGCAGGAACGTCAGGAGAAGGAGCAGGAACGTCAAGTGATAGAAGAAAAGTTGAACTATTATCAAAAGTTGGTCGAAAGATTAACAAAGCTCACAAAAGAGTTGTATCCTAAGAAAGAATATCCAAAGGAAATAGTCATTGATACGGAAACAACGGGTCTTGATACGTTCGAGGACGAGCTTCTGCAAGTATCAATAATTGATACAGACGGAAATGTGGTGTTTGACAGCTACTTCAAGCCTATAAGGCATAACGAATGGTATGAGGCTCAAAATGTCAACCACATATCTCCTGAAATGGTAGCCGATGCGCCGACAATCTATGAGAAGGCGGCTGAAATAAACGCAATCATATCACAGGCAGATTTGGTGATCGGTTATAATGTGGGCTTTGATTTGATGATGCTTGCAAACAACGGCGTAATATCAATCAAAGACATTAAAAGCTATGACGTTATGGAACGCTTTGCAGAAATTTACGGAGAATGGTCTGAATGGTATCAGAATTACAAGTGGCAAAGTCTTGCGAGAGCCGCTAAGTATTGTGGCTATGACTGGAGCAGACAAAATGGCAAAGAACATAACAGCTTGGCTGATTGTTTTGCTACTCTTTTTGTGAAACAAAATATGGAGCTTTGCAAAAAGGAAAGGGAACGAGAGGAGCAGGAAGAGAGAAAAAAGATTTACGAGGAGATAAAAGAGTTCATATGTGATGATGAAAATTTGAAAGATGCAGAACGTATGAAGGTTTCTTTTATCCGTGTAATGGATAAATATAAGGCAAAAGAGCAATGGCAAGAGTATTTGAAAAAGTTTTTTTCTTCGGAAGATTACAAAGAAAAAACTAAGGATTGCCGCTATACTAACGTTCACGATTTTGTACTTTATAAAATGGAAGAAGCAAGCCACTTGCTTTCAGAACTTGGAGATTACTATAATGGTTACTTGTTTGGAGGACGTTACGATAATTATTTTTATGACCCAGATAATTATTTTTATGACGTGCGTGGCTCAGAGTTGGAATGGTGTGAAGAATACTTTGGCGGTTTAATGGCAAGCGACTTTATAAAACTTTTAAAAGATTAATTTGTGAAAGGGGTGAGATTTATGGCAAGCAAAAAGAAGAAAATCAGGATAACAATTTGCATTGCAATTATTCTGTGCTTTTTCATTGCAACGATCGTATTCTGCATACTGTTGAAAAGGGCAGGTACAGGTATAACCGACTTTTTTAAAATCGGCATGGGTTGGAGCATAGTTTGGGCGATGATTATACATTTTTCCCTTCAAAAACTTGTGTTCAAGAAAAGGCAAAGCAAAGGATAGTTAAAGAAAATCATTATCAAAAAAAGAAAGCCCCTGCAATCGGGCAGGGCTGAAAGGTAGAAATATGAAAAACGAGAATGGCGTAAAAACTTACGAAGAACAGCAGACTGAAACAATCAGAGAGAGAAAAATCACAGTAAAATTGTCGGACGAAGATTGTGACCGACTGGCGAGATTATGCGGAACTCATGGTCTGACTATCGGAGAGCTGATAGAGAATTTTATCGGCGATCTTTGCGGAACATATAGTAATGGTTCTGATGAAAGAATGTGTGCGGAACAGTGGTTCGATCGTTGTTGGTTTGGAATGTTTCCAGAACCTACACTTCTGAGCTGTTTACTGTCTTGGGGAAATGAACCGAAGGACTATCTGAAATTGTTAGATGATCTCGAAACTGCTAAGGACGATAAGAAGTACCTAGAGGAACACCCTGATGAAGCAGACGATGAAGAAGCGAGCTATTTTGATGATTATATAGCGGAACGGGAAAAAGAACTGAAAGAAACAAGAGAGAACTGGAAACCTGAGAAAGAACCGAACATGGACGAGGAAATCGAACTGATTAAGAAGTGGGTAAAGGAAAGAGATGACTTCATAAATAATTAGGAAAGGATAGGTACAAGATATGATAAAAGGAATTTTGGGCTACAACGAGGATAATGGCAGATATGGGCTGTTGGTTATGGACTTGTGGAAAGTGAGTGGCTTTCATTGTGGCGATACTCTCGAAGTGTGGGACGATGAAAATGAGAAGTGGATACCTACAAGAATGGAAATGCACTATCAGGAAGATGCTTTTTCTTTTCCGAAAAAGCGTAATGACGGTTGGTACTTAGTAGATACTCCATTCAGCGGAAGAGCCTTGGAAGGTTTAAGAGTTAGAGTAGAAAAAATTGGAGCGAAAGGACGGTAATAACAATGTTAAAGACAACAGGTATCGGCAGACTTGCCACAGAAGTGAGGTTTACAAAATTCACATCAGGGAAGCAGAACGCAGAGTTTAGTGTTGCATTTGATAATCCGAATGTTAAAGAAGATACAACGTTTGTGAAATGCGTTGTATGGGGAAAGCGAGCGGAGTTTGTAAATAAGTATTTCCATAAAGGGAAACCTATTATAGTTTCAGGCAGACTCAAAAATAACAACTATACTGACAGAAACGGAGTTAATCGTTATGAACTGGTTTTGGTTTGTGATGAAGTTTCATTTGTGCCAAGTGAAAGAAGAGAAGCCAATCAGAACGGCGGACAGACATACGAGCAAAGTGTGCAGGAATTTGAAAATGACTTTAATGCTTATAGCGAGGCGTATTTGAATGAGCCGCCTTATGTGCCAAATGAAAACGATGTGGTCTTTGATGAAATTGCCGATTTCTTTGACAAAGTTTCAAAGGAATAAGGCATAAACCTTGCGAGTTCAGTCGATTAGTTTTCGGCTGAACTTAGAAAGGTTAAAGTTAAGGCGGACATATGTAGCACATTTTTTATATGAGGAGAGATTAAAATGATCGAGTGTAAGGAAAAACTTGAAATACTGAAAAAGCTTAACTTTCTGAAACACGGTGTATACTCAGCGGAAGATATTAAGAAAATCTGTCACATTAAGTATCAGACGGAATTTGTGAAAATGATGCTTTTTGAAATAGCCGTCAAACACCCCGATCGTTTCAGATACACAGCATACGTTGATAAGTCAATAGACAAGTTTGTTGTCTATTGACTTATTTCTTCATTTGTGGTAAAATCGGAATGAAAAGGAGTGATGCTAAAATGGCAAAAATATCAAGTGCCGAAAAAATCGCAAAACTAGAAATGCAGTTGGCGGAAAAAAAAGCGAAATGTGAGAAGTTACAGCAGGAAATCAAAACGCTTGAACAGAAGATAAATGACGAGAGGTATAAAACTGTCAAGGGTAAGACGGACGAGATTGCCGACATTCTTGTAAAAGCAGGAATTTCCGATCCAATGCAAATGGACTTCCTTATTCAGAAAATGCAGGAAAGCATAAGTAAGATGAAAAGTGAAGAAAAGGTTGAGACTGAGGACAGCGGAAACGGCGAACAAACACCACCTTCACTTTAAATTCTTTTTTATATAAAAAGCGAAAAGTGAGCGGCGTTCTCTCAGCTCTGCCGCCTCCGCTTTTGCCGCTTGCCCCTGCGCCTTGACCCCTACAATTTTCATAATAATACGTTTCGTAATGCAAAAAAGTTTGAGTAAAAGCCGATAAAAAAGCCACCGTAAAGGGGGCTTTTTTTAGTATAAAAATTTCTGAATGAAATGCTATCGAAGTCGCAAGACGAAAAATGTGCCTAATTCGGTGCAAACCGAAAATGCGACGTGCGCCGCACGTCTTGGGTCTGCCATAGCAAGCACAGATAATGTATAGCGTCCGCTATACATTATCGCTTGTTAGGGAGAACCCTAATACCCCTAAAAAGTCAAAAAAACATTGACTTTTTTACTTGTTTGTGGTATAATAAAACCACAAATAAGTAAATCACTTCGTTCAATTAATTTATATAGAAAAGGTCTAAAATGGGAGATACGAGAAATACTCAAATTAATTTCAGAGTAACGGAACAAGAAAAAATAGAATTAAAGAAAAGAGCTGACGATGCAAGGCTCTCAATGTCGGACTTCCTTCTTGCTCTTGCCAGAAATAAGAAGATATATAGTGTTGACGGCATTGAAGATTTTATGCAATATTTTGCAATGGCTGTATATGAGTTAGACCGTGTGAAAAGTCAGATAATTAAGTGTGGCACAAACATCAATCAGATAGCTCACACCGCCAATGCAACGCATAGTTTAAATGACAACGAAGTTAAATACGTTAATATGAACGCAAAAGAAGTGAAAGACCTTGCTCTTAAAGTTGCCAGTATAGGAAACGCTTTGGTCGAGATCGTAAATGATATGAGTGAAATGTTTGATAAGACAGAAGGAAAGTTCCCGAAGGTTTAATTTACATTTGTATATATTCAGAAAGAAGGTGAGAGTATGGCAACAGTTTCGTCAATTAAAACTAAAATGACTTCTGATAGATATATAACCGCAACTCTTGATTATGTTACAAAGAAGTTTGTTGAGCTTGATAAAAGTGAAGGAGAGGAAATATATAAGTATTACCTCTCATTGACCGAAAAAGAGCATGGATCTGTTACTAATGAAATTCTTAACAGCGATGCCGCAAAAGGTATGACGGAACTTGAAAATGCAAATTTATATTTTTCACCTTCATATATCAATGTTTTAAAAAGCCATACTAAGCTCACACCTAAGTGTTTTGCTATGACAGCGATAAACTGTTCAGAACAAAATATGGTTGAGGAATGGAAGAACGTTCGTAAGATGTGGAAACAGGACAAAGGTATTTTGGCACATCACTTTTATCAGAGCTTTCCAAAAGAAGATAATATCTCTCCTGAGCTTGCTCATAAGATAGGGGTGCAATGGGCTGAAAGATGTTTTGAGGGTTTTCAGGTTTGTGTAGTAACACACGTTGGAGCAAATTTTGTACATAACCATGTTGTAATAAATTCCTGCAATATTGCCACAGGCAAGAAGTGGCTTGATAATAAATCATCAATAAAGTTTTTGAGAAATCAAAGCGATCTTATATGCGCAACGAATAATCTGAACATTCTTGATGATGATTATAAAACGAGCCGTGATAATGTATCGGTTGACAGTTATCATATTGAAGAACATAAAAAAGTCGCATCGTGGAAATATCCAATTGTTGAGGCTCTTGATATTGCACTGAAAACTGCAAAGACAAAAGAGGACTTCATACGAGTTATGAACCAGTATGGCTTTGATGTTAAGTATCGTGATACATATATCACGATCTCAGATAGCAAAGAACATAAAGTCCGTACTAATACTCTTGCACGTCAGTTTGGCGAAAAGTATTATAAAGAAAATATTGATAAAGTCCTTGGCGTAACTGTTGAGGGCAAATATACACCGCACGATAAAAGAAGCAAATCAATCGAAAATGTTGTTAATGATGCAACAAAGAAATTACGTCCGTACTATGGAATTGGCTTTGAACAGAAAGACGGAAATAATGAATTTTATGCGCAACTTGCAAAAAAGCAGCTTGATAAATCGTCAAGATTAGATGCGGAAATAACAACAGCCGCTTTTCAGAAAAAACTTGCAATGAGAAGTATGACATCGACAGCGGTTATATCAACTCGTTCTGCTAGGTTCGCCGCAAAGATGTTCCTCTACTTTTCACTTTCTGTCAAGCTTGCGCTCTTGCGAGCAATGAAGCCTTTGGCAAAACTCAATGAAAAGTATAAGGTGTTCACGAAGGATAAGAATGAAAAAATCTATTCGTACAAGATGTATCGCAATCCTGTTACATCGAATACAAACAAAAACCCACGAGTTATAGGTAATATAAATAAGAATGTGCTTATGCAGTCTCTTGGTGAAAACTATGCCGTAAAGATAGATGCTCGTTTGTTGCCAAAGCTTATGAACGCTCCTATCTATTATTCTGCAAATATTCTTAATGACGGCAGAGCGACAGTTTTCATAAAGAAGGAAAATAAAGATAAACTGCAAGAGATACTTGGAACAAAAATACTCACGGATAACAGATCGGCTGAACAGCGCAAGAGAGATGCACAACTCAGCAGACAGCGCAAGCTTGAATACGATAGAAATAAGTCAAAGTACGCAGAGCTTAAAGAGTATGAGGGTAGACTTCGTTCAGATGTTGTTACTGGGCGAGAGGTTGAGTTTGTCAAAAAGAGCGAACTTGTTGTGTCATATTCCAAAATCAAAAATACAGAAAAGTACCGCCTGCTGTATAAGGCGGCTGATGCCGAAAAGCTGTATAATGAAATCTATCCTGATAAGTCATTTGTGAACTCTAATATTGGTGCAAAAGACAGTTCAGAGGTTAGAGAAATTGCTCAAAAGTGTGGTACAATACCATTGTACAAAATGATAACAGGTGACGAGCTGATGAAGCTGAGAGGCAGCATTGATAATATTATTTCCGCTGTATACTATAAACCTGATGCAGACAAGTATAACCTTGTTTATCTGAAAACGGACAAAGATAAGGTCGATGATATTCTGTATTATAATGATATGGTTGACGAGAGAGCCTTTGAAACAGCTTCACAAATAAAGTCATTTGCAGAGCTTATACAGAAATCTAATTCTCAGCCAATGTACCTAAAGAACGTTTCAAGAAATCAGATAAAAGCCATTGTGAAGTCGAAGGTGAACGTTGGATATATCAAAGGTAGAAGCGATAAATACTATCTTGTCTATGACAAAGCAGACCAGTATAAGATGAACACAATTTTGAATAAAAACAGAACTACCACGTTTAATCAAAGTCCTCCGTACACTCCTACGATGTAAAGATGCAAAAAATATGTTGCATTTTGTGCTTTCCTGCTATTGACAATAGCAGGACGGAGAATTATAATATTGGTATGAAGCGAGAGCTTTATATATATAGTAGTTGAGGCACAGCTTCACGTTAGTTGTGACACTTGTGTCACAATTTTTAGAAAGGATATGAGACTATGAATTTTGAGGGTAAAAGGAAATTTTATGACCTCGATACTTTGAGGGCAATTCCAGTTGTAGAAGTCTTGCAGAGATATGGCGTTGACGTTAAGGTAAGGTACAAGGACGGTTGGTGCAGAATACGTTCCGATGATAACCACCCTTCTTGCCATATCAATCTGAATAAAAACAGTTGGTTTGACCACGGTATTCAGCTTGGCGGAGGACCGATACAGGTCGTTCAGTATTTTGAAAACTGCTCGAATTATGATGCCATTCAAATACTTGCAGAAATGTTTGACGTTCCTGCTATGAAAAATGAGACAGGTGAAACGGTTTTGACCGATGCTCAGTTTGCTCAAATTGGCATACAAGCGGATATGGTGACGAAGAACATTGACTGGGATTTTGAACACTTCACAATGGAACAGGCAACTAAGCTGAGAGATAGATATAAGGATATGTCAATGCAGCAGCTTGCTAGGACAGACAGAAGAGCCTATGTGAATTTTATACGCTTCAAGTCTATACCTTATGTATACGAAATGAAAAAATTCTATCTACAGGCGATCGCTGACCTTGCAGAGTGTAAGCCGAATACTACGGAATATCTCATGGTTCGTGCAAGAGCAGAAGAGAACGAAAAAGAATATAAGCGTATATATAACATTCTTAAAAAGGCAGTTACAAAGGACGAGGTTGCGGTCGCAAAGTACAACATCAATTCCGTTGACACGGACTTGCAGAATTATCGTGACGGTAAGCTGTCTGTCGAGTGTGGCATAGTACCCTACATAGATATGAAGAGCAAAGCGAAGGCATTGAACTCTGTTCTTGTAAAACTTGAAAATCTCTCAAAGAAAGACATTGAACTTCTGAATAATGAGGGTATTAATTATTCCGCTTTTGCTCGTCAGGGCAAGTATAACGTTGTGGTTGAAAAGAGCGATGCGGAAAGGACATACATTGCTCTTGGCAAAACAAATGCGCTTGCTTCTTTTAGACAAGCCCAGTATTCCAATACGCTTGGTTTCACAGAATTTGGAGTCTGGGCAAAAAATAAAATGACTGAAAGCGGAATAAAGGAAAGCCAAATGGCTCAAAAGCTTGGCGTTGCTAATCAGCGATTATCTGATGCACTCAGAGGCAAGAATACGAATGTTGAAGAGGCTTTGAAGAAGGAACTTGGCTATGTTGAGCCGAAACAAGTGTTGACAGAAGTCATAACGCCTGAACAGCTCAATAGTCAGAATGGTAAAAGGAAGTTTACACAGCTTTCTCCTGAAGAACAGGATAGGCTGATAACGTCAAGGTATAATCACCCGAAGAACAGAATGACGGAAGATCCAAACAAGAGATACTATACCAAAGAGCAATTGAGAGAGACATACCTGAGAAACAATAATAAGTGGCTGTATGATAGCGAACTGAAATCGGAAAGAATAGTTCCAAAAGTTTCAAAGGTCGGTACAATGGACTACAAAGAGGTAGTCGCTACCTCTGCGGACGTGCCATTCTATACAAATAAGATAGATGCAAAAACGGCAGAGCCTATTATAAAAATTATGAATGAGAATAATATTCCGTATTCAAGCATAACCACAAGAGCAACACAGCAGACACAGTTTACAGTAAGGTCGCAGGAAGCCGATTTGTTTAAACGTGTACTTGATAAGTGCGGTCTGAGAATTGAAGGAGAAAATCACACTATCCTGCCAAAAGTTACATTCGATAAAGATGCGATACTTGCGGCGAATAATCAGGCACAGCAGGCAGTTCAGGCACAGCAAACCGCCGTTCCTACGGTTTAATAGACAGGCGGTGATATTATGGGGTTGAAAAAGAATATCATTGTTATCTCAACTTTTACAACTGGCATATCCAACAGAGATTACATTTTGGAGATAGCACTAAAAACGCTATCTAAAACGCCGTCAAGTATGCACCTTAAAATTTCATATGACGATCCGAACTTTGCTAAAAGGGTAAAGACGGCAGGACTGTCAGAGGCGTATGAGAAATGCACTGCAAAAAGAGAAGATGTTCAGAAAGCGATCACTTCACTTTTAACTTATATATATAAAGAGTGCAATGGTGAGAAGGTTTATTTTATTGGCTTAGACACAAACAAAGACGTAGCTTTTTTAAAAAAGATGTTTCGTGAGTACAATCCTGTGGCTTACGAAAAGCTGAAACTTGTTATAGCACAGCCACTCCTTGACCTTTCGCAGATGATTATATTTAGAGCAATGGAAGGCAAGATAAGCCTTGACACTCTGAGCTTGTTTGCGATAGAGGAGTATTTTGATATAGAGCCTGATGATACAAATGGTGTTGCAGCGATATACTGCGACACCATTTATCAGACAATCAGGAAGCTATATCCACATATGCTTAATGCGGCAAAAAAACACGCTGAAAATACAGTTAAAGATAACACACATCACATATAGGGTGATTTTTAGTTGTGCTATATGTAGCACAATTTTTTGAAAGGATTGAATTGAAAATGAGTACAATGACAACTAAGTCAAGGCTGTTTATTGACCTTGACGGTACAGTCGCACGTTTTTACGATGCCTCTCCGAATTATCTTGAAGAAATGTATGAAAAGGGTTATTTTCGTAACCTTCAACCTTACGAGAAAATGACGGAAGGCATCAAGCTTTTTATGAAGCAGCATAAAGACGTAGAGGTCTTTACGCTGTCAGCAAAAGTCAACGGAGAGCCGCCGTACTGTGAAGCTGAAAAGCAGGAGTGGCTTGACGAATATCTTCCTGAGATAGACAGAGAACATCGGTTGTTCACAGAAATAGGACACAATAAGGCTGAATATATCCCGAATGGGATAAGCAAAGGTGACGTTTTGTATGACGATTATAACAAGAACCTTATTGACTGGGAGAACAGCGGCGGCGTAGCTCTCAAATGCCATAATAACATTAATATGAAGGGTCTTGGCGCATATGGCGGCGATAAGGTTATGTGGGAAGGACAGGTCTTAAAGAATGATATAGAGCCACAGGATATAGCAAAAAGCCTTTACGAAACTGTAAGTGCGGCGCAGAGTATGTCAAGTGTGAATGGAAAGCCTTTGAACGAGGCGGTACGAACTGCATTAAAACTTATAAATGATTATTCGGTAGCAGAGTTTGGTGATACAAGTGCATATGATGATGTGCAAGACCTGTCAGATGTGCCTCTTGCATACACCACGGACTCTGAACAAGATAACCTCGGCATTTATCAGACGTTTAGTGAGAAAAATGTTCAAGTGGAAAACATCAAATCAAAAAGCACCACGCTTATCGTTGATATATTTGGAGGACCGGGGGCAGGAAAATCAACAACTGCATTACAACTTGTTGCCGAATTAAAGAAACTGGGGTATCACGCTGATTATGTTTCCGAAGTTGCAAAAGAGCTTGTATATGCTAAGGACTTTGAACACCTTGATGGAACTCTAAAAAATCAAAGCAAAATACTTTCAGAACAAAAAAGGCGACTGGATATAATGCTTGACAATGTAGATGTGGTAGTCACCGACTCGCCTCTTTTGCTTTACATAGTCTATCTAAAAGAAAATGCACCTGAGTATATAGAGAGCGTTTTTTCTCAATATGAGAATTATAACAACTATAATGTTGTTGTTGAGCGTGATTTGTCTGTTAAATTTGAACAAGAGGGCAGGATCCATAATCTTGAAGAAAGCATCAAAAAAGACGACGAGATCATTACACTGCTTGACTCTCACAATATAGATTATCAGCGTTTTGACAGAAACAATATTGCAGGTATACTTGACGGAATTGTTTCAAAAATAAATGATATTAAGATTAATGAAAGTATTACCGCTGACAATACAGAAACAGTAAGTGTTGCCAATGTGGAAACAGGTGAGATCGCAGCAACTAAGGAGCTTCCTATCCAAGTATCGGCTGACCTTGAAAATTTCCGCATCGTAACTGAGTATGACAACGTTGTAGCACACATAGACAGCTATAACAGTTTGGAAGAAATGAACGAGTTGTGTTTTGAAAATCTCAATTTTGATGATTTGATATATCTGAGTGAGAAGGAAAAGCAGAGTGCGATCGACAAGACAATAATCTATTCCACAGAGTATAATGGTGAGATAGATTATTTTAAGGCAGAGGATAAGAGACTTTCGGTACTCTTTGAGAAACTATCTGAGGATAAACCTTATGCTGAACTTTCAAAAGCTGAAAAAATTTCAGCTAGTGATTTTGCTGAAATCGAGCAAAGCAAAAACCTTATTGCTTCGGTAACGTTTGACCTTGATAATGATAACGTGGGTATATATCGTCTGAGGAGAGCTGTCTCCGAAGGAAACAGAACACCGAATGATTTTATTTCTGAGGAACATAGCATAGCTGAAATGAAGCAGTTGGTGTCAGAAGCAAAACTTAATTCTTTGAATATAGAGAAGGACTTTCGTAACCTTTTAGACAAACGTATTGCAGAACGTTCCGAAAAGAATGTGGTTGATATAATCGACAGCTACAATTCGTCAGGGAAGTCATTTTACGAGTTCTTTGAGGAAAATAAGGACAAAGTAATGGCAACGTATACGGATAGCATAGATACGCCGTATTATAGCAGACATATTGACCGTCATTGGCTGTCTGAAAAAATCTACATAGAACGTAGACTTGGCTCTGATACTTTTGGTGATAGAACTGCCAAAACTGAAAACATCGTTTTAGTTAATGTTTACGATCCAAGCAAGGGAAGCATTTTAGATAACACGATAGACGGTATGAGTTGGGAAGAACGTCTGAATTTGCCTATTGAAACCAAAACCATTGGGAAGTATCTTCTTGAAGATTTAAAACCCTCGGAAAGTCCTTTTATACTTTCAGCATATTCAGATTTGTTTGGTGAGGAACACATAAAGAAGGCATATCTCAAAAGCTGTGTTGAAGAAGCTGAAAACGAGATAGCTGAATTAAGATCATATGAAGATATATCCCCATATGGCGGAGAAGATGTTACTGTTGGCACATTTGAGTCTCATTTATACGAAACTCTTATTGATGCTAGAGAAATGGGCTATGATAGTATTGGAGAGGTGGCATTAAAGTGTTTTGAGCTTGGTCTGATAGACGAGAAAAAAAGAAAAGATGTTATTTATGGTGTCTATCATAGTGTAGCTAGCATTAAACAGGGCTACGCCAAAGGTCTTTTATCAAAGAGTGATGTGAAATATCTTATAGATCGCAACGAGCCTGCACTCTATGAGTCAAAGGATATTGTTGATAGTCTACTTAAAACCAAAGAAATGTCCAAAATGAGGGATAAGTTGTTAGTAGCAATAAAGCTTTACTCTGCAAAGAGTGAAAATTACAGAAATCATGGCGATTTAAAAGAGTCCAAAATTCTTGATGACAGAGTTGCGGCGTGCATAAAGGGATATGATTATTATTCTCAGCAAATTATAGACACATATAACAGTGTTTTTTTGTATGTTCGTCCTGAAAATGGATTGGTTAAGTTGGAAACAGAGGATATACCTGTTTCAATAAACTTAAATGGTAAACAAACAGAGTTTTATGAACACAGAATAACTACTGACAAAAATATAATTCAAAAAGCGTATTGGGAATGTATGGATAAATGTCCTAATATGTACGTTCCAGAAGATTATAACCCATTTACGGAGGAAGCGTGTGATGAATTGTGTAGGCTTATCGGTGAAAATCCGCCGCAAAGGTATGAAGGTATTCAGACGATAAAGTTACCATTTGAAATAGCAGATAAAATAGATTTAACACTAAAGCTTGTTGATACGGAGCTATACAAAATAGCTTGCATAGAAAATCAAAAAGATCTGTTAGAAGGCGCAAATCTTGAAACAGCCATAGACTCGATGAAAGAAAAGTACGAGTCAAGTATGAAGGTTATAAGCAAGATTGATGAAATCAAGAGCAAAATTAATGCTAATGAGGCTGATGTAGAAAGTTTAAAAGGTATAAAGCCTAATTTTGTAAATAAAGTTTTTAGACATTCTGAAATTAAGAAAAGAGAAATCGCCTCAGCCAATTTGAAAAATAACAAGGCTGAGTTAGAACAAGCATATAGTGAATTAGACAGGATATCACATAGTATGGAATATGTGCGTGAGAAGTTTGCAGACTATTATTCAGAAAATCTTTCAAGCTGTAAGCCAAGCATCAAAATACATTTTCCCGATGATGAAAAATCATATGAAATCTATAGTCTATCAGATATTGAGAAAATTAGTCAGACTAGCAAGGAGTTAAATAATGTACTCAAAAATGGTTTTAATGAAAGAGTAGAAGATGTCAACATTGCTTTTTATTCCATTTACGATAACAAGTTTGATTTGTTGGAACGTGAACGAGTATCGGCTTATCTTGCCTACAAAATGCCATTAGAATATCTCAACGTGGATAAAATGATACAACTTGAAAATATGGTCATTGATACGAAGGGATTAGACTATAAATATATCAAAGTTCCAAAAGAATGCTTGTTAGCGTTTGAAGGAAGCTGTCATAGGCAAGATATTGATTATGCAATGTCGTCAGGTGAGAACACGGGTAACTACTGCATCGCAAGATACAGAAGTTTGCAAGAAAAGGCTGTTATAAAAACCTTAAAGACAGTTGAACGTGCATATAGTGAACACACGGCAGCTTTGGCAGCGGCGCAACAAAACAATAGTATGTCAGGTGCGGCAACAATGATGTAGATTTATATAACGCATACCGAATTTTTTTCGGTGTGCGTTATAGCGTTATTTGTGACATATGTAGCACAAATCAGACGTGCTATCTCATAAGTTTAATTTTTTATATTTTTTACAAGAAATATTTTTTATGTGTTGACTTTTGCGCATTTCAGGTGTATAATTATAATCGGATATTGTAGATAATGGGCGAACAAAATACATAAAATGTTAAGGTCATAAAGGTGTGGATAAATGGCAGATTATGCTCTGAAAAAAGAAAAAAAGAAAAGCAAAGCTCCCTGTGTGGTTTGCATGGTGCTATACTTGATTGTAGCACTTGCAGTGTGTACATCATATGCCGCAAGAGGCGGCACGGCAGGAAGCATGAAATATAAGGTGCTAATTAAAGCGGCAAGGGGATTGTTACACGGAGAGTTCTTCTATGGGCTTAAAAGCTTGCAGAATATTAAGACTGGAATAATAATGTTAGCTCAAACGTGGTATGTGCACGTTATGGTTATCGGTGCGATGTTAGTGGCGTTTATGGGAAAGGTCGAATATTCTTTCAAGGGAGTTGAACAAGGCTCTGCTCATTGGGCAAGTGACGATGAAAAGAAAAAATTTGCAGACCCCGAAGGAGTTCCAGTTGCAAAGGGAATATATGTTTCCCTTAAAGCAGGCAAGAAGATAGACAAGGTAAAGCAGGCGGCTGTTGCAAACACCAATAAGGTTGTAATAGCTACAACAGGTGCAGGCAAGACCGAAGGCGTTATCAAACCTGACGTAATGCAGATGTTAGGTAATTATTTTATTATTGATCCGAAAGGCTCGGTTTATCAGGATTGTGCATATCTTTTAGAAAAGTATGGCTATAATGTACGAGTTCTTAATTTTTACAATGTAGAATTGTCTTATCACTATAATCCTTATGCGTATATAAACAGCGAACTTGATGTTTTAAACCTTGGTGCAGATTTTATGAACGCAACGAAAGAGGACGGCGAGAAAAATGATTATTGGACGGGCGCAGCAGAAGATTTTTTCACCTCGTTGATTTTGTACATATATAAGTCGAAAGATGAAACGAATAAAAGCTTTGAGCGTGTTGTGCAGATACTCACAAGCATCGACTATCAAGATAGGAAACTCAGCCCTGTTTGTGAATACTCGTTGTTAATGGAAAAGTATGCAATAGATCGTGAAAATGAAGATTTAGACGAGGACAAAGTTGTACTCAACTATAAGGGAATGAAAGGACTTCCACAAGAGACCCTTGGCGGCGTTGTTGCAAACTTGCAAAAGAGGTTAGGACTGTGGTATACCGAAGTTGTTTCAAAATTTACAGCAGAAGATGAAATGGAATTTGACAATTTTACTAAGCCAAATTCAAAAGAGGCTATTTTCGTTATCTATCCAATAGGATCGACAACATTTAAGCCGATAATTTCAATGTTTTATCAACAGTTCATTTCAAGAATGAAGTATATGGCATCACAGAAATGCGGCGGCAATTTACCTGTTATGCTTAACATTGAGGCTGATGAAATTTGTAATATTTCTAAAATACCGACTCTAAAAGACGATATTGCAACAATACGTTCTATGAACATTAGAATGACATTTGTTATACAATCACTTACTCAGTTACAGGCAAAATACGACAAAGAAGCAGAAGATATATTATCTAACTGTGGTATTGTATGTTTTTTTGGTTCGAGAGATAATAAGATACGCAAGTGGCTATGTGAAGAACAGATAGGTTATACCACATTCAAGAAGGAAAATAAGTCTTACAGTAAGAATGGTACGAGCGAAAGCGAACAGGATCAAAGAAGATTGCTTATTTCTCCTGACGAAATTGATGCGCTATGCGATGAAAAAGGCGATCATACAGGTATGGGTATTTTTCTTATTGGTTTTCGCCGACCTTTTAAAGCTTTAAAATTGAGGGCTTGTGATTTTCGCCATTCAGAAGATGTATATTTTCCGTGGCAGAAAGAAAAAAAAGAACGATGCTTTACAAGCATTGATAAATCCTTATTACCTGTGAAAGAAGCAAGAGAAAAACGAAAGGCAGAGGCACAGGCAGAAAAAGAAAGAGCTGTCAACACACAACTCGGAGAACAGTTTGAACGAGATTATAACGATGCCGATTTGGTATCAGTTACCGATGAAGATTTCTTCGAGGAAGTCTATGGTGAGGCGACTGTTCAATATGTTAAGCAGGACAAGAAAGAAAAGAAAAAGAAGGGGGCTGTCAAAGTTGAATTTGACAAAGATGCTCTCTTTCAGGAAGTTGCAAGCGAGATAGAAAAAAGAGATTAATATATGAAAGGGGAATGTGAAAATGTCAGACCAGTCAGAGAGTTTGGGTGGTGTTTGGAGAGTTCTTCAAACTGCAATACAGTTCTATTTTCAGTTTCAAATGAACAGGAGACTATCGGGCAAACAAAACAAGTCAGAACAAAGAAGGTTAAGACAAGTTCAAAATCAATTATATAGAGCTAGAAGCAATGCGGCAGAAGAACTGTTCTCAAAACAGCCTTTTCAGTTTACTGGAACAGAAAATGATATATATTATTTCTTGCCGAATGACAGATTAAGCCTTGAATATGTGAAAAGTATAGAAAACGAGGAACTCAGAAACAAAGTGTTAGAGGGTCTTAAAAGCTTTGAAAAGGAAGAACTTATTAAATATGACCCACGCTTTGACGATTTTTATGTTACTGAGGAAGGCTTGAGCTGGATATGCGATAGAGAAAACATAGAAACGTACAAAGAGTATATGAGTGCATACACAAAGCACGAGGGCGTGACACATATGTCACGCCCCGAAGGAGTTGCAGAAGAAGCTGTAAAGGCTGAAAGCGGAGTTGCTAAAGTCAATGGGGCAACAAGCGCAAAAGCTGTACAAGGCACAACGGCGCAAGCTTCTCAGGTAGGTGCTTCACAGGCTGTATCAGGTGCTACAGTAGCGACAGCGCAAACTACGGCACAAGCAGCGGCAGGGGCGGCGACTGGCGGTGCTTCTGCTGCTGCCACAGCTGCTGCATCGGTAGCTAAGGGTATTGTAAGTTCAGCGGCTCAATCTTCTGCACCAACAATGACAATGACGATGAAGTAAGGTGAGATTTATGCAGTTATCCGTACAAGGAGTAGGAAGGCTCGGACAAGATGTTCGACTCACAGAAACGATTATAGGCGGCAAACCAATGAGGGTGGTCTATAATTCACTTGCTATTTTTCAAAATGCAAGTGAGCCGTTTTGGATAGACATAAAAATAATGCCGCCGTACTCGTTGAAGTTTCCAGACTTCTTTAAGAAAGGCGACAGAATATCTTTTACAGGTGTTCTTGAGAACCGTGATAAAATGGTCGGGCTTATGAGAGTCAAAGACGTGATTTTAAATGTTCAAAAGTGTGAACATTTGAAATAGAAAAAATGATGAAAGGGAGTGAAAAAAAGTGTTTAGGAGTGCAATAATGGCATTAGTACCAAAAGTTACGAGGACTGCCAGTGAAGTATCGTTGTTAGTTACTTCGGCAGATGCTAACGGCTACATAGCTGATATAGCAACGCTCTTATTTTGGGCAGTCAGAATTTATATCTTCGTCACACTTGTTGAGCCTCTCAAAGAGTGGTGGCAAGGAGAAAACGAGGACGAAGAAAGAAAGTCCAAAGGAGCAAAGAGAAAGCTCATTATGGGCATAATCATCGTTGCCGCAACAGTAATGCTTGAAGTTGGAGTAAAGAAATTGCTGTCTGGCGAAGGTATGCCGAGTCTTTTTGGCTCAAACGCTTAATTGTAGAAAGCCCCTTGCAAGGGGCTTTCTTAATAATGTAGAAGGGTGATATTAATTGAAGAAAATACTGTGCATTTTTCTTGTGTTTGCAGTGTGCTTATTTGGCTGTACAACAGGAAAGGTACTTAATTATAACGGCGTAGGAGTAATACAGGTGTATGCTGACGATGAAAGCAACAACGATAGTGAAGAAGATGATGAGGGCTTTTTTGAGGGGATAAGTAATGCACTGAGTAACATCGCTGATACGATAGAGCAAGTTATAGATGCAATGGTGAGTCTTGTCAACTCTGACAAAAACGTTGCCGCACCGTTGCTTATAAGCTGTTTGAAATCAATGTTTGAAACATTGGCGGCTCTCTGGAACGGTTTAATGGACGCTGTTGTTGCAGATGATTTGTTTAATTCAAATACGCTATTTGGAAACGGACATATGATTGCTAATATAGCGACTTCACTTGCAACTTTCTCTGTTGGCATATGGTCGATGGGTCTTGCCTTAGAATTAAAAGGGGAGATACGGCGGTCTGAGGACGGTGAGCTTACTCTCAAACGGTTCACAAACTGCCTTGCAAGGTCATTTCCATCGTTGATCTTTATTATCTGTAGTTATTGGATATGTAAGTGTATAGTTTACATAAATGAGGGAATGGTGAGCGTTGTTGCTGACAACTTTCCAAGCATAGACGAACTTTTTGAAACGCTTGATATTGACGAGGATAGTTTTGGTGAAGGAATGGGTATCGGATTGATAGGGTATTTGTTCGACTTGATTGACGGAATTATTAAAGTTTTGCCGATGTACGTTGCAATGTTAGTGCTTATCATTATAGGTTGGTGTGTGGATATCAAACTTAAAATGAGACAGATAGAGGTATGTTGTATGATAGCAATATCTCCTTTGTTCTTTGCATGTGCAGGCTATGAGTCGATGCAGGAGTATTTTAAAAAGTTTATTATGACCTTTCTTTCGGTTGTGGCTCAGACTTTGTTTATGGCAATAGTCATATTAGTGGGTATGACGTGGTTCAACGATGAAGTTCTTTCGATAACAGGCGATACAGGATTTTTATTCTTAGGCGGTGACAGGTCACTAGCGGACTATCTCGGTGATGTGTTTATCATAATAGCTATGGGAATAATGTTGCTCAAACCGCCTGCGGTGTTGCAGAACTTAGTAAAAGCATAGTGTGCTACATATAGCACATTGAGAGGGGGAATTAAATGAAGAAGTTAATGGTGAGTGCTATATTTATCATACTCATAACATTGCTTTTTCCTCAGCTATCTGTTTATGCCGACAATGCTGACAACGAGCCGATACAGGGTATAACACAGACTACGGACGAGCCTGTGTATATTGATGATAGGTGCTATCCCTTGACCGCTAACAAGGAAGAAAAAAATGACGAGGACGGAGTATTTTATGCCTTTAAATTCGCCGCCGATCGTGGAGGAACAAGAAACATTTATGCTGTTATGGACGGCTACATTCTTGATATCCAGTCTGATTATCTGTGGCTAGAGGATAATGAAGGGGAGATACAGACCGTATACAGCCCACAGATAAGTGGCTCGATCGAATGGCTCGTGTCGCCTGATGATGATGTAGAGGCAGGCGATGTTATAGGTAGGATATCATCACAAGGAATGGACTATCAAAATCTTTATGTGCGATTTTTGAGAGAGGATATTGGCGATGATGAACAGCCATACTTTACTTGGAACGAGATTTTCAATGGTGAGGCTGATAATATCGGCGAGGAAATATCCATATATGACCGTTGGAGAGTTTATACAGAACAGTTTGACCGTGATAATTGGAATAGTATTATAGACGGTTTCAATTATATAATCGGCGTGTTTACTGGTGATGTAGACTTGGCGGCAGATGCCCTTGATTGGCTGAACGGCATAATTGATAAAATAATTGGAATAACCTCATTTGGATTTAATGCCATTCGCTCTGCCTTGAAGGAAGAACGTCTGCTTAAAGATAATTCAGTTACTATGGTGAGAAATATATATTTTTCACTATATCCCTTTGTAGTGTTTATTTCAATAATGATATGGTACATAGATGTATATAAGCAAATAGCATCATCAAATTTTGATGGTTTTAGCAAGAGTGAGTTTAAACAGCTTGCGTGGTCTTTCTTTGGTGTGGTCTTTTGGATAACAAATGCCTTCGGTATCTGTATGCTCATATTAAAAATGGAGGCAGGCTTGCTGTCAAACATTATTTTTAATGATGATTTAGTCATAAAACCGTTTGAACTTGCGGTTGAAGAAACCACTTCGGGAAATGTGTTTTATAACTTCATATATACGCTGTGTGCGTGGCTATCAAATGCGTTGTCATTTCTTGCGTTAAATGTTATTGCATTTATCATTTCAATGTGCGTTGTCTGCAAGCTGACTGTTAGACAGATAGAACTATGTTGTATGGTTTCAATATCATCTATCTTTTTTGCTTGCAGTCAAATGAAGAATATGAAATGGATTTTTAAGAAGTTTTTTAAATCGTATCTGTTTGTTGTATTTCAAACTATACCTATGGCTATTATATACAAAATAGGCGAGGCGTGGGTAAGTGAGGAAATGAGCAAGATCACGGCTGTAAACCTTGACTGTTTTATCATAATAATAGGCATAGGCTGTTTAATGCTGAAAAAATCGTTTCTATATAGGATATTTGAATAAGGGGGAAGAAACTTGGCTGAGATAAAAGCAAAAGTAATCAACATAAAGTATGTGAGGTCTGAGGGTGAAAAGAATACAGAGGGCTTTACAACTAAAGATTTATTTGTTGCCGTCATAGCAACGGCGATAGTTATCACAGAAATGCTTACGTTTGGTAAACTTTTTGGAATGGGATTAGTAATGAGATCCATAATGGGTGGATTAATCTTTGTTGCCGCTTATTTCGGTTTTATGATTGAGAAGGACAATGAGGTATTAGTAGTGTATTTAATAAAAGTGATGAAAAAAAGGGTAGATGTGCGACCATATTGCAAGAGAGGCACGTTTGACGTGCCGGTTGGTGAAGAGGCATCTATCGCTGACAACAAAAAGGTCGAAGGCATATTCATTGTAGGAGAGGACGAAACGGAAATGAAGAAGAAAAAAAGCAAATACGAGGGCAAGTCAATTTGTGTTCCAAAGACTGCGCAAGATACTCTACCTTTTGAGGAAGTTTACGAGGGCGGAATTGTGAAGGTGCGTGAGAATGTGTATGCTTTGGTATTTGCATATACGGATATCGAGTACAATAAGCTGACACTCGACAGTAAACGAAGAATGGTAAACCAGTACCACGAACTACTGAACTCTCTGCCACAGAATGTAACGTATCAGGAGCTTATAGTGAATAAGCCTGTTGACCCTAAACGCTATGACAGAGAAATGATGCTGAAAACGAAGGATAATCAGGAGCAAGAAGAACTCGTTGACAGTATGAATGATATCATTGCATACTATGTTTCACAGTCTGCAAAGTCAACGGCTGAACATCTAACGTATATGGCTCTTTCATATGAGCTGCTTAACAGCAAGGACGATTTGACAACTTTGCATAACACCTATGAGGATATCAGCAACGTGCTTGAAGCACTTGGCTCAAAGACAAGAGTCCTAGAGCCAGAAGAAACATTTAAGTTAATGCACGATATCTATTATCCTTATGAAGAGTTCAAGCTTGCAAAGGATATCTATGCAAGGGGAGAAAATATCAGAGATTACATTGCGCCAAATGGTTTCAAGTTTACGAGAAAGTACATAGAGTTAGGCGACAATCACTTTATGAGAGTGTTGGCAATGAGACTTTCTTATGATGTGAACGAGCTGACTGATAGCTTCATAGCAAAGCTCCTCGACAATCCTTACAGGGTATGTGTATCAAAAATTGTTACAAGATTAGATAAAAATTACGCTTTGAAACAGATTAGAAACGATTATGGTGATGCAGTTGATCGGCAAGATCAAATTGAAAAAGAAAACAATCGAAAAGGAATAACTGGAATGTCATATACTGTATCAGCGAGAATTAAAAACCTCAGAAATGTTCTTGACGAGGTTAATAAAACTGAAAACGAACTTTTCAGAATTGCACTGTTCGTAACCATCAGCGCAGAGAGTCTTGAAGAGCTTGACAGCCTTACAGACTACATCAAGCAGAAAGCAAGAAGCAGTCTGGTCTCTTTGAATGTAATAGCAGGCGGTCAAGAGAAGGGTATACATTCTATTATGCCGTTTGCAGTCAATCATTTTTACGGAAGTAAAACGAGCTATACTACAAACCTTCTTACTGAGGCGGCATCGGTGCTTATACCTTTTTCAACGAGAGTATTCTACAATCCAAAGGGGGTATGTTACGGCTTTGAAAAGGTCAATAGAAATCTTATCGCTATTGATAAGGACGAAGGAATGAACGCTAACACTATGATGTTCGGTGCATCGGGTTCAGGAAAGTCTATGCTTGAAAAGCTGACATTTATTCAGATGTACCTGAAACACCCTGATTATAGGTCAATATTCATCGACCCTGACGGAGAGTATACACATCTTCTTGAAGAAATGGGCGGCGTTCAGATAAACATTACTCCTTCCTCGAAAACGAAAATCAATATATTCGATATAGATTTGAATTATGTTGATAAGGACACTCAGCAAGACCCTATTTCAATGAAAATAGACTTTATGCTTATGGTTGTCGAGCTTGCAAAGAAATCTCCTCTTACCTCTTCGGAAACAAGTATACTGAATAGGTGTATCAAGCATCTATATCAGCCGTATATAAAGAGTGGTGACGAGAAGGACAAGCCAGTATTCAGCGACCTGTACAAAATGCTAAAAGGACAAGACGAGGACGAGGCGAAAAAGCTTGCTCTTGACCTCGAATTTTATGCAGATAGTGATTACTTCTTTGACGGTCATACAAACATTGATATGAATAATAAGCTTATCCAGTTCAATGTTAAGAATATCGAAAAGGACAAAACAATGTCATTGCAGATAATTCTTGAACTGATTTGGCAGACTGTAAATAAGAACAGCAAAAATGGCTACAGAACGATATTTGTAAACGATGAAGTTCAGACAATGCTCACAGACTATACAGGACAAGAGGCAACGAGAAGCAGTAAATATTACGAGGAAACTTACCGCCGTATTCGTAAACTTGGCGGTATACCGACAGCTATCGTTCAGAACATTTCAACGTTCTCAAAGTCCACGGTCGGCAATGCGATGATGGACAACGCAAGTATGACGATACTTTGTCAGCAGGGAGAGGCTGATATTGAAGTAGCGGCGGCAAGATTTAAGCTTACCCCCGAAGAAACTAAATGGGTATCATCAGGCGTTCTTGGAACAGGTATCATAAAGGTAGGTCAAAAAAAGGTTATGTATGATATGCGCATACCTCGAAAAGTCAGAGACAATTCATTGGTTTATGAGCTTTGTGCAACTGACCCTAGCAAATAGAATGATGAAGATAGCAGAGGAGTTTAAGACCTCTGCTATTTTTTTATGTGCTACATATGTCACGTCAAGTATTTTCACAATTTTCTGATACATTTGCAAAAAAGCACTTGACAAATTGCTTATAATATGCTATAATGTATTCATAGAACACAATACGAAAGAGGTTTTATTTTATGAAGATCATAAAGAACATCAATGACCTTACACCGAGAACTCCTGCGGAAAAGGCAGAACTGGATAATGTCATTTCCCGAAAGATAAACATAGGCAGTACGCTTGAACATAAGGGTGCTTACTATATCTTAGACAACGCCTTTTTTACAAAAGAGAGAGGCGGCAGTAGAAGAATAGTAATGGGCGTTCTTGTAGGCGTGAATGGTATAACACTGAATATCAATCTCAATGATAGCTCAGTCAAGTATGCGGACGTTCTGATGCAGACCTGTAGCGATAGTTATGATATCCTTGCTATGATCGGCGCAAAGTGCTTGAAATGCGGCGACAAAACAGTATACGATAAGGTTTATTCAGTTGCTACCCCTTATCATAGTACGGCTAACATCTTTTATTATATAAAGGAGCATTATGTTGAATGGACTTCTGATAAGTCTGAGCTTGACTTCATTGAAGCGTGGATAACAGACCACGAAAACCGATATCCTGACGTTCTTCGTTCTCGTCTCGATGCTAAGAAAATGAGCGATATGATCGCAGAGGGTAAACGGTATGCGGATATAGGACGTATGTATAATACGTCAAGAGAGTTCGTGAGAGTCCTTGCAAAATCTTATGCTGAAAAATATCCCGACCTTATCTTGTCGCCGATAAAGAAGAAAAAGTCTATAACCAAGGAAGTTTTCAATAACGTCCTTGTGAGAATAGCGGTTTCTGAGAAAATGAAGAAAGCTATTGATGATTACTTTGCAGATAATGAGATAATCGGTCATACACAGTATGTGGGCTTTTGGCAGCCTGTTCTCGAAAGCTTTCTGAACAATCCAACGGAAATAAAGGGCGAGTATCTTGTAAAAAGCGACTCAGGTATGCTGTCTGAGGAACGAAAAAGACCGATAAAGGTGCATTTCTATATCACTCAGGAAATGAAAGAACGCCTTGACGATTATGTGAAGGTATACAATGAAACTCACTCACAGCATATCCGTGGCAAGGGAAGAGTTGTTTTGCAGGCACTTGATGATTTTCTGATGTGACACATATGGCACATTTGCTGAAATGTGTTGACTTTTGCGCATTTTAAGTGTAAAATTTATAATGAGGTGAGTGTATTGAAATCAGAAGAAAGTAGACTGTTGTTCTTCGATAAAAAGGACAGTGAGGAAGCTGCCGAGAAAGAAAAAAGAACGATAGACCATTCCGTAAAGTTCAAGAATAATTTGAAAGCTGTTGGCGAGTGGATAGTTAAGATACTCAGCTCGTTTGTTGTATGCCTTGTGGCATCACTGCTTGTTACTATTATTTTCAACTCGGTACAGGAAGATGTATCATTGGCAAGCTCATTTGATATGGTAATAGGAAAGATAAAGGAATGGATCGAGATATACTTATAGGACATAGGAAGGGAAGTATACAATGAACGTAGTAGTTGTTTGCAATAAGCTAAACAGAAAAACGATGAAAGAGTATCTGCCAAGCAAGAAACATAATATCAATGTTTTGGGTATCATCATTTCTGTAAAAAGCAAGGACGAACTTATTCGTCAAATCACAGAGGTTTATAATCCTCACGCCTTGTTTTGGGTGAACGGTGTTCCTTGCGGCTCGAAGAACAAAGAGATAAGCGAGTTGGAAATACTCACAGATTTAAAAAAGGCTGACCCTAATCTTAAAATTTTCTATAGCGTTGTGAACAGGGTCGAGATAGACAATTACGATGAATTTGTGACTGAGCTTATTCGCAACGGTATTTATAACATCATTACTGGCGTAAGGACGGTTGACGATTATCATAGGCATTTGCTGTCACCGATAACAAACGCTGAGGCGGCGTTTAAGCTTGCAAAGGTAGAAATGCCTGAGGATTTTAAAAATGAGGATATGGAGCGTGAGGAACAGGAACAGCTTTCGGCAGAGTTTGAGGAAACTTTTGACGAAAATGAGTTTTATCAAAATTCTCCTTCTGTTGCGGCAATAGCCCCTGTTAATATAGACAAGGGATATGGTGATAATGGCTTTGACGAGTATGGCAAAACAGAGGAACTGAGCCGCCCTGAGAGCGTGACACCTGACGAAGATGTTCCTGACTTTATAAGTGAGGACGTTGACGAGCTTATCGCCAATTCCAACAGTGAGGAATACTTTGCAGATAAGGAAGAAGCCACAGAGAAAACGCCTGATACAGCGGACACAGACGAGGCAGAGGACGTTCCGATCGTAAGCTTTGACGATAAGCCGCAAGACTTTGAAGAACTCGTTACAGAGGAGCAGGGTGGAACTGAGAACGTTGTACCTGACGAAGATGTTCCTGACTTTATAAGTGAGGACGTTGACGAGCTTATCGCCAATTCCAACAGTGAGGAATATTTCTCGGACAAGACGGAAGCCGCAGATGAAACACCTGATACAGCGGACACAGACGAGGCAGAGGACGTTCCAATCGTAAGCTTTGACGATAAGCCGCAAGACTTTGAAGAACTCGTTACAGAGGCGCAGGGCGGAACTGAGAACGTTGTACCTGATGAAGATGTTCCTGACTTTATAGGTGAGGACGTTGACGAGCTTATCGCTAACTCCAACAGTGAGGAATACTTTGCAGATAAGGAAGAAGCCACAGAGAAAACGCCTGATACAGCGGAC
>OHBK01000084.1_pt1 | contig 54595 bp, 44 predicted proteins | sample 1577371 | NCBI WGS metagenome assembly OHBK01 (sample SAMEA3879555, study PRJEB24766) | human gut metagenome | biome: human-associated habitat; feature: feces | place: USA | collected 1985/1987
ATTTTCAGTACCTCCGTCAATACGTCCGGAGAAGCATGCAGCTTATCAAAAGTCTTTTGGAATTTTTCTTCATCCGTCATATTTTTACTCCTCCTTCAGATAATTTTTTAATTTTGCCTTTGCGCGAAATAGTCTGGTACTGACCGTTTTTTCCGGTATTTTTAATATCGAAGCGATTTCTGCCGTGGAATATCTTTCATAATAAAATAACAGAACCGGCACTCTGTATTTCTTATCAAGCTCCATCACTGCCTGAAACAGATCTAAATAACTTTCCTCTTCGAATCCAAGTGTTTCCGCGTATTCCCCGATATCCTCTATCTTACGCCATGGGGACCGGAACAGCATTTTGCATTGATTGACGGTGACTCTGATCAACCAGTTTTTCAAATGGGAATCTGATTCAAATTCCTTAAGTTATAATTTCTTTCCCTTGCTCAAGGATATATGGTATCAATTCCAAAGGATATACCTTTGTACCTTTCTTTAAATCTTCTAATGGAACCCAACAGAACTCCAAATCAATTCTTTCATTATCCAGCTCATCCTATCACAATCCTTTACAAATAAAAAAGTTTTGTATAGTCAAAACAAGTCAAACCGTAGTACGCATACTACCATTTGACTTGTCTATTATCTTAGGATATCTTTACAACGATTATTTCCACTCTATGATCGTTTCTATTTCTTCCTCTCTGCTATAGATATAGTTCTCCGGAACAGTGGCAAGCAATTCTATTCTGTCCATTTTTATTTAGAAAATTTCATTTTTATTAGTACACCAGATTTCAATGTTTTTGACACAAAGATGGAAGCAATCCCCTAGGATGGATGAACTCTGTCCAGTATAGACTCCATTTTTTAGTTGCATAAAAAACGAGACGGCCGAAGCCGTTTCAATAAAAGTCTAGCTTTTGGGGATTTCCTCATGATAAGGATTTGTGGATTTATGTTAATTATTCAAACTCTTCCCAAGGGAAGTATCATCAAATCAAAAATGCTGATTTTATGCGGCATTCCACCGCATCTATTTCATCAAATGTTACTCTTTTCATATCGTTTTCAAAAACTTTAGTAGCAAATTAGTTGCAATACTTCCCTATTGCTCCTATGAAATCCATGGCAGATATAATCTACTTTTACTACTAAAAACGAATAATCAAATGTGGCTTGCGGGTGCTTAACTGTGCCTGCTGCTACACCCTCTATGAAAGGAGCTTTATCATGAACAATCAACACAAACATCCAACTATAAGTTTTAGAATCAGCGATGCTGAACGCAAGCAAATCGAAGCCCGCATCCTTGCCAGCGGCATGATGAAGAAAGATTACTTTGTCCGTTCCTGCATCTATAACCGCATCTGCGTTGTCGGCAAGAAAGAAACCATATATCCTCTTGTACAGACTGTTAATGCACTGTATCTACAATTACTTAAAATGCAGAAATCATTTATTGAATGCTATGAACATCAAACTTTAAACAATCTTCCTACAAGTGATGAAATCAAGGAACTGCAGACCGACTATAACAATATGCTTACAGCCATCATTGATCTGCTTGATGGTGCTAAGTATCTGTGGGAAGGAGTACATCATGAAACAAAATAATCCTTGTTACCTGTTTGGTATGTATGAACCTGATACTAATTCCGTTATCATTAATGCTATCAATGATACATATTCCGGCACGCCTCTTATTATCAGTTGTGAAAAATGTAATTCAGCTGTCTTGCTTGATACACCTAATGATATTGCATATCTATATCGGCTGGCACAGGAGAATCCTCTGTTGTATGCTGAATTAGCTTGTAAACCTAATGGATTACAGGAATATGTGGACGCTATGAATGAATTTAATTAACAACATAATTCTTATCTCACCAGTTGCAGATTTGTTTTGCAGCTGGTGAGATATATTCCTGCTATCATTAGTTAAATGCTCCCCATTATTCTAAGTCGGTTAACTTTACCGGCTTTTTTAACATATGAATCTGTTGCTGCTAGTACTTCTTGAATTCTAGCTGGTATAGCTTTACTCTTCTTTATCCCCGGTTGCACTATGCAAATACATCCTCGTAATACTTTTCCAGATGTTTTTATCTCTTTTATCATGGTCTTAAAATTTCCACCTTTTTTCACTATACAATGCCCAGCATTATGACGACTCGTAAACTTTTCAAGTAACTTTCCTTTTGTCGTAAACCATGTTACAGACTTTATTGCTTGTCCAGATACTTCATATACATCACCAACACTATTGTTATAAGATGATGAACCCATTTTTTTGACATGATACAATTCGACAACCAACTCATTATCTGTCTCATAAATTGTGATATAATCCGCCATTTCACCTGAACCATGGTCGTATATAATATATTTAAATTTTTCATCTGCTTCTAGAATTTTATATAATGCATCCTGAATTGACACCCTCGTATCGCTGTCATTTTTTCTAAATTCCAATTTTAAATTTGTATTATAATGCTTCCAATCAACACCTTCTATTATATTACTGTCAAATAACTCGCTCTCAAAATCACCTTCAATTACATCAATGCCTGTTATCGTCATGTCCTTTACAGTTTTATATATTAGTGGTTGTTCCGTGAGAAATTTGTCCATTGGTATTTCTTCTTTTCCCGAACATACAATAAATCTATTTCCCAAACTTCTATATCTAGCTTTTATATCACATTCCAAGTTCTCTGAAATTTCTCCGACCGAGACCTCAACTGACACTTTTGTTTTCTCACAATTTTTCACCACAACCATCGCATCCGTTAATCTGCAACACTCGTAATCCGACTCTTTTCTACGATACTTAATAACAGGATCACAACTATATGTTTCCGCAGTAAAATCTGCATAAAAGATATCTTCCGGATATTCTACAAGAGCTTTGGGCTGAGGTAAAAAATCAAAATTTGTATTTGTTTTTACTTTTATATCTTTATTTGCTATTTTCTTTCCCAACCCATCACACCACTGTATATAATCTTTTAAGTCTTTGTAAGCACTGCTCCAAACTTTCGAAGCACTACTATATCCAATTGTGATATCTCCTTCTGCATCATCTACCGCTTTACAAAATGCATGCCCCGCAGAATACATTCTACCCGAATCTTTATCAATTGCATCACTCACATCTGAACCTGCCATTATTCTATATGATTCTCCTGATTGCGATTGCTTACTCAGCATTCCTGAATTAAAAATCTCGAAGTTTTTGAGTTTTCCCAATACTTTATATATTTCTGATTTTGGTATCGGATCATAAGAATCACAAAATGATGATACCAATTCATCATACATTGCTTCTGAATGTTTCTGTGAATATATATGTACCATATGAGTTTGTGTTTGATAATGTATTATATATAAAATATATTCAAGATTGACCTTATCACCACTTCCCATCCAAAGTGGTGATACATATTCCAAGCCAATTCCTACTACCGTATTTTCTTGTTTATTTCTTAATATTCTTCCTGCCACGTTACACACCTCTGGAAATTCGGCATTTATATCAAAACTCATAGAACGATAGATTTTCACATGACAATTAGGTCTGATTGCATGAACAGGGACATTTTCAAGAATACGCTCATCTTCAACAACATATTCTTTATAATAATTTCTATTTTGCTGTTCACTTTTATTCTTTCCTTCACTCATTCCAATGATCATATCCTGCCATACAGCATCTTTAGAATAAAGTAAATTGTTTTCAATTTCTAATTCTTCATTATTTACCGCAATAAATTTTGCCTTTCCTATATTCTTTGCATTTGTCCGAGCAAATCTACCAATAAACTGTAATGTACTCGCAAGCGATTTATGAGGAACATGTATTGCTGCAATTTTAAGATTAGGAAAATCATACCCTTCTCCTAGCATATCTACACACACAATTCCATCCAGTTCTCCAGAATGCAACAATTTCAAAATATGCTTAACCTTGGAATTACTCATTGAACTATCCACTTTTAAAAGTTTCAATGAAGTATTATCCTTATATAGCTTCTCCAGTTTTTCAGCACTTACTTTAGTATCCGTACGTACCATCAGATAATGTTCATAGCCAGCTTTTCTATCATTCAGCAATACCTCCTCAGCTCTTTTAGCAATGCACAAATCATTATCCATTCCACTTTCCACAGGAACATATTGTATTTCGCCAAAAATACCATCTTCGTATGCCTTTGAAAGTGGATAATCATATACTATTTCACCAGACAGCTCTTTTCGATCCAACCTAAACGGTGTTGCTGTAAACAGCACATGCGTTGCAACAGATAAATTCACCAATATCTGTTGCCATGTTTTAGCTGGGGTATGATGAGCCTCATCAACTTCCACCAAATCAATATTCTCTTTCGCCCAATCAGATTCACTTAGACTGAGTGCACAACTAGGTGTAGCAACAATAACATCTGCTTGCTCCAAGTCTTTTTGATACTCCTTGGTATACAAATGCTCCAGCTCAAAAACGTTAGGTTTTTTTATTGAAGTATTAAATACATTAGCTACACACAATGTCCTAAGTTCAGAAAAATCCTCTGCAATTTGTCCACAAACCATTTTACTCCGCGTAACAACTAATACTCGTTGTTTTCGTATTAAATATGGTGTCAACATAAGCACAGCTGTTTTTCCTGATCCTGTCGGCATAATAACAATAGCCGCCTCCTTTTTATTGAGCGTAAAAAAGGATGAAATTGCATGAATTGCACCTAATTGAGCATTTCGTAATCCTCTGCTCTTTTCCGAATCTATGGGATATTTTACTGCATTGTAATGAATCTTAAAATAATTCCCCATATAATTTCCTTCCCAAACTAATATTGTTTTCTCATATTAGTTCATTGTATCTTGAAAATACTATCGTTCACTAATTCATTTAATAATTGTCTTGTCCTTTGACCTTTTATGCCGCCTACATCCATAATGCCAAAATCTACTGATGCCTTTCTGTTAATTCCATTCTTTCCATATTTTTCGAATCTGCTGACTTTTCTGCTGTTTCTGATGATTTTTTCTGCTGATTCCTTTTTTCCTCTTCATCACAAGCATCATCTAATCGGAATTTGTATCTTCAATCAATTCTGGCATTAGTCTCAACTCAGTCTCATAACCTCACCTTAAAAATGAGACTAAGTTGAGACTGACTTGAGACTAAGTTTTTCCAACACGCTAAAAGTCCCGATTTTATCACGTTTTTGATTTTTCTTTAGTCTCATAAAGTGTCAAAATTTATGAGACTTTGTTGAGACTAACTTGATACTGTCTCATTACAAGGTCCATGTTGAAGTCTTTTTATCGTAAACGGCACCTGTTACTTTCTTAATTTTCGCATAATCTCTAAACACTGTTGATCTTGATATATCCAATTCTGCCATTACCTGCTCAACTGACAAATGCAGGTTCTCGCAAATCATATTATAAATTTTCTGTTCTCTTTCAGATAATGTTTTCTGTTCTGTTGCTTCATCTGCAGCTATCCTGTCTAATGGTATATTAATTCTAAATACATCATCTTCAATTAGCTCTGGCTTACCACCATCTGAATACATCGGTGTATACTTGTAAAGATTTCTTACTCCCGAACCAATAGTATCTGTTCTACCAATATTAGCAAAAAATTGCTGAATTAAAGGATTCTTTGGATAAGGAGTAAACTCATCACTCATAATATTTCCATGGCGTCTAGGAATACACCAATTTTCTGTTCTCAGCCAATCCTTTTCGATAATCACCTTTGCTGGATATGCACTTGAATAATCCCTATGCACAAGTATATTACCAATAACCTCTCTTGAAATAATACCTCTAATACTCGTGCTAATATTGTTGATTAAGCAAAATTTATCTGATGTATGCTTTGCAACAAATTCCATTAAAAGATCATATGCCTCAATTAAATTAGTTGTTACCTGCAATCTATCATCATATCTATCTAGATTCTCAACCCTATATAATGCATCGGTAATATATCCAGGACAACAAGACCTTATCACATCATCTTTGCCAAACAATAACACACCTGCAAGATTATATCCTTGAATACCTGATGAAAAATCTTTTTCCCATAATCCGGCACTCTTCATAATTTCATCATCTGACATTCTCAACCAAGGATGATCCGGATTTTTGCTCCTTGCAAGATTTCTTACTTTACCCATCAAATCCATGCGTAGATCTTCCGTTGTAACATATGGGAATATCTTGTGCTCCGCATATGTGTTGCTTTTTCTGTTATACATATTTTGTAACTGAATAGGTGAATCTGTAATATCCATGTCCCCATCTTCATTTCTGTCATATATTCTATTAATACATTTTTCGACAGTTGATGTTGGTGGTACATACACCCATAATAATAATTTACCTTCATATTCAAATTCTTCTATGGAAAGATATAGTGTAGGTGACATTCTATCAGGATTGTTAAGCTGATTAACAAAGTTTTTTCTCATATCTTTACTCATATTTCTATTAATCCCGATTGGTGTTCCATCATCTTCTACGCCCATGATAATATAGCCACCATATCTATTAGAAAATGAGCACACTGTTTCATAAACATCTTCTTGTATTCCATGCTGACATGTCTTGTACTCAATTGTTATTTTCTCATCATTTGTGAGCAAATTTCTCATCAATTCGGTTGTCATTTAATCGCCTCCTGTATTTATTAATCAGCATAATATTCTGCCATAAATTGCATGCCATTTCCTTCATTATTCTGAATATACTGTAATAGTTTCTTATCAAACCTATCATTCATATATTCAACAATTATTGGGCATACCCAATATTGACTTCCCTCCTGGGGCTTCATACCCATTTCTAAAGCATCAAGATAATCTGATGAATGAAATTTAATGCTATCTATAACTGACAACAAACTCAAAAATATATCCGTAATATTTTGAAGTGTCTCTATAAGCTCTTTATCTTTATCTTCCTTTTTGTTCTGATATATATAATTATCCATTACAAATCTAATGCCATTCGCATGGACATAATTATTTAACTTTCTGTCCTCTCTCAACCACTTATCTACAAGAAAATTATCAAAAATATATTTGACCTTTTCATTATTACTTACCAAATATGATTTGTATTTTGATGTATCAAAAAATTGTTTTCTATCCTCTTTGTTTTCTGAACTTTCCAATACATTATAAATCCATTTTTCCATAGCTAGTTCTGCGTCGGTTTTTCTTTCACCTGAAACCAATATAGACACATCTAACTCTATCATTTTCATCATAGATTCCGAGTTTATGTTGAATTTTTCTGCTTCTTCATCCGTTAAACCATGTTTGTTCTGTATAACATTCAATACAAATAAATACTGCATTAAATCATCTCTATACTTCCGTAATAAAGTATACGCATCCGAGTAAGCATCTCTATTACAACAAAAATCAATAGTCTCTAGGGTTTTACATATTGACATCATTGTCTCTCCAGATAACATATATGGTCCTTTTTTTCCATAAGATACATCTACAGACGAAAATGTTGAATCTGCTAAACAAAAGAATATATACCATATATTTTCAATATCTTGGGAATTAAACTTATAATTAGTGTCTTCTATATCATCCATACGTTCTCCTTGTTTTTAGTCAGCCTTATGTATTATAAATAAAAATATTTCTTTTCAATTCAATTCTAATTTTGTTACATTGCTTGCTTCAAGCAAATCTTTTGTCTCAGCATCTTTAAATACTTTAAAGCACAAATATCTCAACAACAATGAAACTTCTTCTTCATTCTTAAAAACAAACTTACCATTATCGCTTATTTCAATATTCAACATACTTGCAACTGCTTTTCTCTTTGTCTTATTTTTTATCCGATTGACGCGTTCACTTTTTAATGTAATAAAAGTTCTAGGTGCCTTATACGCCCTTGCCATTTGTTCAAACTCGTCTTTATTTTCAAATGCATCAAGTTCAAAAATCTTCTCAAGTGCTTTAGTTTTCACTTTTTGCATTGTCTTATCCATATTTAATAAATCTTCAAATTTATAGTTGAATGAATATATTACTTCATCAATCACTATACAGTCTGCATCCATACGTAACTTGCATACCTCATCTGTCATTTCAGCCAATTCATTATCCGCATCAAATGTAAATACAACATTCCGTTTATTTTTCAAATTAATTATAGGATTAGCCATTTTCAGAAACACCAATGATTTTCCATCATTGTTAGAGGGGGTTCCTTCTAGTACATATCCATTATATTTCCCTTCAATTTTTTCATCCGAAGCACATGCTATATCTTCAACAAAATAATCCCATTGCTCTTTAACAAGTACATTATTCGTTTCAATCCTATCGCAAGAAACCTTTGTGTTTTCACCTGTATAATCTTTAATCTCTGTAATTTTATCAAGCTGATACTTTACAACCATATCAATTAATATTCTTGCATATTCTGGAAGGTATTCATTATTCTTGAACCTTATTTTATATGCAGTAAAGGGATTATTATTTCTTCTATCTATCTTAAAAAAATATAAGCTCCAGCTATATATGTTTTCTCTTGCGTTGTTCATAATTTCAATGAGTAAATCTTTATCCACTGTATGCCTCCTATCCCTATCTTAAATCAATATAAATATAATTATCAAAATCCCAACATTCTATATCATTCTCAATTTTAATAGTAAGATTATTTTTGCTAATTACTAAACACTCTTCATAAATATGTGGTCTATCCATTATATTAGTCTCTAAATCACATAAATACATGCGATACCCTTTTATTTCAAGCCATATATTAGTATATACATTACTATTTCTAATGCATAAAAAAGCAAGCATTCCAAAATAAATTATAAATAAAACCACGCTTTTGAACTCTGCAAAATCAAAAGCTATCATAGGTAAAATATACGCCAACAGGAATTCTGAAGATAATTTATTAGCCCTTAAAGCTTTTTTTATCTTAACCTTATGTGGAGTGTTATTTCTTTTTTTATCCCTCAAAAATCTATTTATAGAGATAATACTAGTCAGCATCAATATCCCAATTACTAACACAACAAATACACAAACCCAATTTTCTCTATATATATTAAAAACATTCATACATATAGAATCACAATGTCTCCAAGTTTTAATTCCACTTTCAGCTATATTCCAAATATCTGATACCATTATTGATAACCATAAGGGTATAAATGATGTAATAAACATATTCCATTTAAATTTTTTGTCCATATATGGCTCACTCCAATTCTAATAACTTCTCATCACAAATACACTTCCCTAACCAATTCCATAACCTTTTCAACCAGCAGCTCCAAGTTGTCACCTTCAGCCATAGATGCTATATCTTCTTTATCCTCAAAACACTTCCTGAGAATATCTATAATTACCTTTTCATTCTGAAGTTCCTTTTCCGACAACTCTTTTATCTTTTTCTCTATTTCAATAGATGCATCTGCAATCTGATTGCATCTTCCATAAGAGTTGCCTATATCCTCTGCTACCATATTGCCATAGTTTTCTTTTTCGTATGGATTAAATCCATAAAAAGCTTTGCTTGCAACCGGGCAAATAGCATCATAAATAATTTTCGCTCCAAGTTCTCTTTTTATCTGTCTAGGATATATCAATTTACCTTGGTCTGCTTTCATCTCAAGCTTTTCCTCGGCCATTTTACTAGCATTTGTGATACGCATAAGATATGCCATCATTCGATTAGCAAAATTTTGCTCTGATATTTCCTGTCTACCTATATCTGGTATATATTGATTAATCTCATGCTCACTAATTGTCTGATTATCAAGATACAGTTGATACATCTTTGATGCACATAATTTTACAACCGCTATGTTTTCCAATCTTTTATTCCCAATATGATTTAGAATTTCCATCTGTACCCAACCATACTGCTTATCTCCAACTTCATCAGGACAGAAAAACATATTTTGCACATATCTGTATCCCTGTTTCATAATAAAATCATCAAATGCTAATTGATATAAATATTGCTTTGTGACATCACCTACACCCGGTTGTCCACTAATGATAGCTTTATCTCCATGTATTTGATAATCTATACAATAATATTTTGCATCATATATTCCAAAGCAATAATCTTTTTTCTGTTCATCAACAGGATATATGCATACCAAATCAGGTTTTAATGTTTCCACCTTCGGATCTTCTACATCCGGAAACTCTTTTTTTCTCCATCTTGGTGATTTAATCACTTTTCTTAATGTTTTATCTTTATATTCAACTTTATTCCATTCCGGATTACTTAATGGAAGATCTACTATTTTCTTATCTAGAACACTTCCAAAATTATCTGCACATACTTTTTCCCAAACCAAATTAAAACTATTAGTTCCATATAAACTATAGCTCACATCATTTTTGTCTGTTTTCTCGTTAGCAATATATGTATATATTGTTTTTAGAAGATTCTGTTTCCTTGTAACATATTGAGTTTGTATCTCAGACTGCAGCCTATATAATATATAACTTGCATCACCAAAATCAGATATTTCTTCTTGTGTCAGCTCAACTTCTGTCAATTCAAACAATTCTAAAAGTCCGGCATCTGATAATTCTCTGCTACATTGTGTAAGAACGCATTCATGTAACCGCCGAAAATAATCATAGTCATTGTCAATCGTATTCTTGGTCTGTAATTCCACATAATATGGTTTGTTATTCTGTATAATTGCAAATGTTTCATTTATAGTCTTATCCCATAAAATCTCACCTTCTCCATTTGTTTCAATTATTTCTTTCTGATTTGTATACAAACCATCAGCATAATATGTCTCTAACAAATGAATAGATACAGCCAATCTATTAAAAATCTTACTATCATCTTCTCCATTAAACAGATAAATCAATTGTTCTGATGCATTGTATTTTTTTATAACCTTTAAAACCTGCTTTAGATTTTCAAATAAATGTTCTGTTGATTTGATATATTTAGGATAACATTTAAAAACTTGTCCCTCGATTACAACAACTCCAACATAATCAAATATATATTCTATATCGCTTGAGCTGTCTATTACATCAGTCAAGACAATATCTTCATTTGATAAATCATCAAAATCCGGCTTATTCTTTTTTACAGCTTTAACTACTCCATATTTTTTAAGAATCCCGACAATGCGTCTGGTTTCTTCCATATTTATGTTAATTAAATTGTCTGTTATTTCCTGTAAAGAATAATGCTTTCTTTCACGAAAGAAACCTTTCGTCATTGTCTCTCATCCCCTTTTATATATTTTCCAAATCTTCAATTCCAAATATGCCTTCACCATCCTGCTCAAAGGCTTTACATATTTCTGAAAAAATCATCTTTCCATTCTTTTTATGATGACCTATAAATATGTTCTCCGGACGCATCTTCATAACATCTTCAAACAAATACATGATTACTTTACTTTCAAATGCTTTTATATAACTATTCTCTTTTTTATGCATATCTTTAAGTGCTTCATTATCCTTCTCAGTCCGAGAAGCTTCATCTTTTGCTTCTAATTCGTCTACTTGCTCTTTATTATTCTTTATCTCGTCTAACATATTTTTAGATATAAAAAATGGTCCTAAAAGCTTGTCTTCATTAACTTTACACTTTTCAGATGTCAAAATATTATTTATCCTTGTTCTTAAACTATCCCAGCCAATATAATGATCCGCTTTATTGTCCTTAATACACATTGGTATGACATAATCTTTTATTGCTGCAACCTGTTCATCATCATTGACACTTAAATATTCGAATTCCCATCTACGCTTAAATGCTGTGTCCATTGGAAATACGCCCTGATCTGCACTGTTCATCGTTGCCCATATGTACATATTTGCCGGAATTCTCATCTCAAAATACTTTTCTCTTTCTTCTTCTGTTAAATCGTCAATATTTTTCCCTTTTAGGCAATCCAAGTTTTCTAATAAATAAGTCTTTATATCCTCGCTTGTAGCAATTGGATATTCACTTACTCCATTCTTTCTATCAAGTAATTGAAATACATCTCCAAACACTGCTGCTACATTTGCTCTATTAATTTCCTCTATTAACAATAAGTAATCTTCTTCCGGATGGTTTATTGCTTGCACATAAATTCTCATAAATGGCCCCGGAACGAACTCATACGAGATTTCTTTATTTTTATTCTGTGGATTTAAACTTAAATATGGTCTAATAGCCCTTCCATGATTTCTCTCCACACTATTATCACCGGCAGCATCACTACCATCCACTTTTCTAGTTTTAAAATTCTCATCCGTATATATACCTAGTAATAATGGTAGACGAGTTAAACCTTCATCCTTGAATTTATCGTACAATTCATCATATTTTTCTTGTGCTGACATTGATTTGTCTTGCAGAACTGCAAGCACTCTTCTCTTTTCAGTATCAAGATTGTCATATACGTCTGACTTTGACATAATAGGTTTATATGCACCTACAAAATTTGCATACGAATAGTTCGGATGGAATGTTACTCTTTCCATATTATCAGCAAAATATTTGCTATTTTCCTCTAGTTTATGACTCTTACCAGTTCCTGGAGCACCAAATATTATCCTATTTTTTGAACACGAAATGTCAGTTGTATTTTCATCATCATTTTCCGCAGCGTGGAGCAATATATTCACATTACTTATTTTCTGTCGCTCTCTTACCCTTTGTTCATAATATACAAATTCATCATAATCTACATTATCCGACATTGTAACAATGTTCTTATTATATGCCAAATAGTAATTTAGTCCTTCTCCTAAAGCACCTTTTACAATTCTTAATGCACCCTTTGCTTCTCCATCTCCATTGATATCAATTTCATCTGTTTTTTGTGTCATAGCTTCATACACGGATGTCATATTAAAATATACGTTCTGATTATTGTCTAACATTTTCAACACAACATCATCTGAAAGATAATTTATAACTCTAACCAATTGTTTTTCTAAATGTGTATCTTCTACATTCTTCTTTCCTTGTAGCCATTCATATAATACTTGGCAATATTTTTTATTGCTTTCAATCAAAGTGTCAAATAAATCAATATTATTTGTATACGATAATATTTTCTCAAATCTTTTCTTCCCAGTTCTTTCTGCACTATCCGCTTTATTACTATCCTTAAATTTAATAGATGCAATTCTCCACACTAATTCAAGTGCAACAATAAGCGACTCTAACTGTGAATGAAATAATTGGTTTTCATTTACATAATTCATGATATCTTCTTCAGAATCGCCTTTAATATCTATATTGTTTCTCAAATATTGTATCAATTTATCATAACAGTTCTCAGATATCGTTATTTTATCGCCATCTGTCTCAGAATACTCAATTTCATACTTTTTGTCATTTGACAACCATAGCAAAATTACAAGAGCAATTGTAGACTTTGATTTAGGCAAAGATGATTTAATTCCCAATTTAGGATCAACAGGTTTAAATTTCTGTATATTACTTGGTCTTTTCATTTAAACATTCCTCCTATGTTATGTCATTTAATATTGAATCGGCAATCTTATTAGCCAATAGCGGTGGTACCGCATTTCCTACTTGTTTCATCTGTGAAACCTTTGGTCCAACAAACTCAAAAGTATCAGGAAATGACTGTATTCTTGCTGCTTCGCGCACTGTAATTGCCCTGTTCAAATATGGATGTGTAAATCTACCTGATGACGGAGTATCAAATCTTGTTGTAATTGTTACAGAAACATCATCTTTTTGCATTCTGCACCAAGTACCACTATATATTGATTTTGTTAAATGTTCCTCTGGTAAACATTCCTTTCCCTGTTCTGGTGGAACAAGGGCTAAGCGTTCTAATGCAAGCTTCGAATGATTAGTTGCTTTATGATTAAGCAATTTATTTGAATTCATTCTCATCTTCTTTTGATATTCACTTCTGGCTTCGAATTTATAATCCTGAATTTCATCACCCTCACCAGAATTAAGATATGCTAAATCACTTATTGCATCCCATACTGAAACTTTTTTATTAACCGGTTTAGGCAGCAAGTTTACCCTTTCTTCATTTGTCTTTTTTCCAATAATGACGGCACGTCTTCGATTTTGCGGAACTCCATAATCCGCTGCATTTAATACACCAGCATCTAGAATGTACCCCATTTTTGAAAATAATTCTTCTATTTCTCGCTTAAAATATCCTTTTTCAGCAGTTAATAAATTAGGCACATTTTCCATTACAAAATATTGAGGTTTTACTAAATCCACCACTTTAACGTAATATTTAAACAAGAAATTACGTTCATCATGTATTGTTTTTCTCTTTCCTTTCTGCGAAAAACCCTGACATGGCGGACCGCCTATTATAACGTCAATATTACCTTTATATTGTTCAAATACTGATTGCAAATCAAGTTTGGTTATATCTTCATTTATCATTTTAGTAGAACTATGATTCTTTTTATATGCAGTTGCAATATCTTTATCGTATTCATTGGCAAGAACCACATCAAACCCTGCCATTTCAAAACCTAATGACATTCCACCAACTCCAGCAAATAAATCTATAACCTTATATTTCATCTTTCTTTACCTCTTTAATCCTAGATATAGCTATATTAAAGTAATTTTCATCTAACTCGATTCCTACGAAATTCCTATTGTTTTTTACAGCTGACACACCAACACTTCCACTTCCCATAAAAGGATCCAGAATTGTATCATTTTCATTTGACAACACCTTAACAAAATGTTCCATTAAAGCTTCCGGTTTCTGCGTTGGATGTTTTCCATATTTTTTTTCGCTGTTTGATGTAACAGATGTTTCAATAAAGTCATGCAATACTTTTCCGTTGTTGTTAAATGTCCCTGTCTTTGTTTTATAAGTAAAATATATCCACGATTCTGTCGAATTAACAAAATGCAAATTCATATTCCTTGGCATTGGATTAGACTTATGCCATATACCAGTTGTCTTATAATACAGTCCGTGTTTTTGTGCTAATTGTATTATTGTCTCAACCTTTATTATCGCCATAAATACAATTATTGAACCACCATCCTTCAAAACTCTTGATGCTTGATGAAAAAATTTATTCATAGATTTTTTCCATTCTTTATAATCTAAATCATCCCATCCTGCAGCCCCAAAAAAATTATCCCGCATTTTAACTAAATTAGTATCTCTCTCCTCCATAAACTTTCCTAAATTATATGGTGGATCTGTTATTATCAAATCAATCGAAGATGTTGGTATTTTTTTCATATACTCAAGACAATCTCCATTATGTAATTCTGTATTTATCATTTTCTTTTCTACTTTCTATTCTATAATGCACTTTTTCCGCTTTTCACCCACTCATCCACTTCTGAAAATTTGAATTTCCAAAGTCTGCCTATCTTATGAGCAGGAATATCTGTTTTTTTAATCCAACTTCTTATGGTATCTTTCGTTACACCTAGATATTCTGCGGTTTCTTCTAAATTAGACCATTTTTCATTAGTCTCAGACATATTCTCCCTCCGATTCTAAAATATATAAAATAACAAAGTAATTATATCACGAACAGCTGTTTCCCTCAACTGATATTTCACTGTTTAAATATGATTTATTAGTATTTAATATATCTTTAGTGTTCAATTATACATCCATTCTTAATTTAATATTGGGCAGAGAAATCACCTTCCTCTGCCCCTATTCCACATCTTATCTTCCGCCTTATCTTTACCAGCATCTCTGCTAACACTCTCATCATAAATTCTCTGGAACTCCTCATACATTTCATCACCATCCAGCTTTATCCCCATCCTTTTCATTACATCCGAAAACAGTCTTATGCTTCCACTCACATCAGCAATATCGAATCCGAATATATCAGTCTTAACAGAATCACTGACATTCTCATAAACACCTAGCTCTGATATTCTCCTGACAATCCAGCCTACTTTATCCACTGGCTCATTTTCTTTAGTTTCCACATATTCACCTTTATCTGTTACATCAGTTATACTTTCGCCCACTCCTGCCACATTCACATCAGACGAATTATGAATCTCTGGTATTCCTATACCATCTAAATCAGTCTGTTGTTTTCTCGCACTATCAGCTTGCTCTTTCAGTCTGCTTATTTCATTCTGATTATTGTTAGGATTCATCACCTCAACATTTCTATCAGGCTCAACGACTGTTGCCGTTGCTTTCTCAACCGCAGTATCCTCTTCCATCCCCGGTATCTCAACATCCCTGTCAGCAACAATCTCCTCCTTTCCCGACACCGCATAATAAGCAGTATACAAATCTTCTTTTATAATGTCATCAGCAAGCTGTATCTGCCTCTTAATTTCCCTTTTCTCCTGCTTCAGTTCGTCCAGTTCTTCCTGCACTTCCACATGCCATATCTGATATTCCCGGTACTGCTCTTCATTCTTTATACTGCGTTTCCGACTAGAGCTTTCTCTGTATATCTCATGCTGTCTGTCCTCAATCTGCTGAATCTTTTCTTCCTGCTCATTTATGAAATCCACAAGATCCACAACACTTTTGATGTCATTATTTACAATCAGCAGATATTCGTCCTGTAACTGATGAAATCTTTTCAAATCTTCCGTATATTTTGCTCCACCAACCACAAAACGCTTCTGCTCTACAATCCTTAATCTGTATAACTTTGCATAAAACTTTTTCTGAAATGGTGACAGCTTCGCCCTGTGCAATCCTCTTATATCAGACGAATAAAAGTAAGGCTTTGCCATCCAAGGCATATCCACATGATGCCTTAACGTCTCCTCTGAAAACATCTCGTCCAGCTTTGCCAGTTTATGATAATATCGAAATCCCGGTGCCTGTACCTCCATCCACGCGTCTTTTTTAAATACATATCCCAGCCGTTTCATCAGATATTTAAAATGCTCCACATTTCCGGCTGCATACGCACACATCTTAGCATCCCTAAGAATTATCTCTTTCATGGACATTTCCTTTTCCCACTTGTCCCTACTGATATTCTTTGGATTCCTGCTGTACTCTGCTGGCATGATAGCAAGCCCCAGCTCGTCACAATATTTATTTGTAATAGGCTGGAGATGATTCTTCCAGTTGTTTTTAGCTGAATTATATTTCTTGCCGGTTGTCATACTGACACTGTTCCAGATAAGATGTCCATGCATATGCTCCCTGTCAGTATGAACCGCATACACAGCCTCATAATCATCACCAAGCACATCCTTCGCAAAGTGCTCCAGCACATACATTGCCTGCTCTGATGTTACTTTTTCTTCCGGTGAAAATGATATGATCACATGATACCCCTGCCTTTTACCCGTCTTATGAAAAATGTTCTTTGTCTCTTCCATCTGCTCAAATGCTGTATCCGGCAGGCAGTTAATACCGCCCACCAGTACACATTCTTCTGTTTTATCTGGATTCTGAATATATTCCAAAGCATTCTTTAGGTGTGATGCTGGATTTCTACCTTCCGATTCCATGATATTTAGGATCTTTGTAATCGCCATACTTCCAGCACCTCCCCGAATGTTTTCTTTACCTCATCCATACTGCTCTGCAATTTATCAATATCGCTGTAATACAATCTTCCCTGTGAATTGCCAAGCTTTACCGCCTGATTAATATTATTTGCAATACCTGCAATAACACGAATTATTTTTGCCCTGTCCTCTGGATAACTTGTATCAATGTTGCCTCCTCTCCGAATTAATTCTCTTATATAGGCACTTGCTGTCATTCCTGTTCGCTTAAGTGCCGCTTTCAGAATATCCATATCTTTCTCTGACAGCTTCACCGATATCTTATAATCTTTCCTGTCAGACTTGTATCTTCTCTTTCCATCTGCCATACGTTTTTCCCCTTTCGTAATTTCCAAATTCTGTATCAAACCAATCTCTTTTTATCTGTACCATTGCTTTTTTCATCCTTTCTAAAAGTTCTGCTTATAGGTTTTGCAAGATGCGGAAAAGGTCGGACCTTTTCCCGAAAAAATATAAACGCATAAGCGTTTACATAATTTTTCGTCTTGGCAGGAGCACCTGCCCCCTGTATATGATATGTGGTGGTTGAAGTTCCACCAAATAAGCAAAGTGGTGGCACTTTTTGCCATCACTTTGCTTATTTGGTGGCATTTTCCGCCACCGCTTTTCCATTTTGATGGCACTTTCCGCCACCATGACTTTTTTCTCGCTTATCTGAGTGGTGGCGCTTTTTGCCGTCACTTTGCTGTTTTGACGGCGCTTTTTGCCCCCACTTTTGCATTTTGACGGCACTTTTTGCCTCCACACTTTTTCGGCTCTGATTTGTGCGGGGGCGCTTTCTGCCCCCACTCGCTGGATTCACCTATTCAGTTGTCTCTTTCACCATTACATCTGCATCCAACATCACATTTTCTGCTATCTCAGCACCATCTTCCGACAATTCATTTGTTTCAGGCGGTATATCCACTTCATCCTGTTCACTTATCACAGAATCCCCAACTGCCGCTTCATAATCCATTTCTTCTGCAACCTTGCTTCGTTTACGCTGTGGCTCATAATCCAGATTGTAATAATCTTCGTAACCATAGATTTTCTGTTCAAAGTACTTCCTTGGACATTTACCCCGCATGGTGAAATAACCTTTTGCCTCAAGCTCTGCATTATATTCCTTTATAATTGCATATGCCTTCGTCATCCCGATACCAAGCATCTGGCTTATCTCACCTGCATCTATGAATGCTTCCTTTATACCCTTCATGCAGCTCCTCCTTTCATAAATTGTTATTTTAAATACGTGTTTTTACAAAACAGCTATCCTGTTCTTCATTTAATCCGTATTTTTAATTCGTGTTTATTTTAATATCCTTTTCAAAATTTGTCAATAGAACTTTTTATAATTACGCACTTGCAATTCGTTTTTGTTTATGATAAAGTAATCGTACAATCATAAACAAGTCACTTACTGATACGTATTTCATTTAATATCAACCTAATACGTATTTTTACAGCGGACTATTTCATATAAAGGAAGGTGAACAGAATGGCTTACTCTGATTCCATTAAACTTACTATGTCCTCTTCAGAAGAAATCGGAAAGGCAATACAGAAGCAGCGCAGAGCACAAAAGATCACGCAAAAGGAGTTTGCACAGCGGCTTGGTAAATCAGAACGTACTATCCAGAAATATGAATCTGGTGAAATACTATTAAAGATAGATGTTTTAAAACAGATTGCTAATGAATTAAATGTTCCATGGCAGGAGCTTTTATTTGCAAAAGATACTAATACTCCAAAAGATAATACAACCGCTGAATATCCGTCATATGAATTCCACACTATGTCAGATGTAATCAATGCTCTCTTTGCCATAACTGAACTTACTGATTTTTCATTTGAGCTGACCAACACCAAACCTCCTGAAAGTCCTGAATGGACTGCCGGGATTAAGGTTAATGGCAAAGGCAATGGAAAATATGATGCAGACATCTGTCTCTTTATGGAAAACTGGATAACAAAGAAGAATATGCTTCAGACAGGAAAAATTTCAAAAGAAAAGTTTGATTCATGGAAATCAGATATGTTGGCATATTATAAGGATTCCAGACTGGATAATGAAGCCGATTAAAAAACTGAATAATTGCAGGCTTACACCTTTAGTAAAGAAAAAGCTCCGGCATACTCCTTCTCGCAAAAGGAATAACCGAAGCTATGTAAGTGATTAACCCGAAGGCTTTATAATCACCCTGAACAAGTAGATTATATCATAGCCTTTTGATGATTGCACAACAATTTTACAAAAAGGAGATGATATTTATGCCAGCTTACAAAGATGAAAAAACTGGTAAATGGTTCGCCAAGTTCTATTATACGAACTGGCAGGGAATCAAAAAACAGAAGTGGAAAAGAGGCTTTGCCACAAAAAAGGAAGCCTTAGGATTTGAAAGGGATTTTCTGGAAAAGCAGTCTGCCAATCCTGACATGACATTTCAAAACCTTTATGAAATTTATATGGAGGATATGGCTGCAAGACTTAAGCAGTCAACTCTTCTGACAAAAAAGGCGGTACTACAGACGCATATTCTTCCATTCTTCGGTAGCAAGCCGATAAATGAAATCAAAGCCTCTGATGTACGAAGATGGCAGGCGAAGCTTATGAGTTCGCCGAATAATTACTCCCAGACCTATCTGAAAAAGATTAACACGGAGCTTAACAGCATCATCAATTACGCCAAGCGTTTCTACGACCTTAACACCAATCCCTGCGGCAAGGCAGGCACCATTGGAAAAGCAAAGGCTGAGGAAATGGATTACTGGACTTACGATGAATATATTGCTTTCCGTGAGGGTGTAAAAGACAAGTCGCTATCGTATATATGCTTTGAAGTCCTGTACTGGACTGGTATGCGAGAAGGTGAACTGCTCGCTCTATCACCTACTGATATTGACTTTGATAACAAGACAATATCCATCAACAGAACATATCAGCGGATAGAAGGAAAAGATGTATTTACATCACCTAAGACAAGAAAAAGTAAGCGAAAGATTCCGATTCCGGATTTTCTCTGCCAGGAACTATCAGACTATATCCAGTCAAGGTATATGCTTGACGCAGATGAAAGGCTGTTCCCGGTAACAAAATCATATCTCTCACACGAGATGATAAGAGGTTGCAAAAACACAGGTGTAAAGAAGATACGAATCCACGATATCAGGCATTCGCACGCCAGCTTACTTATTAATCAGGGCTGTGATGCGCTGATGTTAGCAGACAGGCTCGGACACGAGAAAGTATCCACAACACTTAACACATACTCTCATCTGTTTCCACATAAACAGCAGGAGCTTGTGCATAGTCTGGAATCATTGCAGGCGACAGATTCGCCAACACCTGAACCACCATCTGATAACCCTCTGCTTGAAGCAGCAGGTATCACATGTGAAGTGCCTCAGACTCAAGACAACGGCTCAGATGTAACAATCCGACCTCAGTTCGGACCTGCGTTAGTACCACCAAATACCGCATCCGGGAAAATCATCCAGATGCCACAAAGAAAGATCATATAAAAAAATCCAGCAGTCATCAGGTTTTCTTGCTATTAAAGTTAATGACAACCAACTGAAAACGATAGAAAAAGAGTAGTTGCTATTAGTAGCAAACTAGTAGCAGAGCAAAAGAAAAAGTCTCGGAATCCGCTTGTTTAGCGGATTCCAAGACTTGTGGCTCTTATTCAAACTCAATAGTTCCTGGTGGCTTACTGGTCAAATCATAGAATACTCTATTGACTCCCTTTACCTCATTTATAATTCTGCTCATCACTGTCTGAAGTACCTCAAACGGTATCTCGGCTGCTTCGGCTGTCATGAAGTCCACGGTGCGGACTGCACGGACTGCAACGGCATAATCATATGTTCTCTCATCACCCATGACACCTACTGAACGCATGTTGGTAAGGGCTGCAAAGTACTGGTTTGGCATCCATGATGGTTCCTCGCCGTTGGCCTCTTTGTACTCTTTTGCTGCCTTTTCCACTTCGCTTCTGTAAATCCAGTCTGCATCCTGGACAATGCGTACCTTTTCGGCTGTGACTTCGCCGATGATACGGATTCCAAGGCCTGGGCCTGGGAATGGCTGACGGAATACGAGATAGTCAGGTAATCCAAGCTCCAATCCGACCTTGCGTACCTCGTCCTTGAAGAGGTTTCTGAGTGGCTCCACGATATCCTTGAAATCGACATGCTCCGGGAGACCTCCTACGTTGTGGTGTGATTTGATGACTGCGGATTCTCCGCCGAGTCCACTCTCCACTACGTCCGGATAGATGGTTCCCTGCGCAAGGAAGTCAACCTTTCCGATTTTCTTAGCTTCTTCCTCGAATACACGGATGAATTCCTCACCGATGATTTTACGCTTGCGCTCAGGCTCTGTGACGCCTGCAAGCTTGCTGTAGTAACGCTCCTGTGCGTTGACGCGGACAAAGTTGATGTCGAACGAACCGCCTTTGCCGAATACGCCCTCTACCTCATCGCCCTCGTTCTTGCGGAGAAGTCCGTGGTCTACGAATACGCAGGTGAGCTGCTTGCCGATTGCCTTGGCAAGGAGTGCTGCGAGTACTGATGAGTCTACTCCACCCGAAAGTGCAAGGAGCACTTTGCCGTCACCGACCTGCTCTCTGATTTCGTCGATTGTGTTTTTGACGAATGAATCCATCTTCCATGTGCCTGCACATCCACATACGCCACGGACGAAATTGTAAATCATCTGTGTTCCGTTCTTGGTGTGAAGTACCTCCGGATGGAACTGTACTGCATATAATTTTTTCTCAACATTCTGTGTTGCGGCTATTGGACAGTCTGCAGTGTGCGCAACTACCTCAAAGCCCGGTGCAGCCTCTGCAATTCTGTCGAAATGACTCATCCAGCATACTGATTCTGATGGCAGATCCTTGAACATCACGCCGTTTGCAGAATATGTGATTTCTGTCTTTCCATACTCTCCAACCTCCGGTGTGATTACCTTTCCGCCTAATTTATGCATCATAAGCTGTGCACCATAGCAGATGCCAAGCACCGGTATTCCCAGCTCAAACAGCTCTTTCTGGTATGATGGTGAATTCTCTTCATAACAGCTGTTTGGACCTCCTGTAAGGATGATGCCCTTTGGATTCATTTCTTTGATTTTCTCAATGTCTATTTTGTATGAGTAAATCTCACAGTACACGTTGCACTCGCGGACACGGCGCGCAACAAGCTGATTGTACTGACCACCAAAGTCTATGACTATGACCTTTTCCTGATCCATGTTTTCCTCCTAAATGTTTATTCGCCATGCTGCCATCTCATTGATTACGTAAAAGCAACATGTTTTCTTATGTCATTATAGATTACGGAGTGCTTATCTGCAAGCGATTTTGTTAAATTTATGTTTTGATTTTATGTGCAATTACGTTATAATGAGTTATAAACACTTTTATAGGCTGGGAGGTTTCATCATGAGTTTTAAAATAATCACTATAAGCCGAGAGTTTGGCAGTGGCGGTCGCTTTATCGGCGAGCAGATTGCTCAAAAATGCGGCATTGAGTTTTACGATAAAAAAATAATTGAGCATGTGGCAAAGGAGCTCGGTATCTCTGAGCAGATTGTTGCAAACCAGGGCGAATATGCACCTGCCGGAAGTATTTTTTCATATGCATTTGTGGGGCGCGACATCACAGGAGTTTCTCTTTCCGACCAGATTTTCAATATTCAGCAGAAGCTCATCAAGGATATTGCGCAAAAAGAGCCATGCGTTATTGTGGGACGTTGCGCAGACTACATTCTTTCTGACAGGGATGATGTGCTGAATGTTTTTATAGAGGGAAATAAGCCTGAGAAGGCTGCAAGAATAAAAAAGCTCTACCATAAGAGCGATGACGAGGTCAAAAAGCTGCTAAAGGATGTCGATAAGAAGCGCTCTGTAAATTACCGCTACTTTACCGACAAGGAGTGGGGCAGCAGGAAAAATTATGACCTTGTGCTAAACAGCTCTGTGCTTGGATACGATAAATGTATTAAGCTCATCGCATCCGCATACGCTTAATTCACTTAATATACAGCTTTCCTACGGTTAAAAACCGTTTTCTTATTTTATTGCGAAAAACGTAAATAGAATTACAACCTGTGTGTAATATTAAAAATACTCCCGCATAAACTGTAACAACAGAATATGCAGGAGTATTTTTTGAAATCATATATTGAGACAAGGGCGGTGGAAATCGCCAACTACATAGTTGAAAACAATGCCACGGTGCGTCAGGCTGCAAAGCAGTTTGGCATCAGCAAATCCACTGTGCACAAGGATATCACGGATGCTGACAGGCTGCTTCGCATAGACCCGGAGCTTGCCGCAAAAGCGCGTCACATTCTCGATATCAACAAGTCCGAGCGCCATATCCGCGGCGGACTTGCCACCAGAGAGAAGTATCTGCATCTGCCTCATGTGCATGCCGGCTGAGTGTATGGATGCTTCTATCCCTGCATTGCCAGGTGCGCCGTTTTCCGTACATCTGAGGCTTTTCGTTAATTCAAGACCGGTGTCACATGACTTGTGAGCACACCATACAGCCACTTGCCCTCATCGCTTAGATCCTCATAGGTAAAGCCGCTTGTCTTATCGCAGGCAGGTGTTAGAAGCGCTGATTTTTCGTCCTTATTGGAAAGATTCCAGCACACATAGCTGATGCCGTAGCTGTCGAGCAGGCTGATCCAGCTGTTTGCGGAATCTATGTCCACCTGACCGTTTCCGTCGTCGCTGCAGATGCCAAACTCTGATACAAATATCGGCAGTCCGGCGTCTGCCGCCGATTTTAGCTTGTTTTGCAAGTCCTCCTTGTGGGTTGCGGCATAGAAATGCAGTGTATACATGATATTATCATATCCTGTGACAGGGTCCTTGACTGCCTCATCCACATCCCGGCTCCAGTTAGGTGTGCCTATCAGTATGACTGCATCCTTGTCGTAGCTTCTGATTGACGGAATGACCTCGCTGGCATAAAACTTCACCTCTCCCCAGGTCGCACCGTTGCACGGCTCATTGCAAATCTCGTAAATCACGTTGTTGTATGAGGCATACTGCTGTGCCATCTTGGCAAAAAAAGTCTTTGCCACATCACTGTAGCGGTTTGGATTGCCCTCGTTTAGCACATGCCAGTCGATGATGACATACATGTCGTTGTTGAACGCGTACTGCACTCCGTTTTGCACAAGTGTCTCAAGCTGCTGCCTGTCACCATCTGTGCAGTAGCCACCGCTTTCGTAGGTGTACATGGCGAGCCTCACCACGTTTGCTCCAAAGCTTTTTCAGCGTGGCAAAGCAATCATTGGTCACATACTGTGGATACCACGCAAGACCGTGTGTGCTGACTCCGCGAAGCTGCACCTCGTTGTTATTTTGATCAACGAGCTTGCTGCCCTCCACATGCAGCTTACCGTTTACTGACGGACAGGCAAGAACTGAGCTCTCCTGTCCGTTTTCTGTGGTGAGCTGCTCTGTGTCAGCCACATTCTGATTTTCTGTACTGCTTTGCGTACTGTCCTCAGTATTATTTTCTGCAGAATTCACCGACTCAGTGGCTTTCTCATCTGTCTGTGATTCTGTCTCTTTGTTGCCCTTGTTACCACATCCTGTAAAAATCCCAAGCACCAGCACTGCAGCCAATACCAATGCTATATATTTCTTCATATTGTTATACTGTCTGACTGATTACTGAATTGATGTAACCTTGTAGTCCTCAGCCTCTACAGTCTCCTTTAATTTCTCATCAGAAATGTCAGAGCTTAATGTCACTACTGCAGTTCCGCTCTCATGGCTTACTGCTGCCTCACTAACTGCATCAAGCGCCTCGAGTGCCTTCTTTACTCTTGCCTCACAGTGGCCGCACATCATTCCTTCGATATTCATTGTCTTTGTCATTGATTTTTCCTCACTTTCATTTGGTTTATTTGTTTTGTTTTTTCTATCTGGTGTTGCTTTTCTGTCATGCTTAGGATCATACACCCTGCACAGATTCAGCCGCAGGGCATTGGTAACAACGCAGAAGCTCGACAGGCTCATCGCCGCCGCTCCAAACATCGGATTTAGCTTCCATCCTAATAAAGGATACCACAAACCGGCCGCAAGTGGAATACCTATTACATTATAGAAAAATGCCCAGAACAGATTTTCGTGTATATTTGTCAATGTAGCACGGCTTAACCGCACTGCTGCCGGTACATCTATCAGGCGGCTCTTCATCAGGACAACATCCGCTGCATCTATTGCCACATCACTTCCCGCGCCGATTGCAATTCCCATATCCGCACGTGTGAGCGCCGGTGCATCATTGATTCCGTCACCAACCATGGCTACCCTGCCCTGTTTTTTTAGCTTCCTTATGACAGCCTCCTTACCATCCGGAAGCACACCTGCGATGACTTCGTCCACTCCCGCCTGCTTTCCAATGGCATTGGCAGTCTGCTCGTTGTCACCGGTGAGCATAACAACTCTGATACCCATACTTTTAAGCTGTCTGACAGCTTCCGGACTGTCCTCCTTTATTGTATCTGCAACGGCTATGATACCGCAAAGCCTGTCATCTGCAGCAAAGAACAGAGGAGTTTTTCCTTCCTTTGAAAATTCGACAGCTTTCGCGCGCATATCATCTGACACTTTTACAAATTTGCTGACAAAAGCAAGATTTCCCGCTTTTATCATTTTGCCTGCAAGTATTGCAGTCAGACCATTTCCTACAACAGCGCTAAAATCCGTCACCTCTGCAACAGCGATTTCATCCGTTTTAGCGCGCTCCATAATGGCTTTTGCAAGCGGATGCTCGCTCTTGGCCTCGACTGATGCGGCTATTGCAAGAAGCTTCCTTGACCACAGTGCTTTATCTTTTGATGAGTACGGGTTTAAATCGTCTGCCTTACGCTGACACTCACCGGCATGCTTGCCGATTTTCTCAAAAAATGTCTCATCCGGCACGATATCCGTCACCTTCGGCTCACCGCTTGTTATGGTGCCTGTCTTATCAAGAGCCACAATCTGTGTGCGGCCTGTTGCCTCAAGGCTTGCCGCTGTCTTGAAGAGTATACCGCTCTTTGCGCCCTTGCCATTTCCTACCATTATCGCAACAGGAGTTGCCAGTCCAAGTGCACACGGACAGCTTATCACGAGCACCGAAATGCCTCTGGCAAGCGCAAAGCCCACGGTCTCACCGGCTATAAGCCATGCTATTATTGTAATGATTGCAATTGTAATAACCGCCGGCACAAATACTCCCGATACCCTGTCAGCGATTTTTGCAATAGGAGCCTTTGTCGCTGCGGCATCAGACACCATCTGTATAATCTGTGAGAGTGTGGTGTCTTCGCCTACTCTGGTTGCGCGGCATTTTATAAAGCCTGACTGGTTCACTGTTGCAGCGCTTACTGTATCTTTCGGCTGCTTATCCACAGGGATGCTCTCTCCTGTGAGTGCCGATTCGTTGACAGCGGTTGTTCCATCTATTATTTCACCGTCCACAGGGATATTTTCCCCCGGTCTGACCACGAAAATATCGCCCTTTTTCACTGCATCCACAGAAATTTCCTGCTCCACGCCATCCCTTACAACGGTTGCTGTCTTTGGGGCAAGCTGCATCAGGCTCTTTAAAGCGTCTGTTGTTTTGCCCTTTGAGTGCGCTTCAAGCATTTTTCCGACAGTAATCAGTGCCAAAATCATGGCTGCGGATTCAAAATAAAACTCATGCATATATGACATGACCGCATCCATATCGCCATTCACCTGCGCAGCCGTCATGGCAAAAAGTGCATACACGCTGTATCCAAACGATGCCGCAGAGCCAAGCGCAACAAGCGTATCCATGTTGGGAGCGCCGTGAATCAAGCCCTTAAAGCCACTGATAAAAAACTTCTGGTTTATGACCATTACCGCCACTGTAAGCAGAAGCTGCAAAAGCCCCATAGCCACATGGTTTCCATTGAAAAACTCAGGCAACGGCCAGCCCCACATCATATGTCCCATGGAAAAATACATGAGAACAACTAAGAATATGAGCGATGCTATAAGCCTGTTTACAAGCTTCGGTGTCTCCCTGTCTACAAGCGCATCCTGCGCTGCCTTTAGCTGCTCTAAGCTGTTATTTGCTTTGTCATTATCTGATTCTGTTGCTGTGCCTTTGGGACTCGCTCCATAGCCCGACTGCTCTACTGCCTCCACTATCTGCGCATCTGTCGCGCTTCCCTCGACTCCCATCGAGTTGGTCAAAAGGCTGACAGAACAGCTCGTCACACCATCAACCTTAGAGACCGCCTTTTCCACTCTGGCAGAGCATGCCGCACAGCTCATTCCTGTAACTGTATATTGCTTCATACTGTCTGTATTTCCTTCTTTCTAATATTCGAATCTAACTATTCAGAAGCCTTTTCTAAAATCTCTCAATTCCTGTCACCTTGAAATCCAGTCTTTCGATGGCAAATGTGATTTCCTCATCGCTTAGCTCTCTGGTTGCCTCAACATGTGCCACGCCATGCTTTAAATCCACAGCTGCCGATACGCCGCTCATCTTCTGAAGCGAGCGTGTGACTGAGTTCTTGCAGTTCATGCAGTGCATTCCGTCTATGTGCACATCTGCTCTCGTGACTATCTCGCCTGTAAGCTGTACTGTGGCTTCCTCGTCCTCCTTCATGGCTCCACCGCCACAGCAGGCGCCCTCGCCCTTTGAATGCTTAATTGTCTCCTTTAAGCCCACAATCACCAGTGCGGCAATTATTGCTATTATTAATATTGTGATTATTGTACTCATTTTTATACCTGCCTTCTTATAATACTACTTCATAAGCTTCTGTAGTGTGTTCAAAAGCTCATCTATTGTCTCATCCTTGCCGGCTCTTATGTCATCTGCCACACACGTCTTTATATGATTGGCCAAAAGGACTTTATTGAAGCTGTTGAGCGCGGCATTTGCGGCCGCCACCTGTGTGATGATGTCAGGGCAGTAGCAATCCTCATCCAGCATACGCTTGATTCCACGGATCTGCCCCTCTATACGGCTAAGTCTGTTGATGAGATCCTTATATTCCTGCTCTGACCGCTCTTTTTTGCGGTTGCAGCAACAGCATTTGGTTTCTTTTTCTGTCATGGGTGCCTCCATTTGTTCTTTGTTCCGCATTATGCATTTGTTTTACATGTCTAACCATACCCCTTATGGGTATCTGTCTTCAAGAGCATTATATACCCCGGCGGGGTATATTGCAAGGGCAGATTTCCTTATTGAGAAATTTTCATGTTATACCATACTTTTATAATAAAAGTATGCAGTAGCTGCAGCTGCTCATAAATAGCTCTGCCTCATATGAATATATACAACGAAAAAGCCGGTACATCATGTTTCCATGAATGTACCGGCTTTAAATACTTAGCAGTCCGTACGGGAATCGAACCCGTGTTTCCGCCGTGAGAGGGCGGCGTCTTAACCGCTTGACCAACGAACCATGTATTATAGTATCATGGTCAAACGAATAATGCAAGTACTTTTTTAAATTTTTTTAAAAATTTTTTCCGATCTCTTTGCCTTGAACATTATCCCTTTAAATGCTTCTGGCTTTAATTCCATTTTCGTCCCTATGTATGCTCTGTGATAATCTATTATATTCCGGCTCCTTATCTCAAAGCACGCGTTCTTATCCTCATATTTTATTTATACGTTTTCCTCTTGAATAAGATTATACACCTCTTTGGTCACACAACGGTCACACAGAGCCCTTTTCCACAGATTTTGTAAAAAGTATACATTAAAAATGCCGAAAGCCGTACAATTTTAGATAATTTTCGGGATTTGTGCATTTTTTATTCGTTATAATCAACTATTATTTATTATATTTTTTGTATATCTTTTCAAACGCAGGCATGGAGCGCTTTATCATTTCCCTATCCACACAGTATGATATTCTCACCCAGCCCGGACAGCCGAAGCCGTCTGCTGCTACTATGAGCACATCCTCCTCCTTTGCCTTCTCGCAGAATGCATTGCTGTCATCCTCGAGTGCCTTTACAAACATATAAAAGGCTCCGTCCGGCTTGAAGCAGTGATAGCCTATCCTTGTGAGTCCCTCGTACAGAAGGTCTCTGTTTTCTTTGTAGGCATTGATATCACCGGTTGCCCCCTGGCATTTTACTATCATCTTCTGGAACAGGCTTGGTGCACACACGTAACCGAGTGCTCTTCCCGCACCACAGACTGCTGCATACAGCTCTGCCTTATCGTACACCTCATCAGGCACGAGGACGTATCCTATTCTCTCTCCCGGCAGTGAAAGTGACTTGCTGTATGAGTAGCATACCAGCGTGTTGTCGTAATATTTGGTCACAAACGGTACCTTGATTCCGTCGTAGACTATCTCCCTGTACGGCTCATCTGCGATGATGAATATCGGTCTTCCTATCTCCTTAGACTTTTTCTCAAGGAGGTCTGAGAGCTTTTTGATGGTCTCCTCAGAATAGACTGTGCCGGATGGGTTGTTTGGTGAATTGATTATGACACCTCTGGTGTGCGCATTGATTCTCTCCTCAAGAGCCTCAAAATCTATCTGAAAATGTTCTGTGTCTGCAGGCACCTCTACAAGCCTTGCTCCTGCTGCATTCACAAATACCTTGTACTCCGGGAAATATGGCGCTATGGTAATAAACTCATCATATGCGTCGCTTGTCAACGCACGAAAGCAGATTGACAGCGATGCCGCTGCTCCCATTGTCATGTAAAGATTGTCCGCATTAAAATGTGTGCCGTGTGTGTTGTTCAAAAATTCAGCTATCGCCGCTCTCGTTTCCACGTCTCCCTGTGCTGAGGTGTAGCCGTGCAGCGCAACAGAATCATAATCTGTCACAAGCTCCTTTATTGTGTCGTTTACTATCTGCGGAGCCGGTATGCTCGGGTTTCCTATTGAGAAATCATATACATTTTCCTTACCTACAATTGCTGCTCTTTTTTTACCATACTCGAAAAGCTCCCTGATTGCTGAGCGCACGCTTCCGAGCTGGTACATGCTTTCGTTTACTACCATTTTCTTGTCTCCTTATCTCTGATGTTCTTGCATGTTTACTATTATAATATCTCTGCTTATGACATACAAATGTCTTTATAAACATCTCTTTATACACATATTGTTACCATTCATGACCGTTTATCCTGATATGAATGCCTCCATCCCGGCACGCTTCGTCATCTCAATATGCTCCTTAAGCTCGCGGGCTGACATTCGCAGTGCCCCCAGGCTCATGACCGTCTGCTGCTCCAGTCCGTCAGAGGTTGCCACTGTTACCTTGTACCTGTCACGTATGCCAAACACAGTCTTTTCGATAAATGCATCGGCTGTCTCGTCCTGCTTTGTATACACAACCTCTATATTGTGGAAGGTCTCTCTCTTTCCGGCATTGCCCTTCACCTTGTACGCATCAAACACCAGCAGCAGATGACAGCCCTTATAGCCCTGATAATCCGATAAAACATCCTTCAGCGCATCTCTCGCCGAATCGATGTTTATGCGTGAAAGCTCCTTTAAATCCTCCCATGCAAATATTATATTATATCCGTCAACTATCAGGTACTCTTCCCCCGGGGATTTCTTCGGATAAATCGGATTGCCGTGCTTATCATGCTTTACGGTGCGCGGTTTACCACTTAGACCTTCATACTCATTTTTCTTTTTACCTGACCATTTGCGCCTCTGATCCTCTGCGATATCGTTTTTGCCCATGCCAAACTCCCTGGCATAAACATCTGCAAGCTGCTCATCAAGCTCCACCGATGACATACCTGAAACAGCTTTCTCAAAGCTCGTCCTGCGGCGGTTTCCGGCAAGCGCCTGCGCATCCTCCGCTGAAAATGCATTCTGCGTGCGGGCACTCGCTGCAAGTGCCTCCTCAGACTCATCTCCGTGGTAGACATACGGCAGGTGCATATGCTCCGGGACCTCATCCCACGGCACCACGTAGCCTGAGCCGTGCGCACAAAATACCGAGCCTGTCGGATTGCGGAAATCCTCCTCGCTGTCATAGTGCATCTGCGCAATCACCTCCGCAGGATTGTGACACTCATCATAACCCCACAGCTCCAGTGTCAGGTGCCCGAGCCCCTTTGTATACGCATGCACCAGACTCACATAATCCTGCATTGTCGCAACCGGTGCCTTTCCTGTAATTGTTGCCATCTCCCTCGCAGCGGTTGTGGCAAACTGCGGGCTCTCGGCTCTTGCAAATCTCTGCTCCAGATCTGTCATCGCACGGCCGACATACTCCATCGGCACCTGTAGGATAAAGCTGTAGTATGGCTCAAGCAGCACGCTCTCTGTGGATTTAAGCCCCTGGCGGATTGCTCTGTATGTAGCCTGGCGGAAATCGCCTCCCTCCGTGTGCTTTACATGTGCTCTTCCTGTAAGAATAGTGACCTTCACATCGGTAAGCGCTGAGCCTGTGAGCACACCCCTGTGCTCCTTTTCCTCAACGTGTGTGGCTATGAGGCGCTGCCAGTTTTTGTCGAGCACATCCTCACTGCAGGTGGATGTAACTGTGATTCCGCTGCCACGCTCCGCCGGCGACAAAAGCAGATGCACCTCTGCATAGTGGCGCAACGGCTCAAAGTGTCCTACTCCCTCGACAGCCCTTGCTATCGTTTCCTTATATACAATGCTGCCCGGTCCGAACGTGACAACAACACCAAACCTGTCCTTTATGAGACGCACAAGCACCTCCATCTGCACCTGTCCCATGAGCTGCACATGGATTTCCTTAAACTCCTCCACCCACACTATGTAAAGCTGTGGGTCTTCCTCCTCAAGCTGCTTTAGCTTTTCCATAAATGCCGCCGGATTTACATCATCCGGCAGAATCATCCTATAGTTTAGTACCGGTTCAAGGATTGGCATATTGGACTGCTGCTCACCCCCGAGCCCCTGCCCCGGAAATGTCGAGCTAAGACCTGTGACAGCAACTATCTCCCCAGCCTCTACCGCATCAGCTATCTCATATTTTTCGCCGGAATACTTTCTTATCTGATCGATTTTCTCAATCAGAAGGCCTTTCACCTCGTCACCGCCATGCGCTTTGTACTCTATTTTGTCCCTGACCCTAAGACAGCCTCCGGTAACCTTTAAAAATGTCAGCCTGCTGCCTCTGTCATCCCTGCCTATCTTGTATACGCGGGCAGAAAAATCGTCAGGGTAATTTCTTTCACACATAAACCGCGAAAGTCCCTGAATCAGCGTATCCACTCTGTCAAGCTTAAGTGCCGAGCCGTAAAAGCAGGGGAACACCTCCCTTTGAGCCACCGCCTGCGCAATATGTGCATCCGCAAGCTCTCCCGATTCCATAAATTCATCTAAAAGAGGCTCACTGCACATGGCAAGCTCATCAAATAAATCATGTGAAGAAAAGTCAACGCAGCCATCGCTCAGCTCACTCCTTAGCTCTGCCTGCACTTTCTCCGCATCCGTGCCCTGCATATCCATCTTGTTTACAAAAATAAATGTCGGCACGTTATAGTGCTTTAAAAGTCTCCACAGTGTGCGCGTGTGCCCCTGCACTCCATCAGTTGCGCTGATTACAAGTATTGCATAGTCGAGCACCTGAAGGGTACGCTCCATCTCTGCCGAAAAATCCACATGCCCCGGTGTATCAAGCATGACTACATGCCATGTACGAGCTGTATCTGCCGTACGTGCTACATCTGCTGTACGTGCTGTATCTGCTGTATCTGCCGCATTTGTGCCACGCGAAATATCAAGCCTTGCCTGCTTTGAAAAAATGGTTATTCCACGCTCACGCTCCTGCGCATCGTTGTCCAAATACGCGTCCTGATGGTCCACGCGCCCGAGTGAGCGAATCTGCCCGGTGCTGTAGAGCATGGCCTCAGACAGGGTTGTCTTTCCCGCATCTACATGTGCGAGAATTCCTATTGTAATGTGATTGTTTGTCATTTTCTGCTCCATTTATGCCTCAATCCAAGAACAGAGACACCTGTGGATGTCTCTGTGTCAGCCTTTATATCATAATCCGTTGATTTCCTAAATTATAGCATTTTGTGGTTGGTCTGTCATCTTTTTTCTTGATTGACAGCGGGACATAAAAGGCGCCGCTTAATTGACAAATATTTATTCCATACATATAATGTGATTACGGAAATTTTTGAATGGTATGAAAACAATGCGAGGATAATATGAACAAAAAAGAAGTATTGGAACTAAAACGAAGATTAAAAAAAGACCAGGCAACCTTCAGTCGTCTGGTCGGCTGCTACGTGGACTGCAACCATGAAAAGGTCTGCAAATTCGGTGGCAAATTTCTCACTCTGGAGGAGGATGAATACTACAAATATCTCGAGATTTCAAACAAGGTGCTTTCCGGCACTCTCGGAAACAACCTGCTCAATCTGCAGTTTCCGCTTGAGGAGGAAGAGGTCGGAGGCCGCCAGCAGATTCTCATGGCGCTTCGCGACAGCGAGCTTAATGATGAGACTCTGCTCGATACATACTATGATCTGGTCATCGACACCTACGATGAGGCTGGGAACTATCTGATTCTTTTGTATCTCGACAGCTACGATGTCATGACACGTACAAAGGACAACATCAACGTGGATGAGTCCGAGGAGGTGTACAAATACATGCTCTGCGCCATCTGCCCTGTCACACTTTCAAAGCCGGGCCTTGGCTATCTGGAAAAGGAGCAGCGTATCGGAGCCCGCATAAGGGACTGGGTGGTTGGTGCACCTGAGACAGGCTTTTTATTTCCTGCTTTCAATGATAGGAGCACTGACATACACTCCACTCTTTTCTATACGAAAAACACCAAGGAACCGCACTCTGAGTTTATGACAAACGGCCTCGGCTGCGGTGTGGAGCGCACAGCTACTGAGCAGAAGATGGCTTTTCATTCAATCGTCAGAAACGTGCTAGGTGCTGAGGACGAGAGCACGGATGACAAGCTGCTTGATATTCAGCAGAATCTGTCCGAGATGGCCGATGACTACGCTGAGACTCACGATGATGACGACGATCCGTTCATTCTCGACAGCGAGGCTATGAACAAGGTGCTTAGTGACTGCCATGTCTCTGAGGAAAAGATTTCTCGCATTGAAAAATCCGTCAATGAGGCCTTCGGTGACAAGCCGCCTATCGCAGCCAATGTCATTGATTCAAAGGCTCTTGTAGCTAATGAAATCCGCGTGGAAAAGCTTGCTCTTGAGAGCCAGGTCGGCGATTTAACTCTCGAGCTCAATGAGAAAAATGCGCAGCTTGAGGAGAAGGATTCTGTTATCCAGGAGAAAAATAATCAGATTGAGGAGCGCACCTCACAGCTTCTTGAGAAGCAGGAAGAGATTGATAATTACACTGCCCAAATTAAGACCTATGATGTGGTGCTTCATGTAAAGCCGGAGAAGGCTTCACAGATTCATGCGCAGGTCATCAATGGGGAGAAGTGTCTCGTCATTCCTATGAGGGAGAATGAGAATGCGACCATAAATGGGGTGAATACAAATCTGTAGGAACGCATCATAGTGCATCGCTTATGGTACTGCGCTTTATAGGGCTTCGCATATCTAGTTTGTGGATACCGGCCTAGCATGCAGTATATTCCTCAGAAAAATATAAAATCAGCCACGGCAGCATTTGCGGATAGTTTATTGATAGTTTGCTATGAATTGTCGTATCCACATTTTATGGAACGCCGTGGCAGTTTATATTTTTCTTCGGAACACACCGCATACTCTCCGGTAAATTTAGGGTACTTATGCGAAGCAATCTACTATGAGTTTATAAACCATGTCCGTGGATGCAGAAATGCTCTCCCGAAGCTAACGCTTCACTTACTATATTCTGTATGGAATTATACAAAAGGGCGTGTGAAAAAAACTTCGTTTTTCACACGCCCTTTATAATGTTGTCACCTATGAAATAATGTCTGCTAATAATAGCACTCTGATAATACTTACCGGTTTACCAGCTCAGCACCTCATGGCCATCCTCTGTGACGAGTACCATGATTTCCCACTGGGCTGATGGAAGTCCGTCGTCGGTGTATACTTCCCAGTTGTTCTTGTCATCTACGTAGATATCGGCCTTGCCCATGTTGACCATTGGCTCGATGGTAAATATCATGCCGGGTGCCATGACCATGTCGGTGCCGCGCTTGGTGTTGTAGCCTACCCACGGATCCTCGTGAAATTCAAGTCCCACTCCGTGTCCACCGATTTCACGCACTACTGTGTAACCGTTTGCAAATGCATGGTCGTGCACCGCCTGTCCCATATCTCCGAGGAAGCCCCACGGCTTTACCTCTTTGAGTCCAAGCTCCACACACTCCTTTGTGACTTCAACGAGCATTTTCTTCTCAGGGCTTACATTTCCGATACAGTACATTCTTGATGAATCCGAAAAATATCCGTTTAAAATTGTAGAACAGTCTACATTTATGATGTCACCATCCTTTAAGATGACGTCCTTTGAAGGAAATCCGTGACAAACCTGCTCATTTACTGATGTACATACGCTGTAAGGATAACCCTCATAGTTGAGCGGTGCAGGGATGCCGCCCATGCTGGTGGTCATATCATAGACTATTTTATCAATCTCTGCTGTGTTCATACCCTCGTGGATATGCTCTCCTATGTAGTCGAGCACTGCGACATTTATCTTGGCGCTCTCCTTGATTCCCGCTATCTGGTCAGGCGTCTTGATGATTGAATGGCTCGGTATCTTATGATGTGCCTCAGCAAGCTTTTCAAGCTTCATATCAAATGCCGCATGACAGGTCTTATATTTCTTTCCGCTGCCACACCAGCAAGGGTCATTTCTTCCAATTTTTGTTGACATAAAATCTTCTTTCTAGTGATCAAGAGTAACGTTTCCCATATCGACTCTTTTCCACACTTTTTCTTTTATTTTATAGTTATTTTTCTCCAGCAGCTTCTTATATCTGCCTCCCGAGAAATCATAATCCGTTATATCGGCATTGTCAAGCACTGCATATATATGCCTACACGCCGGCCATGACAGCCAGCACTGCAAGTATAATTGTTGTGATGTGTTTTCTTATTTTGCGCAAAGCTTTGCAACCACCTGATTTATGACCTTTCCGTCAGCCTTGCCCTTGAAATGCGGCATGACTGCCTTCATTATCTGTCCTTTGTTTCCTGTTGCGATTACATCCGAAAACTGCTCTGTGAGCTCCTTTTCTACCTCTTCTGCCGACATCATTGCAGGAGCGTACTCCTCAAAGATTGCATATCTGGTATTGTACTCATCAAGCAGATCTGTTCTTGTGGCAGGGCATGTGTCAATCTGCTCCTTCACAGACTTCATTTCCTTAAGAATGACCTTGTTGACAAGCTCCTCCGGTATATTGTCTCTGCAGCCCTCATCTATTGCCGCCTTTTTGGCTGCCGATACAAGTGAGGATATAGCATCCTTTCTTACCTTGTCTCTTGCTTTCATTGCTGCAATCATGTCTTTTTGTAATTGTTCCATCTGCATGGCTTGTTCCTCCTGCTTTTCTTACTTTATTTACAGGCTTGCTAGTTCGTTTTGTGCGAATTGGTGCCGTCTATCTCTATAATACACCTTATGGGTGGAAATTGCTATTATTTATTACAATGAGTTTGTTGCCGGTTACTAACATTGGGTCGTGGCATGTCCGCGTCTTACGCCCTTACTTTATTGGTAACCATTCAGCTCTTTGTGGTAAAAATAAAAAGAGCCGGTAAGTATAATAAATATACTTATCGGCTCATAACCATCCTATACAAGACGTCGTATAGCAAGTATTGTATGACACTGTACGCTTCTGTTTGCTGTGATTCCTGCCTTTGTGGACTGTGCCTCCACTATAACACCACCACCTGCATATATAGCTACATGTCCCGGATATACCACTACGTCTCCCGGCTGTATATTATCGAAGGATACGGCCTGTCCCACAGACTTAAATGACTGTGAATATCTCGGTGTGCTGATACCAAAATGTGCATATACCTCATGTACAAAGCCTGAACAGTCTACACCGTTTGTAAGACTGTTTCCACCCCATACATATGGATTGCCCACAAACTGCATAGCGTATGATACTACAGAGCTTCCTGAAACTCCTGTTGAAGCACCCGGGTTCTTTCCACCGCCTGCTGCATAGTCACCGGCAATGCTTCCGCCCTTGCCGGCTCCACCACCATCATAGCTTGAACTGCTTGACGAGCTGTTCGCTCTGGCAGCGGCTGCCTGTGCCGCTGCTGCTGCGGCCGCTGCTTCCTGCTCCTGAATGATTTTGCCCTGTGCCGTAATGATATTCTGATAATTCTCTGCCTGCTGCTGTGCCTGAGCTATCTGGCTTGCATACTGCTCCTTCTGGTTTTCAAGAGCTACTATAGCCGCCTCGACATCTGCCTGCTGCTTCTCATAGTCATCCTGCATGGCTGTGAGCTCATTCATGTCGTTGTCAAGCTTAGTACCAATCTCCTTCACCTGCTCAACTGCTGCCTGATAAGAATCCATAAGAGCACGATCCGAATCATATACATCTGACACGTACTCTATACGATTGAGCATATCTGTGATACCATTTGACTCAATAATTGCTGTCCAGATATTGTCTTCAGCGCTGTTTTCATACATGAACTGTATACGCTTCTTCATGGCGTCATACTGCTCCTGCTGCTTTTCCTGGGCTGCTGCAAGATCCTTCTGATTCTGCTCTATCTCTGCCTGTTTGCTTGTGATATCTGTCTGAAGCTTCTTTTGTGCTGCAAGAATCTCATCAAGCTTTGCGGATTTATTCTTTATATCATCAGCAGTAATCTGCTGCTGATCCTTTAAACCATTAATCTCATTCTTCTTATCCTTGAGATCCTGCTCAGCCTGTGACTTCTTCTTCTCTGCATCCTTCTGCTTCTTTGTCTTTGCATATACCTTCTCAAGTCCACTGTTTATGTATCCGCTAAATGTAGTGCCCTCTACTGCCGGTCCTGTAAAAACAAGTGCCGATGTTAACACAGTACATATAGCACGTGTCCATTTCTGATTCATTTTATTCCTCCTGTAATACGACGGTCAGATTGACCTTTCCTTCCACAATTTACGGTCAATATACATTCGGATATATTATCGCACAAAATGAATCTTTTTTCCACACCTTTTTGTAAATTTACAGAATTTTCCACATTTTATATAATGATATGATTAAAAGGTCAAAAGGTATTTTGCCCCTAATTTATGATTCACATGCGCGCTATTATAAGTCTATCATCAGGTTTGATGCTATCTGAGGTCAGAGCGTTTATTTCCATTATGTTTTCAACAGTGGTGCGGTATCTTTTTGCAATGTCCCACATTTTATCATCCTTCTGCACTATATAGCCAACCAGAGCTGCTTCCTCTTCTGTATCAGACGCTATTTTTTCCTGCTCCACCGATGTTATGACTGACACTTCATCCTGCTGCAGGGCAATAGCGTTTATGCTGACAACACCCTTAATTTCATATTCACTGTTGTCGAGTAGATTGACCTGCACCTGGTCTACCTGCAGATTTACCTCGCAGCAGGTGTTGGCATCCATGCCGGGTATCTCAACAAACTGTTCAAACGGCACAGAGTCTGTATGCATCTCTATCGGACAGCCATCGTCCTCCACAATATTCACACAGTTCACCTGCAATACACCTGACACAATAATTCCTGTGTCTGCATTTTTTATCTGTGCAATAGTGGCCTGCGTCTTTGTACCGCATATTCTTAAAATTCTCTTTTTGCTGTTTTCTCTGTACAACTGCTCCAAAATACGGCATTTTGTGTCATTTTTCATAAGAAGGCTGCATACCTTCATCTTTTCAAACACAGGTTTTACCGGACATGATACGCTGTACATGTCATTGAGCACCTCTACTGTTTCCTCACTCCAGACCTTTCCATCCACCGCAAGTGCTGCCTCAATCGAAAGCTGCCTGAGCTCTCCGTCGTAATCATTTTCCGCCTCAACCTGATGCATGGCAGGCTGTGTGCGAAGCCAGGCAATATTTCCGGCATTATCACCCTCGCAGCGTATTTCATTTGAAAACCCCTCCTGCACCTCAAAGCAGCAAATTTCCTGTTCTTCACTCAGATACACTATACACGCATGGCACTCGCCCGTCAGTGTAATATGGTCACGCTCGTATGTATACTCCAGATTTCTCATATCAACAAGACTTGATATGAGCTTGCATATATTCGGCTTGGTCTTTGGCAAGGTGACGACATTTTTAATTCTGACAATATCCCTTACAACACTGTCAAGCTTAAGCACCTTCATCTGCCCCATAAGCTGCTCCACGTCCTTGTCATCAATCCTTTGTGCAACCTCAAGATTTTCTTCCCTCTCTCCATAAAGCTCCACGCTTATAATGCCTCTGACCGAGAGCTTTCGCGAATTGATAACCCCAACCGTAAGCTCATCAAGCCCGGTATACACACGAACTGTATCCTTCTCGCAGACTCCTTGAAGCACAAGCTTCTCCTGAAACGGTATTGCATCCTTTATATGCTCCACTCTGTTTCCGCCGATATTTTCCTCCGGCTCATCGCCTTCAAAAACTTCCTCTCTCGTATACAGCACTTCAAATTCAATGCTTCCACTCAGCCAGATATTCTCGCCTGACGCTTTTATCTCGTCAATCTTTACCTGCCCGTTCTGACAAACCACTTTGGAAACATCAGGCTTGTTGTCCTTTATGACATAATCCCTGTCGAAGCCAACCTGCGACATATCCTTTACCTTTTCTATGCATTGTCTGATTTTTTGTGTAATTAACTCCATAAAAAATACCCCACTTCAAATATGTATATAAAATACATATTCAAGATGGAGTAACTTTATGCAGATGCAAATATTTAAATTCATGATCATTATAAAAGATGTAACATCTTTACATCATGATACTAGCAAAGCTGCATCCTTATATCTTTTGTAATCACATCAGTGTAGGAGAAAGATAAGAGCTGTGGCGGATTCTGCTCAAACTCATCATCTATCAGAACCGTAAACACACTTGGGTATGCCTGCTGAATAACACCCTCCTGAATGTCAACCTTGTTGCGGCCGAGATCCTGCTGGATTTTTACCCTGTTGCCACACTGCTGGTGAATCGATGCTCTGACTTTTCTAATTTCTGTCTGTTCCATTTTAAGCCTCCTTATTGTGGATATGCCCACTGGCACATAACTATAGTCCTCATGGTAACCAGTATTGTAACGACGGTGTCATATATATGAAATCAATCTCTGTATAAATATAAAACAGGTCAAATTAATCAACAATTATATCAATCAATATATTTGAATATATAAATATGTCACCACAATATCTAGTAACTTTACTATAGCAAAGTATCGCAGTGATAGCAATAGGGCATTAGTACTGATTGTCAGTTTTTTCGCAACTTTTAACACAATTTACGAAATTTTCACTCAAACACAACAGGCATTTCACTCAATTCCGTCTTTATTACTATGTACGGATAACTCGCCTGATTGCTGACCTTCTCGCCCTTATCCGGGGCTATCAGACGCGTATCAAAATACATTGCCTTATCCTTAACATAAAACTGGTTAACCGTAATACTGTAGCCACCTGTCTCCTTTGTGCCAAAGCCTTCCGCTATGTATAAATATTCATCATCCTTGTACGTCAGCTTCATCGCCTTCGCCTTGTTTTCATTTATCTGCTTTTTAAATTCCTCCGGGATTTCATCCCCGCAGATCACCGTGTACTCAACCATCCTGTCACTCTCCGTGCCTGAAATATTTGCATGGCAGCCCGAAATCACTGTCGTTTCCAATATAACAAGCACACCTGCAGCCATCACCAGAATTTTTCTCAATTTTTCTGACATTTTTTCCTCTCTTTCTTATCATATCGCTTATGATATGATATAATATCAAATATTGAACTACAATTTATATAGAGTATGAAAAAGAGAGGTCAAATATGCGTTCAGTTTTAATCGTAATATTCGTATTTTTCTATCTGCTGCTCGGTCTTCCGGTGCTCGGAGCCATGTGGATAATACACAAATTTGCCCCGGCATGGGCCGATATGGCACAGCTTCGCCTGGTACAGTGGGCTTTCCGTGTCATCATATTCCTAAGCGGAGCAGACATTGAATTTATAGGGGAGGAAAATGTGCCAAAGGACGAGGCTGTACTATATATAGGAAATCACCGTAGTTTCTTTGACATCATAATCACCTACTCCAGATGTCCACGCCTGACCGGCTACATCTCAAAGCAGAGTATCGCAAAAATACCGGTGCTGGGTCTCTGGATGAAGCGCCTGCACTGCCTGTTTTTGGACCGCGATGACATCAAGCAGGGACTAAAGGTCGTGCTTGCAGCCATAGATCAGGTCAAATCCGGCATCAGCATATGTGTATTTCCTGAGGGCACACGCTGCAAAAACAAAGATGACCTGACAGAGGTACAGTCTTTCAAAGAAGGTACTTTCAAGATTGCCACAAAGAGCAAATGCAAGATAGTGCCAATGGCAATCATGGGAACAAATGAAATATTCGAGGATCACCTTCCATGGGTCAAAAAGAGGCATGTGGTTATCCAATACGGCACTCCTATTGATCCGGCAACACTCAGCAAAGAGGAACAAAAGCATCTCGGAGCTCATTGCAGAGAAGTGATTGTGGATATGCTTAAAGAAATGGTATAGCTGAAAAACCGCCCAGTCGGGCGGTTTTTCATATTTCTTCTTCAAATTCCTTTAAACTATTAAATTTTATTCTCATCAAATATAGTTTACTTCAAAACAAGCACCGAATACGCCGGCAGCTTTGCCGCTCCATCCTTATACGACGGGGCTTTCTTTGTTGTCTGAAGCATTGCAACAGCATCATTTACTCCAAGCGATGACACATCCACACTTGCTTCATCCTTTGATGGATTAAATATAAGCACTGCTTTCTCACCATTGTACTCTCTTGTGAATATACACACATTATCATTTGACAGATCCTTTTCAAAGGTATTTGTACCTCGTGCTATCTCTGGGAAAGCATTTCTTATTGATATTGTCTGCTTCACAAAGTTGTAAATAGAGTATGGATCCTCCATCTGCTTATCAAGGGTATCATATGTCTGCTCGGTTTCTTCTGCATTCTGAGGTCCCACACACATTCCCTTAGCTTTTGAATCCCCGCTCCATCTCATGGCAAGACGTTTCGTCTCATCATTGGCTGTGCCTCTCATGCCGATTTCCTCTCCATAATACAGAAAAGCATTTCCGGGCATAAGAAGATTCATAGCCTGCGCCATCTTGGTTTTCTCCTCGGCATTATCTCCGTTGTAGTATCCTGCGCTGCGTCCCATATCATGATTTGTATAAAAAGGTGCATCAATGTATGAGTCTGTATACTTCTTTATCTCATTTTCCACATCAACCAAAGCATTGCCGTATGTGCTGGCACCATGATTTGCTGCACCATTTAACACCTTTCCAATATATCCATCCTGCTGTGAAAAATCAAAGTTGAACATACTGTCAATTCCACTCTTATAGTACTTCGCATACTCTCTGTATGTAGTCCAGCCCTCACCAACCATATAAGCATCGGCCTTTTTGCTCTTCACATTGTTCACAAGCCATGTGAGGTCATCTATAGTCTCAGTCTGGTTATTATTATTGTAATAAATCACAGCATCCAGTCTGAAGCCATCCACGCCGCGGTCAAGCCAGAAGGATGTAATCTTGTCAATCTCCCCTCTTACAGCTTCGCTCTGCAGATTAAGGTCAGGCATGCTGTCTACAAACTGTGACTCGTAATACCAATTCGTGCCAGGCAACTGGTTGTAGCCTCCGGTATTGGTTTTGCTAAAATTATAGTAATCAACATAAGGACATTCCGAAGGATCCGGCTCTGCCCCATCAGGAAGCGACTTGATATAATCAGCAGCCGCCTTAAACCACGGATGCTCGTTAGATGTGTGATTTATTACAAAGTCAATAATCACATTGATGTTTCGCTTGTGACACTCCGTAATAAGCGCATCAAAATCATCCAGAGTACCATACTGCTTGTCAATATTCATATAATCCGTAATATCATACTTGTGGTATGAAGGAGAAGGCATAATAGGCATCATCCAGATTTCATTGCAGCCAAGTCCCTCGATATAGTCAAGCTTCTCTGTAAGTCCCTTTAAATCCCCAATGCCGTCACCGTCACTGTCAAAAAAGCTGTATACGAACACCTCATAGCATGTCCTGTAATTGTCCTGAATCACATTAGGATCATTTTTCGCATTCATCTGCTCCATAGCAGAAGGCTTGTACTCCTTCTTTGCTGCCGTCTCGGTATTCTTTCCACCCGCAGCACATCCCGCAAGCATCGACACCGCCATAGCTGCCGTCAATGCCACAGCAGTCAGCCTGCCCGCCAATCTATTCACAGCCCTGCCGACCATATTGCGGCCGCCTATTTTATTATTAATCATACGCACTCCTTTTCTTAACTAAATTCTGAGCAAATTTGTATCTATAAAATCACTACACATATTCGCTAAAATATACGATTCTCGTGCTTTTTCCACACTCCATTTCAATACGCACTGAACAATCGTCCACCGGATATTTTGCGACGCTGCAACGCAGCCAGCATTACTCATAAGTATGTAGTTAACTCAATTCTCACATCTTCCACAAAGTAGCAACAAACTTAGCACACGGTACCCTCCGGCCGGAGGGTACACAGTGTGTTCCGAAGAAAAATATGAACTGCCACGGGGTACCATGCCCCACAAACAAGCCACACACCTCATCTCTCCAAATCCAAGCAGCGAAGAAAACCCGTGGCTGACTTCATATTTTTCTGAGGAATATACTGTGTGCCATGCCGGCACCCCACAACCTGAAAATGCTAAGTTTGCCACAACCCAATATAAACCAAAAGCCGCCGCACAAAAGTGCAGCGGCCCAAATAAAACCAAATTAGCCTTTGACAGCTCCTGTAAGTCCATCCACGTAGAATCTCTGCATGATGACGAAAAGTATTGAGATAGGTATTGATACAACAACTGCAGCAGCAGCCCATCTTGTGAACCATCCGTTTATAAACTCTTTCTCAAGCATGTTGTAAAGGAGAAGAGATACTGTCCAATACTTGTCGTTTGGACCAACGATAACCTTTACAAATACGAAATCGAGCCATGGAGCAAGGAATGCTGTAAGCACTGTATATACTACGATTGGCTTACTGAGTGGCAGGATTACCTTGTGAAATACCTGAAACTGTGTACATCCGTCAAGGATGGCAGCCTCTGTAAGAGACTTAGGCACAGTATCAAAGAATCCCTTTGCGATATAGAAGCCTACTCCCGATCCTGCTGAGTATATGAGGATCAGTGAAAGACGAAGTACGCTACCCTCTGTAAGTCCGATAGCCTTTAAGATAAAGTATACGGCAACCATTGACATGAAAGCCGGGAACAATCCAAGAATCATAGCCAGATTCATGAAAGGCTTACGCATCTTAAATCTCAGTCGTGACATACAATACGCAACAGAAAGTACAAATACTGTTGAAATGATGCATGAGAACACTGATATAAACAGTGTATTAAAAAATGCTCTCGGGAAGTTCAACAGTGTAGTCTCTGTGAACAGCCTTGTATAGTTGCTAAATGTAAGGCCATGTGGGAAGAAGTACTTTGTATAAGCACCACTCTCAGCTCTAAAGCTTGTCATAATAATCCAGAAAATCGGGAACAGCCATACTACAGCAAGTATTCCAAGAATGATATGAACAAGGGAATTCTTTGCTACTTTCTTAGCACGTCCGGCAGACATAGGTCTTTTTGCTTTTGCTACACTACTCATTACATGAATCCCTCCTCATCCTTGTATGATTTTGTATTTCTGTATGTAACAAGCGCTACGATAGAAAGTACAATGAATGTGAGGATACCGATAACGGCACCGATATTGTACTCCTGATTATCAATAGTCAGCTTGTACAACCACGTAACCAGAAGGTCCGTCTTTCCTGCACTGTCTCCGACAGGTGTAGGCTTTCCTGCTGATAACAGGTAGATAACGTTGAAGTTGTTGATATTTCCGGTAAACTGTGTGATGATATATGGTCCCATGATAAACATGATATATGGGAGTGTGATCTTAAAGAAGATCTGTGCTGCGTTTGCACCATCAATCTTTGCAGCCTCATAAAGCTCTGAAGGCACATTCTGTAATACACCTGTAACCTGAAGCATGGTATACGGAATACCTACCCAGCAGTTGATGAGAATAACAGAAACTCTCGCCCACATAGTGTTGGTCCAGAATGGAAGCGGGTTATCAATCCAGCCCCACTCCAAAAGCAGGTTATTAACAGCACCCTGTGGCTGGAACATCTGTCTCATTACAAGGAGTGATACGAACTGCGGTACCGCAATTGAGATAACAAAGCATGTACGCCAGAAAGCCTTGCAATGTGTCTCTTTACGATTGATAACGATAGCAAGAATGAGTCCAAGGAAGTTACAAAGGAAGGTTGCAAATACAGCCCAGCAGATTGTCCATCCAAGTACTCTCCAGAATATCTTACCAAGCTTACCACCAAGTCCAAGCACCTGTCCGAATGAAGCGAAGCCTGTCCAGTCGAACAATACCAGATGATCACCCTTTACCGAATAATTTGTAAAGGCCATTGGAATCATGAACAGCAATGGTAAAACGGTAAAAACAAATATTCCCATAAGTGGGAGAAACATAAGTGTCTTATGTAGGTTTTTATCAAATAAATCCTTGACATCTTTGCCAAAAGAATTGATTTCTTTTCCAGCTTTTGAAAGGCATTCTGCCTTATATCCGCTCTTTAAATTCTCGCACCACATGTAAATAAATAATACTGTGATGGCAATTGTTATGACGCCATATAACAGTAATAATACTGACTGGTCGCCCGCAACATATTCATAAATCTGCTTCTGCTCATTAAATACCTCTTCCTGCTTTCTCCAGCCAAGTGAAGGCAGCATGGAAATGTAATAAGCACCAGCGCTAACCATATATGCTATATATGCAATCTCTATAGCAAGAAAAATCAGACCCTTTATAATCTGCTTATGAGCCATATTGGCAAGTCCCATTACGAGTGCCGATAGCTTAACTGTAGCTCCGCCTTTTGTGAGGGCATTGCCAACAGTATACGGAGTAGCAAATTCCGAAACTTTTTTCTTTTTGTTTGCTCCTAACATACTTTTCCTCCTGGCATGCATTATATATGCCAATCCTTTAAACTAATTTATTCCAAGATTCCGGCTACCCGGAACCTTGGAATCATAATCTGATCTACTTAATTATTTAAGAGAATCATTAAGCTGAGTATTGAAGTCCTCTGTCTTCTGAGCTGCATTGTCCTTTGTAATCTGACCTTCTGCACCGTTCTGGAAAGCATCACCGAATGGTGTAGCTGCATCCCAGTAACCTGACATATCAATGATAGGCTGTGCTACTGAACAATCAGATGAAACCTTAGCCATAGCTGCTGCTACTGGATCTGCTGCAACTTCCTCGTTTGTTGCAAGATCTTTGTTTACAGGAGCCTGTCCTCTTAACTTGAAGTGAGCAAGCTGTGCGTCCTCGCTGCCAAGGAATGCTGCAAGCTTAACTGCTACTTCCTGGTTCTTGCAGTTAGGGTTAACACCGATAGCCTTAGATCCTAAGAATGCCTTTAACTGGCAGTCTTTTCCACCAATATTGATTGTAGGAAGAGCTGCAACACCAACGTTCTCCTCACCAAGTGCCTCTTTAACTTTGCCATAGTTCCAGTTACCATTGAAGTAAGCGTTGATAGAACCATCTTTAAGTCCAGCAAGACCAAGTGATCCCTCATTGTTATCCATTACAAAGTTTGGATTTGCAAATAAATCTACGATGTAGTTTGTAACTGCTGTACCCTTATCTCCACTGAAGTCATATCCGGCAGCCTTGTCTGTTCCATCTCCAAAGATTGTACATCCGTTTGCTGCATAGAATGCATTGAGATACCAGCCATTATCAAATGGGAATGAAACCTTACCCTTTGTAAGCATTGTATCAAGGCTCTTTACATCATCCTCAGAGAAGACTCTCTTGTCATAGTACATGAACCATGTGTTTGATGTATAAGGAACTGCGTAGATGTCTCCATCATATGTAACTGTTGCAGCCATAGCCTCTGAGTTAGATGACTTAACATACTCTGCTGTATCTCCGCCTAACTTAGCAATAGCATTAGCCTTAATTAATGGCTCAAGCTGATCGTTTGCAAACATGTAAACATCAGCTGCTGCCTTAGGATCCTTTGTAACAACGTCCTTTGCATCACTCTCAGATGATGTAACATACTTGAACTCGATGTTGAAATCAGGATTTGCCTTAGCGAATGCCTCACACTCTGTCTTAAGCCAAGCGCCCTGTGCATCGTCTAAATCCTCTGCAGGTCCCATTACTGTAATGGTCTCCTTACCGCCGTCCTTCTTGTCGGCTTTCTCTGTTCCATTTCCTCCGTTGCCGCTTCCGCATCCAGCAAACATTGTTGCTACCATAGAAGCGCAAAGTAAAGATGCTAATACTTTCTTCTTCATATCTTCCTCTCCTTTTTGAATATAAAATGTAAAAAAGTATATATATAAATTGCCGTGCAACTTATATCAAATTAATTATCTGCGGTAAACCACCGCAATGTTTCTAATCCAGGCTATCTTTTCGTTGTCCAATCTGTGTGGCTTACTTGTCATGCGCCATCTCCAGTTATGTCCGACTGTCGAAGGATAATTCATCCTTGCCTCATTTCCAAGCTCTAATATATCCTGCATCTGGACTATCGCCAGCTCTGCGGTGCTGTGATACAGCTCCCTGATAAGAGCATTTGGAACCTGTGATTTATTTTCAATATTCAGATACTCATACAGATAAGCAAGCTCATAATCTGTCTTGTCACTGAATGAACCAACTATCGTCTCATTGTCATGTGTGCCAATATATGCAACTACATGTGAATCGGTATAATTGTGTGGCAGATATTCGTTTGTCGGATCACCATCAAAAGCAAACATCATGACCTTAGTTCCCATCCAGCCAGATTTTGCAAGGAGTTTTTTCACTCCCGGTAAAAGGCTTGCTGATGTATAATCATCAGCCACTACATTAACCCCTTCAAGCTCTTCGTTAATTGCATTGACAAGCCTGCGTCCCGGTCCCTTGAACCATTTCCCGGATAGGCTCTTATCCTGTCCGTACGGTACCGCATATGCTTTCACAATTCCTGCGAAATGATCAATCCTGACAATATCAAAAAGTTCTCTGCATACACGCATTCGCTTTCTCCACCATGAGAAGTTGTCCTCCTTCATGGCATCCCAGTCATACATCGGATTGCCCCACACCTGTCCGCTCTCTGAATACTTATCAGGACCGGCAGCTGCAACATACTCTGGTGTATCGTTTGCGCTCATCATAAAGAGTTGTCTCTCTGCCCACACATCTACACTGTCATATCCTACATAGAATGAGATATCGCCTATTATGTAGACACCTTTTGAGTTAGCATAATTTTTTAAATCCTCCCATTGCTCGAAGAATTTATATTGACAGAACTTCCAAAAAGTAATTGTATTATAATTCTTTTTTTGGTACTTTTCAAGCGCAACCGTTTGCGGATTTCTATACTCGCTTGGCCACTCGCTCCAATTTTTGTATAAATTGTCGGTTTTCAGTGTCATAAATAATGCATATTGCTCAAGCCACTCCGACTGTTTTTTTACAAAATCCTGAAACTCTTGTGCATTTGTATCAAATCTTTCAAACGCTTTTTGTAAAATCCTGCATCTGTTCTGATGTAATGCTGCATAATCAATTTCTGATTCGTCTGTGCCCCAGTTATACCCCAGGATCTCTTCCTTCTCTAACAACCCCTCATCTACCAGCTTATCTAAATCTATGAAATAGATATTGCCCGCACAGCCTGATGATGGTTGATATGGACTATCGCCAAATATGGTGGGGCCAACCGGAAGAACCTGCCAGTACTTCTGTTTCAAATCACCAAGGAGATCAACAAAATTGTAAGCCTCTCTCCCAAGAGTACCTATACCATATGGTGACGGCAGACTCGAGATTGAAAGAAGTATTCCGGAGCCTCTGAGATTTTCTCTGGCCTCCAAATTACCATTCCTCTTTCCTAAAATTTTCTATTTTTTTCGTATCTGAGATTATTTTATTTCCTATTGTCAGATTTGTCAATCTTTTTAGTGGTTTTAAACTCATTTTTGCCATTTTTCACGTAATTTACATTCATTTTTTGGTAGTTATTACCACAGTTTCGAAGATTTTTTTCGAAAAATTTATTACAGAAAATATTGCCTATTTCTGATAGTAAATGTATAATTTAATTATCACATAAGAAAGGACAAATACTATGGCTACTATTAAGGATATTGCCGCCCGGCTGGGCGTGTCAATCAGCACTGTTTCAAAGGGATTAAATGGTGCCAGCGATATAAGTGAGGAGCTTCGTCAGACAGTTTTAGACACTGCTGTCGAAATGGGCTACAGCACAAAGCGCTCCAGAAAGGTAGAAAACCGCAAGCTGGCTCTGTTTATTGAAAATATGAACTACGAGTCTATCGATGAGTTCGGATATGATGTAGTGCTTGGTTTCAAACAGAATGCTTTTAAGCACAAATGGGACGTGGACATCATCCCTGTCACACCTCAGCTTCAGGCAGAAGAAAAATATGATACATATATATTAAAGAATGGCTATTGTGGCGCATTTCTGGTAGGTTTTGCTCTTCACGATGAATGGATGCAGCAGCTCAAAAATACTACAATGCCTACCGTTTTGTTTGATAACTATATAGAAAACAATCCCAATGTAGCCTATGTAGGCACCGACAGCTACGAGGGCATTGACATGGCTGTAAAGCATCTGCACAATCTGGGTCATAAAAAGATTGCCTTTATCAATGGTTCTCTTTTTTCCCTGGTTTCAGATCAGCGTCAGGAAGCCTTTGAAAACTCTATGCGCGATGCCGGTCTTGAAATCTACCCGGAGCTCATGGGACACGGCTACTATATTCCTGAAACCGCACAGTATTACGTTTCAAATTTTATTGCAGCAGGTGCCACCGCTATCCTCTGCGGAAGCGACACTATAGCAAAGGGTGTTATCTTAGAGTGCCAGCTGCACGGCTTCAATGTGCCAAATGATATAAGTGTGGTAGGCTTTGACGATGTCAAGTTTGCCGCAGCCCTTACCCCTCCTCTTACCACTATCAGACAGGAGCGTAATGATCTGGGCCGCTGTGCATATATTATATTGAATTCGCTCATTCACCATATTCCAATCAGCCGCACACAGCTACGTCCGATGCTGATTGAAAGAGAATCTACTGCACGAGTTTCCACCGCACATGCTGCTGAGGAATAGCCTGCATATACACCACCTTCCAAAGGAGTCAAAATTGTTCAAACGCAAACATGTAACCACTTTAATTACATATTCGCTGGTATTTTTCAGTGCAATCTCCATGACAGCCTGCTCTTTTTCGGATGTCTCTTATCTATTTAAGAGTCCCGCACAAAAGCAGGCTATTCTGCACAAATCACCTGCGTTTTGGGAGGATACCACAAGTGTTAAAGGAAGCAGCAATCTGTCTATCCTGCACAATGTCGCCTTTGAGGGGCAGCCGTACAATGATACAAGACAGTTTGGTGATAACATCCTTATGGTAGGACAGGGCAGCTACAATAATTCCATCATAGAGACCGATGATCAATCTGTTCAGTATTCATTTGATGTATATAATCCCTGGTCCAATGAAATCACGGCAAGCCTCACTCACGACAAAACCGACTGTGATGACTACATGATAAAAGGTGACCGACTCTGGCTCATCAATTCCGATGCCGGCAGGGCAACAATCTATGATAAGGATTTAAAGGAGATAAAAACCTGCAAATATAATCCTGAGGACTATGATGGCAATTGCGATACATCAGATTCTGATGATGGCGATGTGCCGAATCCCGGCAATTATTATGATGTCTCACAGATTGCCACCTCCGCTGACGGAAAATACGCTCTCGTGTCAGGTGTCACACCCGATACCTACAAATATGCAGTCTCTGATATAAGGATTGACGATAACACAGTGCTTTCAACCTACGAAGGACAAAGTTTTTCCATGTCATGTGTCGACTCAAAGGGCTTTGTAATCGAGGCAGATACGGCCAACAATATCTGGAACTATCATTCATCCGATGGAGAAAACAGCTTTTTTTCACTGCCGGATGTGGTGGATGTGACTTTGGCAGAGGATGGTGACATGCTCATACGATGCCAGGATTTATCCTCGGACAACATCATCAGTTACTATAAATATTCACCCGCCACCGGTGTCAGTTCATCCTTTTCATACAATCTGGCGACTCGAAACACAGGCAAAATGTCCGACAGCTCATCCGACTCTGCGGCAGCCGATACCAAGACCTACTGTTCTGCCAACTCGGTATATCTGCCTGATGCAAACTGTGTTATGATGCTTTTGTACACAGCGCAGTGCAACCCGGAAATTCTCATCTGGTCACTCGACAAGGGCAAGAATGACAGCAAAGCCGAAATCACGTCATACAATGACTGTGATACACTGCTACAGGCCTTACGCGATGATGGCTCATATGTATCCCCATATTCTGCCATAGACCCATCTGACAGTACCGATGAAAATCAGGAGGCTATGGAAGAGGCCGGGAAGGATTCTGACTACAATACATACGGCGATGAGGTCACTCTGATCCCCGACACCGCTTCATATGACTGGGGTGATTTATCCGACATAAATGCACGTATCACAGCCCTTGAACAGAAATACGGCTTTTCCATATATTTCGGGCCTGAGGTGCCAAAGAGAATTGATTACTACGATATCCATCAATTTAAGAACAAGGATAAGCTGTCGGTCGCTCTGGATTCGCTTGAGGAAATACTTGGCTGTTTCCCTGATGACTTTTTCACACAGCTGTGTTATGGCGATATAAGAGGCATGCGAATCTATCTGTGCGGTGATATTTCATCAGGCCACTCAGATATGATAAATGAGCCAAGTGGCTTCGTAAATATAATAAACAACCACAATGTGATGGTTCTAAACTGCAACTACAGCTGGGATTTCAGCTACACTGTAGGCCATGAGATTTCCCATCTGATTGACCAGAGACTTACATTCATACACACCTACGATGAAAAGAGCGAGTTTTCTGAGGGGAAATGGAACAGCTTTAATCCTGACAGCTTCTCCTATGATGACAGCTACGCAAACTACAATCCGGATGATCCATCGAGCCACATATCCGGGTATTTCATTGATTCCTACGGCATGACCTTTGCAACAGAGGACCGCTCTGAAATATTCGGAACCGCGATAGACAATTATATTAACGGCATCTATGATGATGCAAGATTCACAGATGATTCGCCGATACGAAACAAGCTGGACTACTACAGCAGATGTATCCGTGATGGCTTTGATACAAAGGACTGGCCTGATACGATGGCATGGGAGTCTGTGCTTACCGCCACCGGGGCGCAGGCCGATTAAATGATAATTTCAGAATAACACAAAAACCTCAAGTCATACGACTTGAGGTTTTTTAATGGGCAGAGATGGATTCGAACCATCGAAGCAAGTTGCAGCAGATTTACAGTCTGTCCCCTTTGGCCACTCGGGAATCTGCCCATGTATTTAATTACGATACTTGCATAGTTTATCACAATAGATGTGATTATGCAAGCATATTTTTTAACTATTCAGAACCCCCACGCACATTCGCAAAACCGCACGATACTCGTGCTTTACCGCCGCTACGCAGCTAATTTTGCTCATATGTGTGGGGGGGGGTGGCTCTATTCGAGCCCCCTTGAGAACAAGAAAACCTGCTGCTTACATGCAAGCATGACGCATCAGCTTTTCTTGTTCTCAATTGTTCTGAATAGTTACTATTTTTTTAAATTAAAAAAGACAGCCTACGATCGGCTGCCTTTTAGGAGAAGGTATTTTTACTATGGGGTATAGCAAAAACTATATAATGTATTGGGGGGTTTTTACGGTTATTATAATATCACGGTTATAACGATAAGTGTTCACAAATTGCATAAAAATCATGGTTTGTTTTTATGCAATTTGTATAGTACTTTAGTTGTATTTAATATTTTTTTATATAGTGATTCTGTACAAAAGCATAGCTGTTTTTTAAATATTATGTCCAACTGCTGTTTTGCTGTCCTCATCAAACAGTGCTTCAAACTCATCTCTTGTGATTTTCTCTTTCTCAAGAAGAAGTGCTGCACATCTGTCAAGCACATCGCGGTACTCTGCTATCATGCTCTTTGCCTTGTCGTACGACTCGTCGATGATGCGCTTTACCTCGACATCGATTGCCGATGCTATGCCCTCGCTGTAGTTCTTTGCATGGGCGAGGTCTCGTCCGATGAAGACCTCCTCCTCATCATCGGCATAGCAGATAAGGCCGATGTTGTCTGACATACCGTATTTGGTAACCATCTCGCGCGCAAGCTTTGTAGCCTGCTTGATGTCCTGTGATGCACCTGTAGTGATATCGTCAAACACAAGTTCCTCTGCGACACGACCGCCTAAGTCTACTACGATTTCCTGAAGCATACGTCCCTTTGTGTTGAACATCTCATCCTTCTCAGGCAGAGGCATGGTGTAGCCTGCTGCGCCTGCTCCTGTAGGGATGATTGAAACTGTGTATACAGGTCCCACATCCGGAAGCAGATGGAAAAGGATTGCATGTCCTGCCTCGTGGTAGGCTGTGATGCGCTTTTCCTTGTCAGAGATGATACGGCTCTTCTTCTCAGCTCCGATACCAACCTTGACGAAGGATTTTCTGATATCATCCTGTGTGATATATTCTCTGTTTTCGCCCGCTGCACGGATTGCTGCCTCATTCATCAGATTCTCAAGGTCTGCACCTGTGAAGCCTGCTGTAGTCTGTGCAATCTGCTTTAAGTCTA
>OHBK01000088.1_pt1 | contig 53262 bp, 64 predicted proteins | sample 1577371 | NCBI WGS metagenome assembly OHBK01 (sample SAMEA3879555, study PRJEB24766) | human gut metagenome | biome: human-associated habitat; feature: feces | place: USA | collected 1985/1987
GGTGAGTCCACCCGGCAGGTCTGCCAGCGCGTTGATGAGCGCCCGCAGCTCGGCGGGGGAGTCACCGTAAAGATTCAGATTGAAAGTCATTGTAAATCGCTCCTTTTATAAAAAGATTCTGTTGAATCTACGCTTTGCAGTTCGGAGCTGTTCTGTCCTGTGCCTTCGCAATGCTTCGCAGGGCCTCGCCCTTGCAATGCGTATCAACGCTTGGCCATGGCGTGCTTTGCCTTTGCTGTACTGTGCTTATCAAAGCCGGACTTTGCCGTCGCTTGGCTAAACTTAGCCCTGCGATCCAAAGCCGTTGCCATTCAGTGCCGTCCTATGCCTCTGCGCAGCTGGGCCTTCCTATGCCCTCGCAGACCGTGGCTGTACTATCCTCTGCCTTTGCAAGTCGGTGCTGTGCAGCTCATTGCCCTTGCGGGTCACCGCGTTGCTAGGCCACCCGACGCCCTTGCTATGCTTCGCGGGGCCTAGCCATTGCCAAGCGAAGCGGAGCGGAGCAATGCCCTTGCACTCAGCCCAGAAGGGTGTAGCGGAACCGGCCCTTGCCGGAGTTGCGCCATTGGCCGAGGCCCCGGAGCTGGCCGTAGTCCAGCCACTCCATCACCGCAGCCGCGTGGGCGTCGTCCATGCAGAGGACTTCAAACTCGCAGGTGCTGCCTGCCGGGATCTGCTCGCTGTTGGCGAGGCTCACCCGCTCGCCCTGCGCCGTCTGGGCGCGGAGAGGGCGCTGGCACTCGTTCATCTCGCCGATGACCGTCAGGGGGATCTGGCGGGGGCTGACAAAGATAAGGCCGTCGATGATCTTCTTGTAGGCAGTGAGCTTCCCGCTCTCGTTGATGGCCCGCTTCTTGCCCTTCTCGTCCTTGCCGCCGATGCGGCCCAGCATCCCGCAGGCATCCTTGAAGAAGCCTTTAACTTGGTAATCGTAGAGGATGGGCTGGCCCTCGGCGCTGCGGGGGAACACGGTCATCGCCTTGTCGGCTGCGGCCTCTGCGCCCAGCGCTGCCACCTCGTCCTCGATGGTGGCAGCGTCCGGGGATTTGCTGGCGATGTACTCCCGGGCCACATTCTGATTCGCGGGCCAAGTGCCCAGCAGCGGCTCGGTGAAGGTCAGTCTGACCTTGATGGTTTTCATGGTAGTTCGCTCCTTTTGATTTGTTCTGTGAGGATCACATACCTCGGGTATTGCTCCGGCTGGTGCCGGGCGTGGCTCACGATGCTGCGGAAAACAGGGATGCTGGGCAGCACCTCGGAGGTGACCCAGCGCTTGAACCGCTGTGCACCTTCCAGCTTGCTGCTGAAAATTAGGGAGTAGAGGCCGCTCTCATTGATGATGGGCATCTGTTGCTTACCGCCGGGGGTGACCATTTCGGTCACCCCCTTGTCGAGGGCGTCCACATGGTCATGCTCTTGTAGTTGGAACCATCACCCTGATTCAGGGTGATGGTTTTGTCTGGTGCATCCACATGGGCGGCTCATGCGTCCCGGTGCTCTGGCGCTTCGGCGTAGCTGCCGTCGTCATCGTACAGCCCCTGCAGGAAAATGATAAGCCCGCCGGCTGCTGCCGCGAGGATGACCGGTGCCGCCTGCGCGGCCTCTGTGATGTCCCAGCCGCCCCAGCGGACCAGTGCGAGGGCGGTGAGTGCGCAGGCGGTCTGGGCCACCTTGACGGCCCCGATGAGGGCCAACAGGGCCACCACACCGGTGACGGTGATGTTATCATGCTTCTTCATGGTGTACCTCCTCAGTAACAGTTGAATTCCTGATCCAGCAGGGTGTCCAGCCGGATGGTCTTGCCCCGGCCCTGCCCACTCCAACCGTCCGGGTATTGCTGGGTGACGCGCTTCGCGGTGGTGCCCATCTGAGCGGCGGCCTGCTCCACCGTCAGGCGGATGCAGCCGAGGTTGCCGTAGATGGCTCTGTAGGCGTCATGCCATGCTTCCGGACGTTTCATGGGTGGGTCACTCCTTAATCCTTCTTGGCGCCGAACAGCATCAGGCGGAAGGTCTCGCGGCCTTTGGGCGTTACCATGGTCTGGGTGCCGTTCAAGGGAGCGCCGTTGCTGGTGTACTCTTTGGGCTGGAACAGGCCGTCGTTCTTCTCTGCGTTGGGCACCAGCTTGTTGTAGGGCGTCCGGTACAGGTACTTCCTCTCGACCAGCCACGCTACAAAGGTCCGGCGGGGGATACGCAGGGCGTCGGCGGTCTCGTTCAGCCCGGTGAGCTGGTTCGCAGCTACCTGTTGGTCGAAGTAGTCGGCCTTGGGCTGCATGATCTCGTTGGCGGCGGTCAGCTTCGCGTTCTCAGCGGTGAGCCGGGCGTTCTTCTCCCGCTCGGCCTTGATCTGCTGGCAGAGCTGGATCACCGTGTCCGGGTTCAGGATCGCTTCCCGCAGCGCTGCGGGGGTCATCTGCGGCTGCTTGATACGCCGTTCCATCTCGTTGAAGGCGGCGATGTACTTGAGCTTCCACTCAAGCGCGGCCTTGCCAGTGAAGCCCATGACCAGCAGGGAGAACCCGTCGCGGTTCATCTGGTACATTGGGTAGGTCTGGCCGTTCTGCTCATGAACATACTCGGTTTTGTAGAACATAGGGGTCTGTCCATTTTTGGGCATACCCTCCAGTAAAACCTTGATGTCGCGCAGGACGTGGTTGTGCTCCTTGCCGAAGCTCTCGGCAATCTGGAGGCTGGATGCCACCGGCTCGCCGTTCTGGGTGGATAGGATGATGTCAGTCATGGGCGACCTCCTTTGCCAGCAGGTAGTCGATGGAGCAGTGAAACAGCTCGGACATCTGCTCCAGCTTCGACTGGGGGATGTTACCGTGGGCCATCCAGTTGTAGATGGTTTTGCGGGAGACTCCCAGCTTTTCGGCGAACTCGCCGACGGTAAGACCCATGCGGCTGCGCTCGGCATTGATATTGGGGTACGGCATTAAAATGCCTCCTTTCTTGTACACCGTGTTACCCGTATCGAGTAACTGTGGCTATTGTATACCCAAAATGAGTAATTGTAAAGCGCAAAAATACCCAATTTGAATAATAGTATTTTGTGAAAATTGCTCATTATGAATAACTCTGCTTGACTATGTACTCAAAATGTGTAATATTATTCTCATAAAGTGAAAGGAGAGCAGTTATGAACAGAATTCCTGAACTTCGAGCGGAAAAAGGAATCAGCATGAGAGATGCTGCCCGGATGCTCGGAATGCCGTACACCACATATGTGAACTATGAAAAAGGGACACGTGAACCCAACTCAGAGACCCTAATTGCACTGGCAAACTTTTACGAGACTTCTGTTGATTACCTGATTGGGAAAAGCAGCAGCCGAACAGGGAAGGCCACCATCCCTCCCGGCTTTATCCCGCTGCCCAAAATGAAGAAGGTGCCGCTCATCGGCGCCATCGCCTGCGGCGACCCCATCACCGCCCTCCAGAACCGGGAAGGGGAGGTGGACGCCCCGGAGGATATGCGCTGTGATTTCGCCCTCAAGTGCCACGGCGACAGCATGACCGGCGCGGGCATCCACGACGGGGACACGGTGTTCATCCGCATCCAGCCCGAAGTGGAGAACGGCGAGATCGCTGCGGTACGAATCGGCGAGGAAGCTACACTGAAACGGGTCTACCTCCACCCGGACTATATCGAGCTGCGGCCCGAGAACTCGGCCTTTGAGTCCATCATCCGCCGCAAGGAGGACATGAACGACGTGCAGATCGAGGGCAAGGCCGTCGGCTGGCTGCACTGGGTCTGACCTCCCGGGAAGGTGTTCTGACTACAGGACTACAAAACTACGTCAATCCCTATAAATCCCTCACGGGAAGGCTATAAGGCTATATATACGCGTGTATATTCTTATTTTCTTCTATTCAGGGTCTGTATAAGGATTATGGTAGACAACGTATACAAAACCCCGAAAACCAGCATGAACACGCACTTTTTCCTGACTACAAGCGTTGCGCAGGTTTGTAGTCACCTGAAAGAGGTCTTTGTAGACAAAAAATGCCCCCGGTGCTGGAACACCGAGAGCGTTTTGATAGACTGGCTTACCGGATGGCGGTACAACACAGAGCTACACGACTGTATTGTACCACCATCGGGCAGGCTTGTCAAAGTGTACCCTGATGGAGGTAGTAAAAATATGGGAACGACAAAAAAGAAGAAGGGCGCCCGGGCAGATGGCCGGGTGCAGATCCACCGGTCCCGGGGGCTGGAGCGGGCCACGATATTTTACGGCCGCACAAAGGCCGAGGCAGAGCAGAAGTACCAGCAGGCGGTGGTGGCTCAGGCGCTGGCCTGCTCGGGGGAGCTGCAGGCCCGGCACACCTTCCGGGAGGTGTCGGAGGCGTATGAGGGCTATATCGAAAAGTTGGGCCGGGGATCGCCGGTGCGCCGGGGGACGGTGAACGCCTACAAAAAGCGGATCCACCCGGCGCAGGAGCATTTTGGGGACACCGCCATGGAGGACATCGACACCCAGGCGGTGTATACTTATCTGGAGACCATGAAGGCCGCCGGGTACAGCAAGCACACGGTGAAAAACGCCAAGAGCGTGCTGTCCTGCGTGTTTACCTATTGGTGTACCAACTATCACGGCTCCCGCAACCCGGTGCTGCTGGCAAAGCTGCCCTCGGGGCTGAGGGAGGGCGGCAGGGAAGAACCCACCCAGAAGCAGCGGGACATCATCAACGCCCATCCCGAGGGCTGCGGCTTCTGGGCGTGGCTGTTTGAGTACACCGGCCTGCGGATGGGTGAGGCCAACGGCCTGCAGTGGAAGGACGTAGATCTCGATGCTGGTACGATCACCCCGGTGCAGGCCATGCCGTGGGACAGGAACCAGCCCTATAAAGAGCTGCTGAAAACGGAAAAGGCCTACCGGGCCATCCCCATCCTGACCCCGCTGCGGCCCCTGCTGGCCCTGCGCAAGGCCATCCACGCTCCCGAGGACTATGTGCTGTCGGGAACCGATGCCCCGCTGACCGAGACCCGGTATGCCCACCAGTGGATGCTCTACTGCCGGGGCCTTGGCCTGTGCGAGATCTACATCCGGGAGACGGAGATCCCGGCCACAGCGACCCGCCCCGCCCGGCGGGTAAAGCGCACCGTCTATAAGCCGGTGGTCACGGCCCACCAGTTCCGACATCTGTTTGCCACCAACCTGTTCTATGCCGGGGTGCCGGATATGGTGGCCCAGCACCTTCTGGGCCACGCGGATATCACCACCACCCGGCGGGTGTACCAGCACATCCGGGAGAGCGAGAACCAACGCTTCACCGCCCAGCTGGACGCCTATGTGACCGGCAAAAGCTCCGGGACGCCGGGCCTGTAGTCATTTTGTAGTCGATTTCCAAAAATCAATCGATGCCACGTTGAGAAACAGGGCTTCAAATCCCCTCCCTCGCACCAAAGTCGAAACCTGCATGAATACTGGAAAATCCAGTGTTCATGCGGGTTTTTCGTTGTGTGAGAAACTTCAGGTCCGGTCGAAGGTGTGAAGGGGCGTTTCCTTGTTCTGCGGCAAAACTCCATAGAGTTGAAATGCGTTGGAAACATCCATCGCCACAAAGGAGATGCAGACGTCAAGGTGCAGGAGAGGTGCCTTGACCCTGCTGTACGATTTCTGCTCGTCAGCACAAAAAAACCTCCTGCGCCGGAAAACCGGAGCAGGAGGCTTCATTTTGTTGTATGATGAGGGAACCGTAATTTCTGATTTCACACCCGATAATGAATGAAGAACGCTATCGAAAAATGGAACAGAGACGTGATGTTTCAGCCTGCCTGCTGGTGCTTATCCAGCCGCATCTTATCGGCGATCATGGCGATGAACTCGCTGTTGGTGGGCTTGCCGCGCAGGTTGTGGATGGTGTAGCCGAAATAAGAGTTCAGGGTGTCCACATCGCCCCGGTCCCATGCCACCTCGATGGCGTGGCGGATGGCGCGCTCTACCCGGCTGGCGGTGGTGTCGTTTTTCTTGGCGATCTCCGGGTAGAGGCGCTTGGTGACGGCGTTGATGTACTCCGGCTCATTCATGGTGAGCAGGATGGCATCCCGCAGGAACTGGTAGCCTTTGATGTGGGCGGGGACACCGATCTGGTGCAGAATGTCGGTGACTTTCAGCTCGTCGCTGTCCACGCTGGCCGTGATGAGGCGCTTCTGGTGGCCGTGGGCGACTTTGAGCACCCGGCTGGCGAGGACATTTTCATCGAAGGGCTTGACAAAGTAGTAGGCGAAGCCCTCGTCCAGCAACTCCTGCACCATCTCCTCGCTCTGGAACGCGCCGGTGACAAAGAAGGTGGTGTGTGTCCCACCGGCGGCGACATATTTCTGCTTGACGGCCAGCGCGTCCAGCCCGGGCATGAAGGCGTCCAGCAGAACGACCTGCGGCCGTACCGCAAGCATCTTCTGCAAGATCTGAAGCCCGTCTTTTTCCACGACGGTCACTTCCACGCCCTTTTGCTCCAGCGCATCCCGGCAGGCCGCCGTAACATCCGCACTGGTATCCGACATCAAAAATCTTACTTTATCCATCGTACTTTCCTCCAATGTGTGCAGTTCCCTTTACGCTCTATATTTTACCATAATTTACCATGGAATGCAACAGGAAATTTTTACAATTTCTGGGATTTTCATAAAAATTTTCCGGCTCATTCCGTTCTCTGCATTTCGGCGGCGTTTTTTGCCTGTTCCAACATGGTCTGGGCGAAAATGCCATAGCCCCGGGTGGGGTCGTTGACCAGAACATGGGTCACAGCGCCCACAAGACGTCCGTTCTGGAGGATGGGGCTGCCGCTCATGCCCTGTACGATGCCGCCGGTGGAGGACAGAAGGGTGGGGTCTGTCACCCGGATGACCAGATTCCGCCGGGGGTCAGCATCACTGACCCGCTCGATCTGGATGCGATAGGTGCGGGGCGTGCCGCCCTCGGTGGTGGCCCATATCTCGGCAGGGCCGGTGGCGACCTCCTGCGCGAAGGCGACCTCCCGCAGCTGGCCCGGAAAGTGGGTGCGGGTGGTGCCGTAGACGCCATTCTCACCGTTGATGCGGATGGTGCCGATGGCGTGGGCGCTCAGAAAATGCCCCTTCAGCTCGCCGGGGCTTCCGGCAGTGCCCACGCTGCATCCGGTGATCTCGCAGGGGACGATCTCGCCGCTGCGAAGGGCGACGCTTTCGCCGGTGTCGCTGTCGCTGATGGGGTGGCCCAGCCCCGCAAAAACGCCAAGCTCTTCGTCCGCGAAGGTCAGGGTGCCCACCCCGGCAGAGGAGTCCCGCACCCACATCCCGGCCCGCCACTGTCCGGAGGCACTGTCCCACACCGGGGTCAGAGTGGTCAACTTCTGCTCGCCGCTGCGGATATATACGACCTCCACGGCCTGCCCCTCGGCAGCGTCCAGTGCTTCCTTTACGGCATCGTTGCTCTCGGTGCGAGTCTGCCCGATGCAGATGACCCGGTCGCCGAGACGTAGCCCCGCTGCCTTGGCAGGATTCGATGTGCCGCCGCTGGCCTGCCCGATCTCGGAGAACCCTACGATGAGTGCCCCTTCGGAGAACATCTTGACGCCGAAGGGGGTGCCGCAGACCGTCACCTTGGGCCGCTCTGCCACCACGGCCCGGATGGTCTTGATGGGGAACCAGCCGCCCAGCGTCAGGGTGGTCTGGTAGCTGCCCACGGCCCGGGTGCTGGCGACGTTCTGGCTCCCATGGCCGCTCTGCGGCTCGACCCACTGGAAGCGGGGGAGCGATAGGGCCTGTCCCGGTTCCAGGTAGACCCGGTCCGGCAGGCTGCTGTACAGCCAGCCCAGAGCCGCAGCGAGGGCCAACAGCAGATACGCCGCCGCAAGCCCTGCCCGCTGCTGCCATGACCGGTGCTTTTTCTTCACGCCGAGGGCCTCCCTTGCTGTTTTTGGGGTTATTATGCGCCAAGAAAGGGAGAATTATCACCCGGCAGTTGACTTTTGCCGCGAATCTTGTTACTATAAATAAAGTTTCCGTGCGGGAGTGGCGGAATGGCAGACGCGCTGGTTTTAGGCACCAGTTCCAACGGAGTGAGGGTTCGACCCCCTTCTCCCGCACTCTAAGTGGCTCATACGAACTTCGGTTTCGTATGGGCCACTCTCGCTGTCTGGACAGTCGTTGTCCAGATCCAGCGGGATTTCTATGTTGTTATGGTTTCCGGTAAAGCTGAATACGATCTTGAGCCGGTTGTCATCGTAAAGATACACCGCGAGCAGGAACGTGTTGAACAGCTTTGCCAGGAACTTTTTGTTTTTTATATCCCCGGTACGGAAAAGCTGAAGCCCGGCAATGAGATCATCCCGGTCGATTTCGACCCGCTCTGCTTTGGCCGTGTTGATTTTGGCTGAGAGTTTTGCTTGCTGCTCCTCAAGGTCAAGAAGTCGTGTTCGGGTGGTCGGGGTGATAATACCGGCTTCGATTGCTTTCATCAGGTTGGATATGGCCTGCTGAACAGCCGCCAGCTCATTTTCCATAGCTTCAATGTGAAGCTCATGGTCTTTTTGTTTGAAGTAAGCAATGGTGCTGTCCACGATGAAGTCTATGGTTTCATCATCCAAGCAGTACATCATGATGACCCGCGCCACAGCATTTTCAATCACATCCCGGCGGATGGCTTTCTTTTCGCAGGTATGTTCCAGCCGGTGCTTTTGACAGGCGTAGTAATAATGCATTTCGCCGGTCTTGCTGGTGCCAGAGATCCCGACCATATAGCTCCCGCAATGCCCACAGTACAGTTTGCCGGTCAGAAGATAGTTTTCTGCTCCGTGGCGGGCGCGTCCATAGCGGTTATCCTTTTTCATGCCGTAGGCCTCCTGTGCATCGTAGAAAAGCTCATCACTGATGATGCGCGGCATTCCACCGGGGATGCGGATGTCGCCGTACATGTAAATGCCGCGGTATCTATCGTTATGGCAGAGGACATGGAAGCTGCCTTTGTTCCACTCGCGCCCTCTGGCGGTTCTGATTCCGCGGGCATTGAGGTCAGCGGCTATGCTGGCAAAAAGCTCCCCGGCGGCGACTCGTGTATAAATCTCCCGGACGATGGCAGCTTTCGGCTCATCAATTTCGGGCTTGCCGTCGGCACCACGCTTATAGCCAAGCGGAAGACTGCCATTGACAAGCCCCTTTTTGGCATTATCGTATAGGCCGCGCTTCACATCCTCGGCCATGTTTTCGATATAGAACTGATTGACGTTCATCATCGATCTCAAAGCAAAGCGCCCGGCGGCGTTATCGTCAAAATCTTCTTCGGCATAAAAGACCTTGACTCCGCAATCCACCAAGCGGCTCTCGTTTACCAGTGCCTGCATCATGTTGCGGCCTATTCTGTTGCTTTTCCATGCCAGCACATAGGCGAACTTGTGCTGCTCGGCATCTCGCATCATACGCTGGAAAGAGGGGCGCTTGTCCGTTTTGCCGCTGATCGCTCGGTCTTCATAGGTGGCGGTGACGGTCAGCCCCAGCTCTGCGGCGTGCTTTCGGCAGGCTTCAACCTGCTGTTCGATGGAAACATCCCTTTGATTGTGGGAAGAATAGCGGGCGTAGATGACCGCATCGCCGCCGGTTGCCTTTTGTTTTTTGCCCATAAAAATACCTCCGGGTACACTTTGACAAGCCTGCCCGGAGGTGGTACAATAACATCTGCGAGGTCTGCTATTGCTCTGGACAGGTTTTATCCCTGTACCATCTCTCTGAGTAAGCTGATCTGAAACGCCTGCGTTGCTGGTAACACCGTGGGCGTTTTTATTTTGCTGAAAAACGGAAAAATCTACCGAAACGCTGACAAAGCAGGGAAGAAGCTGTTATATTTGAGCTGCTTCCGGGAGCAATCTTACAGGAAAGGGGATGCCAGCGCATGAAATCGGAAGATTATTCCAAAATCGTTGAGCAGGTAAAAGCCCTGTCGGATGCCGACCGGGAAGCGTTGCTCACTTATCTGCGCTCGCTGACAGGTAGCGCAGGTAGCTCAAAGCCTCCTGCTGCTTGTCAGTCGGAAGATGCACAAACAGCTCCATAATCTCAGCCACCTTGCCGTCCTCCTGCTGGAGGGCGGCTTTTATTGTGTCCGGGACTTCCGGGACAGAATTGTTGTCTTCCCATCCCATCAGAAAACAAGGGGTTACACCGAGTTTGGAAGCGATAAGACTGAGCTTGTCCATCGGGATGTTCGTAACGATATTGTTTTCATATTTGTAAACGGCCTGTTTGGAAACACCCGCACAGTCTGCAAGTTCCTGCTGGGTGATGTCTTTCTCTATGCGAACCTGACGGATGCGATCACCTACGGTCATGGCGGTTACCTCCTATTTGAACTATATTATAACAGATAAACTTTCGGTTTACAATATTTTTAATTGAATTATCAAAAATGACTTGACAAGTTACCACAAAGATGGTATTATGCTCGTGACCCAGCAAGTTACTTGCGGAGCGAAAGGAGGTGGCGACTACGGTAAATGTGAACCTGTTGAAATCCTACATGGTAAAGGCCGGATATACGCAGAAAGAGCTGGCAAAATCGCTCGGAATCTCTGAGCAGACGTTGACCCGCAAGCTGAAGAAGCGTGTGTTCGGCACGGACGAAGCCGCGAAGATCGTTGAGCTTTTGAGCATTGACGATCCCAAGGCTGTTTTTTTCGGCGAATGAGTAACTTATTAAGTTACATTACGGAGGTGAACTGAATTGATCGCAAACAAAAAGCTCCCGAACCGCCGCAGCGGAAAGGGAGCTGATGGGCCAATGGCTCAGATGGTGGACTTCATACAAGAGAATTGGAAAACCATCGTGATAGCAGCGGCCACAACCATTGCAGTGCGTTTACTGTTAGGGTGGTGACAAGGCTCACGATGATTGGGAGCCACAGGCTCTTAAAGAGTTCTGATTTTCTTGACTGCCGTAGATATTCTTCATAGATGCGGTAGAAGTCCGTGACACAGTAGGTGTCCAGCATGTGCATGGGCTGGTAAGTAATATCAACTGATTCGTCGCGATCTGCTTTGATTAAGCCCATCGAAGAAAGCCCAGCTACCTCAGACCGGTCACATTTTGTATGAGGGTGACGGCTGATCTTACGAAGCAAGCGCTTCTCATCGGGACTTAAAATTATTGCTTCACAGTCCGATTTTCTATTCATACGCTTCTCCTTTCTGATTTTGCACAAGTATAGCATGACAGGGGAGAGGGAGCAACCAAAAAGGCACCGTCCTGCTGGAACAGGGCGATGCCGGAAGCGATGCGCCATACCGAGCAAGGTTATCTGTCCACGTTCCCGGAGGAACGTCTGAGAAAGGCTGCATCATCGTTTTTTAGTTTAACTGATTTCCCCTCGGAAATCAAGTGGGCTATACAAGAGAAAGAAATCCAAGATGTCCGACATAAAAGTTGATGTTTCCAGAATCACGCCGGAAGCCCAGTACCAGCTGGCAAAGGGATGTTTGGAATTTTACTTTTCCATCGTCAGCCAGCCCGGCGGGCGTGAACAGCTGGACGCATGGAAAGCTGAACACCTGAGAAAGGAGAGCCGCACATGACCCACGAGGAACAGATTTCTTTGTTTGAAGCACTTGCGCTGAATGGCGCATGGAGCAACGCGGCCTGTACCGGATACTGCCTGCTGGCTATGCAGAGAGCCGGGCTTGACGAAAAGACCATCGAAAAGGTGCTGCATGAACTGCACTGGGCATTCGATGACACCAGCGTTGAACAGGCCGAGAAGATCTATTGCGGCGGGGAGGAGTAAAGATGCAGGAATTGCTGATGTTCATGTACCACCTCACCCCCGATCAGGCGGCGGCTCGTGTCCCGTTGTTCCAGTTCTGGCTGACCGCTTTTGGGGCGGCGCTGCTGATCTGGTTGGATAGCAAGGGCGTGTTCGATGTTTTTGGAGCATGGCTCGGCCGTGTTCTCCGTGATACCGCGGTAGGTGACCTGATCCGCAAGTTTATGTGATTTCGGGCTTGTCCCGGTTGTTTTTCTGAAAGAAAAGGAGATTTCAATGAAGTACGGAAGAAGTTTGCAGGAGCTTGCGATTGAGCTTGACCGGCAGGCCAAGGTCAAAAAGGACTACGTTGCCACAGCGGGTGCTATGCAGATGACCGCCGTCAACGAGAACTTTGACCTCGTGATCGGCAACACCCCGTTCCAGCTGAACGAAAATGCCCACCGTCAGCTGGGATTGCAGTTGAAGATCCCGGCTCCCTACTACGAGCGGATGCGGGCAGAGAACCCCGGCTTGCTGATGGCAAACGTCAATGGCTGGTTCCAGCAGTCCCCGGACACCCGCCGCATGGTTCGCACCCTTGATGGTACCGCCCGCGCCATCCTCTCCGACCGCTACCGCCGTATCGACAACTACGAGGTTGCACAGACGGTCCTGCCGATTATCTCTGAAATGCAGGGAGCCCGCATTGAAAGCTGTGAACTGACCGATACCCGCATGTACATCAAGGTTGTCAATGAGCGCATCCAGACCGAAGTAGTGCCGGGGGACATCGTTCAGGCCGGCATCCTGATTTCCAATTCTGAGGTCGGCATGGGCAGCGTTTCCGTGAAGCCTCTGATTTACCGTCTTGTCTGTACCAATGGCATGGTGGCGGATGTGGGTGTTGGCAAGCGCCATGTTGGCCGCATCAATGAAAGCGTGGATGGCGATTTCGGGATTTTCCGGGATGAGACCATCGAAGCCGATGACCGGGCGTTCCTGATGAAGATTGAGGACACCGTTCGGGCGGCGGTCGATGAAGCCCGGTTCAATGCGCTGGTGCAGAAACTCCGGGATGCCAAGGAAGCACCCATTCTCCCGGCGGCGGCTCCCAAGGTGGTTGAGCTTGCGGCCAAGGAGTTCAACATCCGCCAGAACGAGAGCGAGGGCATTCTGGGACATCTTATCGCGGGCGGTGACCTTTCCCTCTATGGTCTGGCAAACGCTGTCACACGGCACGCGCAGGACGTGCAGAGCTACGACCGCAGCACTGAGCTGGAAGCCACCGGCTACAAGATCATCACCATGCAGCCCTCGTTGCTGAAGCGCTGGAATGAGGAGGTGAGCATCGTATGAGTGGCAGACACATGAATGCCCGGCCCAAAAGGCTGACCCGCAAGCAGAAAGAAGCCCTTTCTGCACATGGCTGGGATTCCCGGCAGTACCTTTTCATTCAGGACAGCCCGGATGCCGGCGGCTGGGTTCTGATGAACAAGACCACCGGCCATTATGAAGTATTCAAAAATTGAAAGGAGCGTGCGATATGGCACAGGATACCGCATTGCAGGTCATTGAACTTCAGCAGTTGCCTATCATTGTCGAGCGGCTTCACAGCGTAAAGGCCGACATTGAGCGGCGCACCGCCGAAGCCACCTCGCTGATCTGCACCGAAGAAACCTATAAGAGCGTCAAAGATGCCCGCGCCCAGCTTACCAAGGAATTCAAGGAGTACGAAGCCCAGCGCACGGCCATCAAGAGCAAAATCCTTGAACCCTACAATGCCTTTGAGCAGGTCTACCGGGAGTGCGTGACGGCACCGTTCCAGCAGGCAGATGCCGAACTGAAGCAGAAAATCGCGGATGTGACCTCTGGCATTGTGGCTCAGAAGACGGAAGCGCTCATGGACTACTACGGCGAACTGGTGGAAGCCGCCGACATTGATTGGCTGGATAATCTGACCTACCGCCCAAAAGTCAACATGAGCGACAGCCTGACCTCTTTGAAAAAGCAGGCAAAGGCATTCGTGGACGGCATTGTGGCCGACGTGGCCGCAATTGAGGGCATGGACAACGCCGCCGAGATCATGGTGGAGTACCGCAGCAATTTGGATTTGCCCAACGCCATCAAGACTGTGGGTGACCGGCACAAGGCGCTGGAGGAACAGCGTCGGCGGGAAGAAGAGCGCCGCGCCCGGCAGGCCGAACGGGAAGCCGCTGCCGAAAAAGCCCGCGCCGCTGTTGTGGCGGCTTCGGCGGTTGAATTGCCCGCCCCGGTACAGGAGCCGTCCGAACTGCCGGAAGCCGGCACTCAGCCTGAACCCCAGCCTGAACTTCAGTCCACCCCGGCGGCTGAGCCTATCCTGATGACCCGCTTTTATGCGAAAGGCACCAAAGCCCAGCTGATCGGTTTGAAGCATTATCTGGAAAAGGAAGGTATTGAATATGGCAACTTATAATCAGATGCAGGTGCAGCAGAAGCCCAAGTTCTCCGTGGCAATCACCACCAAGGGCTATCAGTCCTTGATCTCCAACACTCTGCGCGACCCGGCCCGCGCCAGCATTACCTCGGCGGTGGCCGTCAACCCCGCCCTGCAGGAATGCGATGCCGGCACGATTCTGGCCGGTGCCCTGCTGGGCGAAAGCCTGAACCTCTCCCCGTCCCCGCAGCTGGGTCAGTATTATCTGGTTCCGTTCAAGCAGAAAGCCAAGTATGACCGCAGCGGCAGGATGATTCGCCCGGAGAGCGTCACGGCCACTTTTGTTCTGGGCTATAAGGGTTACATCCAGCTGGCCCTGCGCAGCGGCCAGTACAGGGAACTTGACGTGATGGAGATCAAAGAGGGTGAGTACCTCGGCAAAGACTCCACGACCGGCAAGCCCAAGTTCCAGTTCATTGAGGACGACGACCAGCGGGATGCACTGCCCACGGTAGGCTATATGGCCTACTTCGAGTACCTCAACGGCTTCCGCAAGGCGCTGTATTGGTCGAAAGAGAAGATGATGACCCACGCCGATACCTATTCCAAGGCTTTCAGCCGCAAGAGCTATGAAGACCTGATGGCGGGCAAAGTCCCGGAGAGCGAGATGTGGAAGTACTCCTCGTTCTGGTACAAGTCGTTCAACGACATGGCAAAGAAAACCATGCTTCGCCAGCTTATTTCTCGCTGGGGTGTTATGAGCATCGAAATGACGAAAGCCATGGAGAGCGACAATGCCGTGGCAACGGTGGCCGACAACAACGAGATCGTCACTGAGCCGGAACCGATGCCCGACGCATCCGAACAGCCGGAACTGCATACCGGGAAGCCTGAGGTGGGCGATGGGCAGGCATTGCCCCATGTGGACATTGCTCAGAGCGAACCCACGACCGCAGAGCCGGTGGTTGACCTCAGCTCGTTATGATCGACTACAACATCATCGCAACTGGCAGTAAAGGCAATGCGGTGGTGATTGACCAAAAAATCCTGATTGACTGCGGCGTTTCGTTCAAGGCGCTGTCGAAAGTATACCGGGCGTTGAAGCTGGTTCTGCTCACTCACATTCATGGTGACCACTTCCAGCCGACAACGCTCCGGCTTTTAGCGGAAAAACGCCCCACACTCCGCTTTGCGTGCTGTGCATGGCTGTGCAAGCCGCTGGTGGATGCAGGGGTGCCGGTCTCGCAGATTGATGTTCTGGAGCCGGGGCACATGTATGGATACGGCATCTGTAATGTCAGGCCCGATATGGTCAAGCACAATGTTCCGAACTGCGGGTGGAAAGTCTGGCTCCAGTCAGAAAAGCTGTTTTACTGCACAGACATGAACAATTTGAACGGCATCACGGCTCCAAACTATGACCTGTACATGGTGGAAGCCAACTACGATGACGCAGAAATCCAAGCCAAAATTGCTGAGAAAAAGCTGAACGGTGAGTACATTTACGAGCTGGGAGTGCTGCACAACCACATGAGCCTTGCCAAGATCAATGACTGGTTATACGCCAACATGGGGCCGAACAGCGCCTATATCTATATGCACTGCCATCAGGACAAGGAGGATGTCACATGACCGGGCGGCTGGTAGACATGGCTTTTACCCTCGGCGGGAAACAACGGGTCACGCTGGAAATCAACGGCGACTTCCGGGAAATCTGGGACAAGCTCCATCAGGAGCCGGTTCTGGATGTGGAAATCAAAAAGCACAGGGAAAAGCGCAGCCTGTCAGCAAATGCGTATTTCCACGTCTTGTGCAACAAGATTTCTGCGGAGACCGGCGAGAGCGAGGATGCAGTAAAGCGGCGGCTCGTGGTTTCGTATGGAGCGCTTGCCCGCGACAAGGACGGCAAGCCTGTTGGCCTGAAACTCCCGCCGACCGCAGATCCCAGCGACTTTTACCCCTATGTCCGGCTCTATGAAACCCGGAAGGAAAACGGAAAAGACTACTCCTGCTATTTTGTCTACAAGGAAAGCCACAAGATGGATTCAAAGGAATTTACCCGTCTTGTGGACGGCGCAATCGAAGAAGCCAAGGAACTGGGCATCCAGACGGATACCCCGGAACAGCTGGCTCGTTACAAAGAAGAATGGTCAAAATGACCGGAAAGGAAAAATTATGAATACGTATGGCGCAAGACCGGAAGTTATTGCAATTCCGGTGGATGAGTACAAGGAATTGCTGGCAGCAAACACGGAGCTGAAAATCATCTATCACAAGTTGGAAAGCTGCGCGATTACCACGGAAAAGTACACATTTCACGAGTTCGTTCAGAACATGCATGATGCGTTGCATTCGGTGGAATTGGACGCTGAAGCTCCTGCCCCTGTCATTCCGGGCATGGTTGAACCTTTGGCGGCGATGCACGCGCAGGGAGCAGAGAGGTTGACCGATGCTGAACAGCTGTGATTTTCAGGGGCGGTTCGCCGCTGATCCTGAACTGAGAACCACCCAGACGGGAAAGCAGGTGGCAAGTTTCCGCATGGCGGTTGACCGGGACATGGTGGATGCCAACGGCCACCGCCCCACGGACTGGCTCACCTTTACCGCATGGGGCAAGACGGCGGAGTTCGTCAGCAGGTATTTCCGCAAGGGGAGCGCCGCTGTAGTTCATTCCCGCTGCCAGACGCGGCAGTATGAGGATAAGAACGGAAACAACCGCACGGCGATTGAGTTCGTGGTGGACAACATCTATTTTGCGGGGCCGAAGCAGGACAACCAGCAGGGGACCGTGGATGATGGCGGGACGAACCCGCCACCGGCCACCTATCGGAATCAGCAGCCGCAGTCCCAGCAGATGGGCTTTGCCACCCAGAGCCAGCGCCAACAGTGGCAGGGAGCGGCCGATCATCCCGGCAATGTTCAGGTCAGCCAGAGCTTTTCTCAGGGCAGTGACGATGATTTCTCGGTTCTGGACGATGCCGATGATCTGCCGTTCTAAGGAGGTTCATTGATGGCAACTGGTAAACGGTATTACTGGATAAAGCTCAAAGATAGTTTCATGTCATCGGATGAAATTGACTATCTTATGAGCCAGCCAGACGGTGCCAACTATGTTGTTCTCTATCAAATGCTGTGTCTCAAGACCATCAATACAAACGGTTGTTTGGTTTCCAAAATCGGAGAAATGCTCATTCCCTACGATGCCGAAAAGATTCAGAGGGAATGCAAATGGTTCCCTCTGTCAACCGTCCGTTTGGCTCTGACTGTTTATAAACAAATCGGCTTGATTTTTGAAAACCCGGACGGAACACTGTCAATCTCTGATTATCAGAACATGATTGGCAGTGAAACCGACTGGGCGGCGAAAAATCGCAGAATTCGTAGTAATGCTGCGAACAAGGAGCTACAAGAGGGACACGACACTGGACACACAAGTGGACACAATGTGTCCAGTGATGGTGGGGAAAATGTCCCTACAGAGAAAGAGATAGAGAAAGATAAAGAGATAGAGAACAGAGAAAGAGTAAGAGATAACGGTAGTACGGCTGTTGATGCTGGGCTGTCTGAGATTATCCGCTCTTTCGAGGACAACATTGGCAGCTTCCCCCCGGCGGCGAGTGATGCCCTGATGGGCTGGCGGGAAATCTTCACGGATGACCTCATCCTGCTGGCTATCAAAAAGGCTGCACTGGCTGGGATTCGCAAGTGGAACTACGTCAACGGCATCCTGAAAGCATGGAAAAATGAGGGCGTGAAAACCATTGGCGATGTGCAGTCTCGTGATGAGCGGCGCAATCCCCCGGCGGGTCAACAGCAAAAGCCCTCCGCCAAGGATGATTATGATGCAATTTTCGGAGGTTTAGGATGACAGTTGAATGTTTGAAGAATGCGCTGGCACTGATTGAAAACTACTTCGGCCGGCCGCTTTCTACCGATGAGCGCACGGCGCGGTCGCAGATTTACGCCGCCGCGCTCAAAGACATCCCGGATGATGTGGCCGCGGCGGCTTTGACAAAAGCGCTGACGGTGTGCCGGTATCAGAACCAACTGTTGGTTGACTGGTGCGCAGAAATCCGCAAGTTGCAGAGCGCCGGTCAGCCTACAGCAAACGACCTGTGGACGCAGGCCATCGTTGCCGCCCGGAAGATTGAGCGGAACCAGTACTATGCCACCCACGGCGGACTGGTGACGGCCACCGGGAAGCTGACCGCAGAGGACTTCCGGGCAGAGAACAGGAGCATCTTCGGTGCCTTGCCTGCCGCTGTGCGGGAATGGGCTGGCTCCCCGGCGGGGCTGGTGGATGCCCTTGACCGCTCCAATGCGGATCTCTTGCAGTACGTCAAGCCCGGTTTTGTCAAGGCAGTGGATGCTGCCAAGGATGCGGATCGGATGCCCCCGGCACTGCCCAGCGGGGCAAAAGCTCAGATTGGAGGTTGAAATGCAGCTTCGTTCTATCGTGTCGCTGGCCTGTGCAGTCAGCCTTTTTACCGGCAGCGCCCTTGCCAGCGCGGTCTATACCCGCCGGGTAGACGAACTCACCATGGAGCGGGACATTTACGCCAGCCAGAAAGAAAACTGGATGAACAAGGCCGTGGAGCGCAAGGAAACCATTGAGCAGATGCAGACCGAGGTTGAGCAGCTCACGGACACGCTTGCCGCAGATCAGAGCATTGCCCTTACATACGCAGGAGAGTTTCACTGCACAGCCTACTGCTCCGAGGAATACCCGCATATCTGCGGGGAGGGGCAGGGCATCACATCCAGCGGTGCCAAGGTTCAGCCGGGCGTGACGGTGGCCGCTGACACCAGCATCTTTCCCTATGGCACGGTCATTCTGATTGAGGGCGTAGGGATGAGGGTGGTTCAGGATACCGGCTCACTCATCAAGGAAAATGCCTTAGATGTGGCCGTTGGCACCCATGCGGAAGCGATTTCGTGGTCGGGCTGGGGTTCTCACAAGGTCTGGATTGTGACGGGAGGTGAGACGGATGCCGCTGAATGAGTACGGCGAAAAGCTGGATTCCAACGGTTATGCGCCCAGCATCCTGCATGATAAGCCGGTCTGCCTGATCTGCGGGCGGTATGGTACAGCACGGCATGAGGTGTACTTCGGGAGTGCCTACCGGGCAAAGAGCAAGCGTCTGGGCCTGTGGGTGACGCTTTGCCCGTGGTGCCATCAGAACGGCCCGACCGCCATCCACAACAACCGTGATGCTGATCTCCGGCTGAAGCGCTGGGCGCAGAAAAAGGCTATAGAACACTACGGCTGGCCGGAAGCCCGGTTTATTCAGGAATTTGGGAGGTCGTATTTATGAGTGAAAAATGCCCGATTATTGCCATTGATCCGGGCAACAGGCAGAGCGCCTACTGCGTTATCGACTGCAACACATTGAGGCCGCTGGAGTTCGGCAAGGTCGATAACGAAGAATTGCGCAACAAGCTGGTTTTCGCCAATGAACAGGGCTGGCAGTGGGCGGTCATTGAAATGGTGGCTTCCTACGGCATGGCCGTGGGCAGGGAAGTGTTTGATACCGTCCTCTGGATTGGGCGTTTCTATGAAGCACTGTCCATCCAGATGGCGCAGAAGCCGCGGCTTCTCTGCCGCATCGAAGAAAAGCGGCACATCTGCCATGACAGCCGGGCAAATGACCCGGCCATCCGGCGGGCGCTGATTGACCGTTTCGCAACCCACGATTTGAAAAACGGAAAAGGCACCAGCAAGAACCCGGATTTTTTCTACGGTTTCAAGGCGGACATTTGGGCGGCATACGCCGTCGGCCTGACTGCCATTGAAAACCATAACAACGATTACAGAATTTCATCTGATTGCTGAAAGGAGTACATACCATGAGCGAAATTTCCAACTACGAGGCCCAGAAGAAAAAGCTGCAGGGCCTGTGCGATGAGCACAACTTCACGTTCCGCTTCTTCAAGGACCGCTATCCCATCACGCTGGTGATCACCCCCATCAATGATATTGCTACCCAGATGGACATGCTGGGCAATGTGGAGGAAACCGGCTATTGCAGTCAGGACTCTTCCATGTGCTGGTACTTTGAGAACAGCGAGCTGAAGACCAAGGTCAAGGGCACGTTCAGCATTGACAAGGTTCTCCGCACCAAGATTGAGAACATCCTGCTGAAGATGATCTCTTTCTGGCAGCAGTACTTCTTCCGTGACCTGATGGAGAACGGCAAACTCCGCAACTTCGGCGTGCCGGTGCCTGATGTGCCGGATTCCAATTCTCAGCAGGACACCAAGCGGGATGCCCCGCAGGACGACTCCGACAATGACGATGAACCGTCCGAGGACTCCGCTGAGGACGACACGGAGGAATAATCAATGGCAAAGGCAGCAGTGACCCACAGCATCCGGGATGACCACCAGAAGAACTTCCTCAAAAGCTTCAATAGCCTGACTGGAAAGCACAGCCGCTGGGAGATTTGGGAGGACTTCGTCACCCTGACGGCCATCGAGATCTCGAACAGCACGGACAAGGTAAATGCCCCAGAGCGCACCAAGATGTATCAGACCATCGTTTCCAAATACTCTGCCAAGGAGCGGGAGGGCATGGCTGAAATGCTGGGCGAGGTAATCATGGGTATGGAGCAGAATCCTGACCAAGACTTCCTCGGTTCGCTGTACATGATGTGCGAGTTGGGCAACTCGCACGCCGGGCAGTTCTTCACTCCCTACGATGTGTGCCGCTGCATGGCCGAGATTACGTTCGACCCGAAGCTGCACCCGGACATGGAGGGATTCATCTCGGTATCTGACCCGGCCTGTGGTGCTGGGGCCACGCTGCTTGCCTTTTTGAACGTCTGCAAAAGACGGAATATCTGCTACCACAACAAAGTCCTTGTCATAGCCCAAGACATTGACTTCATCGTTGGGCTGATGTGCTACATCCAGTGCAGCTTTATGGGCTGCGCTGGATATGTAGTCATCGGTGACACACTCGTGAATCCGGCAACGGCCTACGACAGCCGCGGATTGCTGCCCGCAGGACCACAAAACCGCATCTGGTATATGCCGCTTTTCTCAACCGATGTGTGGTATATGCGCCGCCAGATAGCGCAGATGAATCTGCTGTTTGAACCGAAAGGTGAACCTGCAAAAATCGAAAAAACCGATATTAAACCCGCAAATTTGCAAAAATCTATCAAAAAAGAGCCTAAAGCCCCGGAAAACGAGCCTCTTAACGAAACCCGCACCGGGCAGCTCACGTTTTTCTGACCCGAATTCAGAAAGGAGTAAACACCATGGCAGACATTACTTACATCCCCATCCGGCAGCTGCATCCGCACCCGGATAACCCGCGCAAAGAACTGGGTGATTTGTCCGAGCTTGCAGCCAGCATCAAGGAGAACGGCGTGTACCAGAACCTGACCGTCATTCCGGGACACTACCTCGGCAAGCAGGAGTACATTGCTCGGTGCATTGCCGATGGCGGCGACGCTTCGGCAGCAGAGGCGGCATGGACACCCAAGGCCGCGTGGTCCAGTGAGGACTACACCATCATCATCGGACACCGCCGGGCGGCGGCAGCACAGCAGGCTGGCAAGTTTGAATTGCCCTGCTCTGTGGTCGATATGACCGAGAAAGAGCAGCTGCAAACCATGATGGTGGAGAATATGCAGCGGTCTGATCTCACCGTCTACGAGCAGGCGCAAGGCTTCCAGATGATGCTGGACATGGGTGATACTGTGGAGCGCGTCGCAGACCGCTCCGGCTTCTCTCAGTCCACCATCCGGCGGCGCATCAAGTTGCTGGAACTGAACCACGACAACTTCAAAAAGGCAGAGCAGCGCGGCGCAACCCTTTCCGATTTTGTTGAACTTAACAAAATCGAGGATTTGGATGCCCGGAACCGGGTGCTTGAGACCCTCGGCACGGCTAATTTTAACCGTGAGATGCAGAACGCCTTGTCCGACCAGAAATACCAGCACAGAAAAGCTGAATGGATCGAGCAGCTTCGCCAATTTGCCGTGGAAAATCCTGATGCCAATTACAGCACTCACACGCACGTTGCCGGATACGGATATTGGAACACCAGCAAGGACGTTGAAGTGCCGGACGATGCCGATAGCGTAGCGTACTGCTACAAGGTCAGCCAAAACCAGATTGACCTCTACAAAGAGCGTGACTTGGAAAAAGAGAATGCGGAAACGGCCAAGCGAGAGGAAAAGCGGCAGCAGGAACAGTTCTACAAGGACCAACTTGCCGCCCTCACAAACTATATGTTTGAGCTGCGCCGGGACTTTGTGACGCAGCTTTCCACGGCAGAGTGCAAAAAGCATCTGGGCGAAATCGTCCGCTTTGCTGTGGATGCGTTCGATTCAAATTACGATGGCGAGTTGACAATCAAGCTGCTGGGCGTTGCTCCCCCGGAAACGGACGGCGTTGATCTGCTTGATTATCTGGAAAGCACTTCGGTGTTCAGCGACCAGCCGGAAAAGGCACTGCTCTCCTTGGCCTATTCGGCTGCTGACGATGGCAGCAACGGATACTGGGGCTGGGTCTGGAAACCCGACTACCAGAGCGGCGGGTACGGCTGGGAGGAAAACGGCAGTCTCGACGCTATTTACACTCTGCTGGTAGCCTTGGGCTATGAAATGTCTGACGAAGAAAAGGCGTTGCAGAACGGAACCCATGCCATCTTTTCCACCAATGCCCCTAAAAAGGCAGATGCGCCCTGCGACCGTTGCAAAGCGGCACACCCGAACTGCGATAAGTGCTGCAAAGCCTGTGATGAACCTTGCAATGCCGCTCAGGCTTGCAAGAAAGACGAAGAAAGGACGGAAAATAATGACTGAGAAAATTATGGGTGCTATCTCTGTTTCTGCACTGGAGCGTCTGGAGCAGAGCGCTGTGAAGCTGAGCCTGATTACTTTTTGCCTGCGTCACGAGGAACTCAAGGCCGCACCTGATGCGGCGGAGATCCACAGCATCAAATCTGACCTGAGCCGGGCATTGCGGGAGGTCAGCACCAATGCTGCCGCCTGTGCGCTGACCGGCGGTGCCACGGAAAAGGCAAGCCCCCCTGCGGGGGCAGAGCCTAAGCGTATCCAGCGGAAAGAAATCCCCAAAGGCACGGCCTACGGTGTTCTGCGCCTGCGCTGCCCGAAATGCGGGGATGTGTTTGGCCGGTTCCTGCGGGAACCCAGTGCCAGCGTGACCTGCCGCTGCGGCGGAGAGATTCAGCTGGACAACCTGACACGGTATGAATTCACCTGCCCCTGCTGTGACTTTGAAGCCCATGGCCGCACCAATCTGGAAGACCCCGAAATCACGGTGCCCTGCAAGTGCGGCAACCCGGTCACGATGAAGTGGGACCGCAACAAGCGTATATACCATGAATGAGGGCAGGAACAATGACACTTGTGGGTGCCGCTGTTGGAGCCGCCGGAGGAAGAAAAGCAATGAAAGAAAAAACCATCACGGTTTCGCATGAAGTGTCACCGGAATATGGAAAATGCAGTTTCGGTGGGGACTTTTGGGGAGAAGAAGTGTGCAAGTACCACGCACTTCGTACCCAGACACACGGAAATAAGGCACCGCCGGAATACAGAAAACCCAAGTGCCTGTTATTCAACTGCTGGCTCGAAGAACCCTACAAGAAGTGTGAAGCATGCAGAAAAGCGTGCAGAGAGGAGAACGAAAAGTGAAAGCTGTCCTTATCAGCATCAAGCCCAAGTGGTGTGACCTGATCCGGCGGGGGCGTAAGACGGTTGAGGTCCGCAAGACCTGCCCGAAGCTGGAAGTGCCGTTCAAGGTTTATATCTATGAGACCATGGATGGCGGTCGTGGTAGCGGCCTTGTTTTTGGCGAGTTCGTCTGCAACGGCTTTGATGTGTTCAGGCCGATCGGCAAGGGCATCAGCATCAAGCGTTTCCCGGCGCTGTACGAAAGCTGCCTGACCCTTGATGAAATCGTAAAGTATGCGCAGGGTGAGCCGGTATATGGCTGGCAGATCTCTCAGCTGAAGCTCTACGAGGAGCCGCTCAAGCTGGAGGATTTCTCCCGGCACGGTTTCTGTGGCATGAACGGGACTGGCGTTTGCGGCAATGCAGACTGCGAGAACTATCAACCGTCTGGCAACTATATGGAGCCGCCCACCTGTGCAGTCAATGGCTGCATCCTGTATGAAGCGCCGCAGAGTTGGTGCTATGTGGAGGAAAGGGAGTGTTCGGAATGAAGTGGATTCAGATTACCGATGTCATAAAGTGGATTGCTGTGTGCGTTGCAATCTCCATTTCTGTTTATGTGACAAGGGATGGAAGATACCTCTGGTTTCTTCTCATCCCTGCATTCCTGATTTAAGTGGGGTGACGGCAATATGAGAGATTGTTCTATATGCAAGGCGAGGGCGTACTGCTGGGAAGCAGTTGAACCCGGCTCCATCATGTGCGGCATCAACCTGATGCAGCATGGTGGGACGAAAAGTGAACCCGAAACGCCGCGGTCGATAAGCGTGAAGCTGAGTCCGACCTTTTGCGCGTACTGTGGTAAGCCGCTAAAAATTATTGGGACAGAGCGCTTCTGCAACAACGTCCAGTGCTTCAACCGCTTTCAGAATGTATAAAGGGGGATGCCTGATGTCAAATTTTCAAAAAGATGTCCAGCTCCTCACTGATTTGCAGGAGCTGATCTCCGATGCAGAGCGCACCGCCAATATGCCGGGGTATGCGGGGGCTGTGTTCAATGCAATCTCCCCGGCGCTGAAAGCGGCCATGCCGGCAGCACAGAAGAAAGCCCGGCGGCAAATCGATGTGCTGACCCGCGCCAAAGAACGGCTGATGGAGCTGATGGAGGAACCGCAGAAATGACCAACGGTGACTTTATCCGCTCGATGTCGGATGCAGACATCTGGGAAAACTTCACCCAGCTGCTCTGTGAATTCGTCCAGCGGAAGCAGACGAGCCGTTGCCGGAGCAGAGAACATTGCTTCCACTGCATCAAGGACTGGCTGAAAGAAGAAAGCGTGGCGCTTAGGAGGGCCGATGATGACACTGAATGAGATTCGCAAGCTCCGGGGGATGACCCTCAGCGAGTTTAGCCGGAAGTCAGGGCTGTCCCCGCATACTGCACGGAACCTGATGGGCTACAGGGAACTCTACGGAAATCCTCGGATGGACACGATGGTGGATGCGGCGCGGGCGCTGAATGCGGTCGTGACGATCACCCCCAAGGGCGTGACGATTCGCGCCAGAAAGGAAAGCGCATGACTCCTATTCCATTCCGTGAGCAGAACATCACCTATAACCCGCCGGAGGGCATGGAAGACAAGTGCGAAGCGCTTCCAGCTTTCCGGGGAGAGGGACAGGTGATCTCCTGCTGGCATCTTACATTATGGGAGCGCATCAAGCTCCTGCTGACCGGGCGGCTGTGGTTCTCGGTGATCGGCAATGGACAGCCGCCTATCTGGCTGGGCGTGGATTGCCCGTTCATCCGTAAATAATCCGACTGCAAGGCCTGTATTTTTGCCGTAAAATGTGCTAAAATAATTGGGTAGCACCTCTACAAATTGGAGGCCGCGCACATATTACTGGAGGTCAGGTATGACGGTGCAAGAGCTGTCCAGATACTTAACGCTTCGCAAGCAGATTGATGAGGACAAAGAAATCTACGAGAACATGTGCCAGAAGATGGGGCCAGCATCCCCGTCACTGTCAGGAATGCCCCATACTCCCGGTGTTCGTGACAAGGTTGGTGATCTGGCCGCAGACCTGGCAGATTTGGATGCCGGCATCAAAGAGCTTGAAGCCGAAGCCGAGAGGGTGCTTCCAGCAATAGAAGAATTCTGCGTGTCGATTTCAGACCCGCGGATGCGCCTGATTTTCAGGCTCCGTTTCGTGCGGTGCCGCTCATGGGCTGAGATCGCAGGGACGCTCGGACGGTACTATACCGAAGCCGGAGTGTGCAAGATGGCATATAATTACCTCAAAAAGATAGCCTGAATTAAATTCAAAAGGCCGCTGTTTCAGTATGAAAATGCTGATTCGGCGGCCTTTTTCTTTTGCTTGCCAACCATGAGCAGAAAATGCAGTTTGTCAGATGACTTCCAATGGTTTCTGATGGGTTCCAATGACTTCCAATCGGTACGAATGCTTTCCAATGCTTTCTGATGACGCAAGGCGCAAGGCATGGTATTATTATGCTACAAAATCCTAAACAAAGCCGGGCGGTGCAGATCATCTGATGTGCGCCGCCATTTTTATGGAAAGGAGGATTTTTCGCCCCGCGTTGCTCCTTTGCGCGGGAAATCGTGCTTCCAGTCATCCCCGGTTCGCCGCCGGGGCTGTCTGAAAGCAGGTCATCATAAGGAGCAATTCATGGAAATCAGAAAAGTACCTATCAGCCTGCTCAATGCAGCACCCTACAATCCGAGAAAGGATTTGCAGCCCGGCGACCCGGAATATCAGAAGATTGCCCGGTCAATCGAAAAGTACGGCTGTGTTGAGCCTATCATCTGGAATGAGAAGACTGGCAACGTGATTGGTGGTCACCAGCGCTTGAAAGTGCTGGCGGCGACCGGCGCGGTGGAAGTGGATGTCAGTGTGGTGCAGCTGTCCCTTGAGGATGAAAAGGCCCTGAATCTGGCGCTGAACAAAATCAGCGGCCAGTGGGACAATGAAAAGCTGTCTGCCGTCCTGCAGGATCTTTCTGCCGGCTTCGATGTTGAGGTGACAGGCTTCGACCAGCATGAGGTTGACGCACTGGTTGCATCCTTTGCGGAGAGCGGCCATGAGTACGAGCTTCCCGGCTCTGAACCCTATATCAATAATTTCTTTGATTCCGGGGTTCAGGCAAAGCCCAAGGCCGAGGAACCCGCTGCCGCCCCTGCACCGGAAGCCCCGGCACAGGATGCAGAGATGCACCCAAACGCTGCACCCGCACCCAATGAGGTGCAGGCAGTCCAGCCCGGCGGGAAAAAGACCGTCATTGTGCCCGATCTGTCTGAACAGGACGCAACCACCCTCGTGGACGTTCTCAAGGACATGGGCTTTGCGTACCGTCTGGAGGATGCGGCATGACACAGTATGTGATATGCGCACTTCAGATGGAGGGCTTTCACTGCTGGCCGGAGGCTGATGGAGAACTCGCATATCTCAAAAACTCGCACCGTCATATCTTTTTTATTACGGCAGAGTTTCCAGTTCGCAATGCAAACCGTGAAATAGAAATCATCAGCCAACAGAATGCAATCAAGCGCTATCTTCTCTCCAAGTATGGGGATGAGGATGGCGCTTGTCATTTTGGGCGGCGCTCTTGTGAGGACATCGCCGCTGAAATCTTGAACCAGTTTGAAAACTCCACATCCTGCACCGTCCTTGAAGATGGGTTTGGGGGTGCGCGAGTTGTTCGATAACAACATCAAAGTGCATTTTGCCGGGAGCGACGGCGGAGAAATATTCTACGCCGCTCTGCTGGCAGCACAAACCAAATACCGGCTGTTTTCCTGTTACAAGTACATTCTCAAGTGCCGCCCGGATGATGATTTCCGGCTCCCGGCGGACCATGTAATCCGTGTGCAGGATACAGTCAACCGCCATGTGATACAGGATAGTGGCCTGTTCACGCTGATGTTTGGTGCCGGGAAAGGGCAGACACAGACGTTGGAAAGCCTGACCGAGTGGCAGGACAAGCTCATAGCATTCGTGCAGCAGAACAATCTCCGCTGTACCTGTGTCGAGCTGGACTGCCAGAAAGTGCTGGGCGTAAGGGAAGCGTGGTACTTCCGGGAGCGGATGAAGAAGCTGCTGGATAACCCCCAGATCAACGTATTCCATTTTGAGGATGGGATGCGGGGACTGGATAGCTTGATAGATTTCAGCGACTACATTGCCCTGAGCATCCCGGAACTGCGAATCATCAAGCCGAAGACATTCCGGGAAGACACCCGCTATCTGACCCACTACATCAAAAACCGCAAACCTGAGATCGACATCCACCTTTTGGGATGCACCGATGTGAAGATGATTGCACAGAACAGCTTCTGTACCTCTGCAGACAGCACCAGCTGGCTGTCCGGGGTCAAATATGGCTGGTTCGATGATGGCAACCAAAAGGCGCACATCAACCAGTTCCGCAAAGACCTCATAGAACAGCGGCTATCCGCGGTGAGGACCATTACAGAGGGCAGGGGGCTGGAGCTGACAGATAAAACGCTTCTCTATGGAGCGAGAGCCAGCCTGTGCGCCACCATCTGCAAACAGAAATATACACGAGCCGCAGGCTCACAAGAATAGGAGCAAAAATGAAAAAGACAAACGAAAATTTGGTGATCCTGATTACGTTGTTTGCAATCAGCATCGTCATTGCCAACGTAACCGGTGCGCGCACCATTACCACCGGCCTGCATATCGGCCCCATTGAGCTGGCTTTGAGCGGCGGTGCCATCACCTATGCCGTCACATTCCTCTGCACAGACATCATCGGCGAGATCTGGGGCAAGGCCACGGCCCAGCGCGTGGTGAAGTATGGCTTTATCGGCCAGATTTTTGCCACCGCCTGCATTATGATTACCGGCGCTTTTCCTGCAACGGATGCCGTCATGGACAATGCCTATCAAACCCTGCTGGGGCAGAACTGGATCTTCGTCATCGGCAGTCTGTCCGCATACCTCGTTTCCCAGTCGTGGGATGTGGCCGTATTCCATGCAATCCGTGACCGCTACATTGCCAAGCATGGCAGCACCAAGGGTGGCCGCTGGCTCTGGAATAACGGCAGCACCATCACGAGCCAGATCTGGGACACGGTGATCTATGCGGTCATCAGCTTCGGCTTCGGTCTGGGCTGGGTGCATACCCACGAGGGCCGGATGCAGCTTATCGGTATCATCATCGGGCAGTATCTTCTGAAAGCCTGTTTGGCGCTGTTGGATACTCCCTTTTTCTATTTCTTCACAAGAAATGCAGACCGCCGCTGACGGCATCGTGTAGCGTGCGCTCTGTGTTCCGTCTGCCAGTTTGAGCAGAAACAAACAAAGGAGGATGGTGACTATGTAGATGGACAAGCGGGATAAAGGCTACACCCTGTATAAAAAAGGGCTGTCCTGCACCGAGATTTCCAAGAAGTTGGATGTGTCTATCAACACAGTAAAGTCATGGCGCAAGCGCTACTGGACGCAGGGTGCAGATGCACCCGCAAAACGCACCCTGCACCCAGAGGATGCACCCGCCGCACCTGACCCTGAAACAAGACCAAAACAGGGCGCGCCGCCGGGAAATGTCAATGCCGTTGGAGCAGGTGCGCCAAAGGGAAACCGCAATGCCGTCAAGCATGGTGGGTGGTCTGAACTGATGTTCCGAAGCTGGACAGAGGAACACCGTCAGCTGTTGGATGCCTGTGACGAAGATGTGGATGCAGAAGAACTGCTCATAAATGAGCTGAAATTGCTGACCGCCCGCGAGGGCTATCTGCTGGAACGTATCTCCCACTATTCTCAAGAGGGAGCCTATGTTCAGACGCAGACCACATCCAAGAGAAGCAGGAATTTCAAGCGGCTGGATGGTGACACTGAAAAGGAAAAGAACGATTTGCAGTCCTATGTGGAAGCCATTGATGCCAAAGTAGCCGCCGGGGAGCGTTTGCCGGGCAATGAAACCCTGACAAATTCCACTCTGGAAGCGTCTTACCTCATCATAGAGCGCTTGAACAAGCTCCTGACTGATGTACAGCGGCAGAAAGCCCAGTGCATCAAACAGCTGGCCGAACTGCGAAGCATGAGCGGCGGCGGAAAGAGTGAACTGGTTGACGACTGGGTAGCAGCCATTCAGGCCGCAGAGGAGATGGACGATGACGCGCCGTGAGTTTTTCCAAAGAAGAATACCGCGGTACCGCAAAGACCCGCTCCTGTTTTTTAAGGAAGTGACTCACTTTGAGCCGGATCCATGGCAGCGGGAAGCGGCTGTGGCGGTATCACAGCATCGGCGTGTTGCCATTCGTTCCGGGCAGGGCGTGGGCAAAACGGCACTGGAAGCCAATCTTATGTGGTGGTTCATTGCCTGTTTTTCCTACCCGCGCATCGTCTGCACCGCACCCACGATGCAACAGCTGGACAACGTCCTGTGGGCAGAAATGGCAAAGTGGCTGGACGCAAGCCCGGTGCTTCAAATGATGTTCACATGGACGAAGACCCGCGTATACATGAACGGCTATGACCGCCGCTGGTTTGCCGTCCCGCGTACAGCCACAAAGCCTGAGTCCCTGCAGGGCTTCCACGAAGACAATATGCTTTTCGTGGTGGACGAAGCATCCGGTGTTGCTGACCCCATCCTTGATGCCATCGGCGGCACCCTGACCGGTGCCAACAACAGGCTTCTCTACTGCGGGAACCCCACAAAGGCGACCGGCGGCTTTGCTGAGAGCTTCCAAGGGGACGGCATGGACTGGTACTGCATGACGGTATCAAGCCGGGACAGCCCCCGCACCAGCAAGGAAAACATAGCTGCCCTCGAAAAGAAGTACGGCAAAAATTCCAATGTGGTGCGCGTCCGTGTGGATGGCCTGCCGCCGGTCGCGGACAGTGATGTGTTCATACCCAGCTACATTGCGGAAAAGGCCACCATGAATGAGCCGCTTCCGCATGACAGCCCGGTGCGACTCTCCATCGGCTGTGACGTTGCCCGTTTTGGTGATGACTGCACCGTCATTGCCCCCAACATAGATGCTGACGTTCAGGAACTGAAAATTCGGAACGGACAGGATCTGTGGGCAACGGCAGAGGACATCATCTTTGAGTATCTTTTCCTGCTGGAGAAGTACCCGCAGTACCCCGGCATGGTCTATGCCATCATTGATGATACCGGTCTGGGCGGCGGCGTGACCGATATTCTGCGCCATGAAAGGGAAGCCAGAGGGCTGAACCAGCTTGAGGTTATCCCGGTGAACTTCGGCGCATCCGTGCCGCAGGAGGATGCAGCCGCCAACTATGCCGACATATCCACATGGATGTGGTCACTGGTTCGTGACATGGCACAGAGCGGGCGGCTACACCTGCCCAATGATACAGAGCTGATTGCCCAGCTTTCCACGCGAAAGTACGCTTTTGCCGGAACACCGCCGAAGCTGAAGCTGGAGAGCAAGGACATTATGAAACGGCGCGGCCTGCCCAGCCCTGACCGGGCGGATGCCGTGGCGCTGTCCCTGTATCAGCCCATCACCTACACATGGGAAATCGGATAGGAGGAAACAACAGAAACATGGCAGTATTTGGATTCGGACGGCGCAATGCCGTTGGGCGGCAGTACAATGGCGGGAACGTCAGCGTTATGCTGCCCCGGTACACTACGCCGCCTGAGCGCAATACGCGGGACTGGCTGGAAATGTTTGGCCGCAACCCGCGTTTGGCGGTTGTGGATCGCATTGCTTCCGACCTGTCCACCTGCGCCGGTAAGCTGTACCGCAAGGATGAAAACGGGGAAGAAGTGGAAATCACGGACCATCCCTTTTTGAATTTCATGGCGCATCCGAACCCCCTCTATGAAATGACTTGGGGTGCGTGCTGGCGGTTGCAGCAGATCTATCTGGAACTCAAGGGCGAGGGCTACTTCGTCTATGAATTTGATGCCCTCGGTCGTCCGGTGGAGCTGTGGCCGCTCCCTACACATTGGGTGCAGCAGACCCCCTATGTGGGCTACCCCTACTATGAAATCAGAACGACCGGCGGACTCATCCGGCAAATCCCGGTGGACGATATTTTCTGCATGAAAGAACTGAACCCGCTTGACCCCTACAAAAGAGGTCTCGGTGCGGCAGAGTCCCTTGCAGATGAGATCGAGACGGACGAGTACGCGGCAAAATTCCAGAAGAAGTTCTTCTACAACGATGCCACTCCGACCACGCTGATCTCGATGCCGGGAAGCAATAAGGATCAGCGCGACCGTTTCAGGTCCGAATGGAATGAGCGCTTCCGGGGACCGTTCAACTCCCACGGCATTGCCACGGTGGACGGCAACGTGACCGTGACGAAGCTGGCCGAGAACATGCGCGACATGGATATGACGGAGGGGCGAAGGTTCCTCCGGGATGCCGTGCTTGAGCATTTTGGTGTTCCGCGTGAAATCATGGGCATCACGGAGAGCAGCAACAGAGCCACGAGCGAAGCGGCTCAGTACATCTATGCCCAGAACGTCATCATGCCACGGCTCAACCGCCGGGAAGAAGCCATCAATACACAGATTTTGCCGTTCTATGGCAATGATCTTGTCTGGCATTTTGATGATGTGGTCCCGCGCTCGCAGGAATTTGACAAGGCCAAAGGCATTGACGGCTGGAATGCCGGGCTTTTGACCAAGGATGAAGCACGCGAACTGCTGGGCATGGAACCCTGCAAGACCGGCGGTGACTGTTTCAAGATCACCATTTCCGATATGTTCATCGGCTCCAACGATGACCCGGCGGAGGTGACGACCGACCTGATGCAGGAAAGCACAGATGAAGTCGAAGTCACGGATGATGAAGATACCGGCGGGATGCTGTTTATGAGTGACCGCCGTGAGCATGAAGAAAAATCCCGCACGCAGAACATCGGCAATCTGCTGGCGGCCGCCCAGAAAGCCCAGAGAGCGAAGTTTGAAGTTGCCACGATGAAGTTCTTCAAGCAACAGCAAAAGCGGCTCTCCGGCACTCTGAGCGGCACTGAGAAAGCAGACTGGAGCGTGTGGGATGTCTTGATGCCCTACATCACGGAAAACCATGTGGAAGACAGCGCCGCATGGTCTGCCCTCGGTGAGCAGGAGCAAAAAAATCTTGTGGAGCAGTTCATTGGTGGTCTTGTCAACTGGCCGTCTGAGGAAACGGCAATGGAGGAAATCTTCAAGCCGCTTTGGAAGCAGACCTATGATGAGGGTACCCGGATTGCAAAACAGGCCTACAATATCCGCGGTGTTGACCGCCCGGAGCTGCTCAGTCAGGCAAAGCTCCATGGTGGGCAGCGTGTCCGTCATGTGACACAGACCACCAAGGAAAATATCTCCCGCATCGTGGCAAACGGCATTGAAGCTGGTATTGGCCGCGAAAAGATGGCGGATGAGATTTTGCAGGAGTATGAGATCCAGACCCGGAGCAGGGCGCGGCTCATTGCAGACCAAGAAACCGTTATGACGCTGGAGACCGGCCACTATGACATGATGCAGAAAAGCGGCGCCACCACGAAGACGTGGCATCACCGCCCGCAGAAGAACCCTCGTGATGGTTCCAATGGCGGTCCGAACCATGTCAAGATGGACGGAGAGACCGTGCCGATCGATGCCCGGTTCTCCAATGGTCTGCGGTATCCCTGCGACCCGGAGGGGCCTGCACGCGAAACCATCAAATGCAGGTGCTACGTCACCTACAACAGATAAAGGAGGGCGTGAGAGTGGTATTCACGCGAGAAGATGCAGCTCGTGCTGCACAGACCATCGGCATTGACTTCAAAAAGGAAGCATTCCAGCTGGAAGACCTGCTGAACGGCATGAACACAGAGCTTGCCCGGCACGGTACCAAGGCAGGAACGGTCGATGTTACACACGATGACCCCACAATGACGGCGAAGCTGGCAGTTGCAAATCTGCGGGTATCGCCGTCTTATTATTCCCAGCGCGTGGGGAAAAGCGCATGGGAACGCTCCCTTGCACGGGGAGTAAAGCACAAGGGCGCAAAGACCGAGTACAAAACCGTGGAGTTTGAACTGGAGGGCTTTGACGATAAAGAGGGTACATTCTCCGGCTATGGAGCCGTGTTCTCCAATATCGACAGCGGCGGCGACATTATTGAGCCGGGTGCCTTCACGAAGACCATCGCCGAGGGCATCGGCCGGGTGAAAATCCTGTCCGGGCATAACGATAGTCTGCTGCCGATCGGCATTCCCACCGAACTCCGCGAGGATGCAAAAGGTCTTTTTATGAGCGCCAAGATCAGTGATACCACTCTCGGCAGGGATGTGAAGACGCTGATCCATGACGGCGTTCTGTGCGAACTCTCCATCGGCTATGACCCGGTTGTGTTTGACTACGATGAGAACGGCATCCGCCACCTCCGCGAAGTCAAACTCTGGGAAATCAGCGTTGTCACATGGGCCATGAACGAACAGGCAGTCATTACGGACCACAAATCGGATGATGCGGCGACCCGCATCGAAGCGGAAGCGCAGGCCATCGTTACCGAGGTAAAGGCTGGACGCAAAATTTCTGCTTCCCGCATGAAGTCCCTCAAGGATGCCTGCACGTCCATGAAAGCCGCCACAAAGCTGCTGGATAAGATCATTTCGGAAGCGCAGGGTGACAACGGCAAGGGGCATCCCCCGGTAAGCGCACACAAGTCCGTGGAACGGAAATCCGCTCCGAAGAAAACTGTAGAAATTATTTTTTGACACAGGAGGAAAAATCAATGCGTCTGAAAAACAGAAAGAAGTCCGCAGCCTCCATCAAGTCTATGAAGGTGGGCACCGATGAGCTGAAAGACCTCATCAAGGGCGCCGTCAAGGAAGCTATGGGCGAGGAGGACGATACCGGCGATGATGGCAGTGATACTGCCGCCGCGCTGGATGGCGTTACCGCAGAGGACATGGCCGATATTATCGAACAGGCCGTGGACAATGCCAACGCAAAGCGCAAGTCCCGCAAGGATGCTGGTGAGGAAGTCGGCGCCCTGACGGCTGATGAAGTCATTCAGGAAGCCGCTGAGATCATCGATGCCATGACCGCAGATGAGGGTATGGACGATGATGAAGCCGATCCTGAGGGCAAGGATGACGATGAGGCTGACTCTGATGAAAAGGATGACGACGAAGCCGCTTCTGAGGATGATGCCAAGCGCCGCAAGTCCGCTGCATTCCGCCGTCAGGTGAAGTCCGGCACCGCTCCTGCCCAGCGTAAGTACTCCAGCCTGTTTATGGGCGGCACCGCTTCTGCCAAGAAGCAGCAGAAGAGCGTTCCCCCGCTGGTGAATCTCGCCCGCGCCATCAAGTGTCTGGATGTCTTCGGCCGGCATGACCCGGAACGTGCTGAGTTCTACGCCAAGAAGTACTACGAGGATATGTCCATGGCCCGCGAGTTCAAGGCCATGTCTGCCACCAACCCGACCGCTGGTGGCTTCCTGATCCCGGAAGTCTATCTGGATGAGGTCATTGAACTGCTGTACAGCAAGACCGTCATCAAGGAACTGGGCGCACGCACCATTCCGCTGGAGAACGGCAACCTGAACATCCCGCGCATGACCTCCGGCACCCGCGCTATGTGGGGCGGTGAGGGCCGAAAAATCGCTTCTACCCAGCCTGCATTCGGCAATCTGCGCCTGTCTGCAAAGCGTCTGGAAGCCATTGTGCCCCAGACCCGCGAACTGCTGATGAGCACCAAGTACAGCGCCGATGAACTGTTCGCCGCTGATCTGTCCCGCCGTATGCAGCTCGGCCTTGACTGGGGCGCTCTGTACGGCACCGGCGGCGAGTTCCAGCCCACCGGCATTGCCAACACCCCCGGCATTGAGAAGATCGACGCAAAGAAGATGGATGCCCAGTATGCCGCAGACGGCAAGCTGACCGCCGATTTCCCGGTCTATGTGAAGTCGCTGGTTATGAGCAAGAACGTGGACGATCAGGCTCTGGGCTGGGCTTTCAACTCCTTTATGGAGGGCTATCTCAAGAACATCAAGACCACCACTGGCGACTACATCTACCGCGATGAGATGAACGCTGGCAACTTCCTTGGTATGCCGTACAAGGTTTCCAACCAGATCCCGACCGACAGCAAGACCGGCTGCACCGAAATGTTCTTCGGCAACTGGGCAGACCTGATGATCGGCGATCAGATGGGTCTGGAGACCTACACCACTCTGGACGGTACTTGGACGGACGAGAACGGTGTCCAGCACAACGCCTTTGAGGAAAATCTGACCGGCACCCGTGCGCTGATGTACGATGACATTGGCGTGCGCCATGTTGAGAGCTTCGCCTACGTCCACAATATCAAGGTTATCTGAGGAGGAAGACTGCTATGAAAAGAGCACTGTTTGATACCGTCACCGTCCTGCCGTTTGCCAGCGGCAATGAGTTTGACCGCACCGGCTATGAGAGCGCCGTGCTGGCTGTTACTGTGGAAGCATCCCAGACGGCCACCATCAAGGTCGAAACCGCCGACAGCACCGCCGGTCCGTATGAGCCGGTCAAGGACAGCCGCATCTTCGTTGATAACCCGGTCAACGAGGATGGCGAGGCCGTCATCGAGAACGAAGCCGAAGCTCAGGCTGTGGCGAACCTCGACATTGACCTGATCGGCTGCAAGTCCTGCGTCAAGATCACCGCCACCAACGGCACCATTGGTGCGCTGGCGCTGGGTGATGCCACCAACTGCCCTGTCAAGGAAAGTATCTGATGGAGGGCTGCATGATGGCGAGAATGTTCAAACCGCCCAAGTCCGCCCCGCGCCCTGCTGAGAACAAAGCAGTTCATGCAAAGGAGCGGAAGACCGCCGCAACCCCGCCTGCGGCTTCGCAGGAAGCCCCGGAAAAGGGCGCTCAGTAAAATTCCCCCTCTGATGGGAAAAGCCTGTCAGAGGGCTTTTATTTGGAGGTGTCGTGTTGGCCGTAACACTGAGAGAAAATGCCCTCACCACTCTGGATGCCCTGAAAACCTCGCTCGGCATCGACCCGGCGGAAGAAGATGCACAGCGGGATGCAACCCTTGTGCAGCTTATCAATGCGGCATCTGCGTGGCTGGAAACTCAGCTGGGAAGAAAGCTGGGGAAAAGCACCTACCGGCAAAGATATTGCGGTACTGGAACACAGCAGTTATCGCTGGAGCAGTACCCCATTGTCAGCGTAGAACGTATCACGGACACGTTCACCGGGGAAACCATTACGGACTTCGATTTCAACGAAACCGGCGAGATCGGAATTCTGTTCCGTGAAGATGGATGGACATACCGCGGGCACGTCGGCGGGCTGGCCTATGACTACATTGCCCCCAGAAAATATCTGGAGGTGCAGTATGTGGCCGGGTACATTCTGCCGAAAGATGCCACCGAAGACCATCCGGCCACGCTCCCGGCAGATCTGGAAGCCATTGTTTGGTATATGATCGCCCAGCAGTGGGCTATCATTGAAAATGATGCCGCCGGGCTGTCGGCGTTCTCTATCTCCGATGTGAGCTGGACTTTCGATAAGAATATCAGCGAAACATGGCAGTCCGTGATTTCAAAGTATCAGCGGTGGTAACATGAAAATCCTTAAAGATGGATTTCGCGCAGATATGGAGCGCATCAAGCGGGAACTGACAGCGCTGCAAGGCGTGAGTATTCATGTGGGTATTCTGGGAGACGCGGGAAGCGACATCCTGATGATTGCCGGTGTGCATGAATATGGAGCGACGATCAGTGCGAAGAATGTCAAGCATCTGGCTATTCCGTTGAATATGGAAGCGAAGAATGCTGGCAGTCCCCGCAAATTCAATGACCTGCGGTTTATTCCCATTTCTCCCGGCTATGGCTTTTTGGTACGCGACAGAAAGCATCCCCAGAAAGCCCCCGGTAGAAAGAAGCAGGAAAAACATGATGCAAAAAAGCATCCGAGCGGCGGCGAAGAAGACCCGCGCCCGAATGAGGACTACGAGTGGATGTATATGCTGGTGGACAGTGTGACCATCCCGGAACGCAGTTTCATCCGAGCGAGTTTCGACACCGGCAAGGCCACGCTGGAAAATATCTGCAAAGAAGCTGTGGACGGCATCATTTTGAAAAAATGGACGGCTCAGGAGGCGGCAGACTACATCGGGAAGTGGGCGGTCGAAATGACCCACGACTACTTCAACACGAAGCTGTCACCGCCAAAGTCTGCTACAACGCAGTTGACCAGCACCCAGTATCAGCCCCTGTTTGATACAGGGCGGCTGTACAACAGCATTTCGTACAGCGTGGAGGGTATCTGATCTATGAGAAAATGGAAAGGGCCGCAGATTCCGCGAAGCCTGCTGCACAGTATGTACGAGGTGCATACCGAGGGCGGCGGCTATGATAAGGAGCAAGGCGGACAGTGGAAGCCGGGAAAAACGGTCGAAACTGCTTTTCAGGGCGTTGTGATGCCGCTGAACAATGAAGATTTGCAGTACATTGACAGCGGAAGCTATACGCTCAATGCTCAGAAAGTCTATACGAATGGGCACACCCTGCAGGTGGGTGCCCAGTTCCGGGATGGGTTTGACGGACAGATCTATACGGTCAAGCAGGAGTTGACCCACGGCCCGGTGCATTCGATGAAGCGCTACATGGTTGAGAAGAAAGGGGAGAGCAACCCGAAATGAATTTCAGGGAACTGCGGAACCGTCTGATCTCAAGCCTGTGGGATTACATTGGATGCCCGGTCATTCTGTCAAATCAGGTTCAGCCGGAAGCTGAGCCGCCGTTCTGCATCTATACGGTAACTGCACCGTATATCCCGGACGGCGGCATGGGTGACTATGAGATTTCCGATGTTGCCGAGGGCGTGAAAATCTCTCGGATGGAAATGCCCTCGGCTACATTCTCATTCACCTTTTGCAGCCAGAACCGCACTGCAGAGGATGGCTCTGCGGTGAACGGTGAGGATGAAGCGTGGGCGTTCGCTGATAAGGCCATCAGCTATTTTAAGCACGCAGGGCAGGATGATTTCCTTGCGTTGGGTGTGGCTGTGGTTGATGTGGGTCAGGCACAGGATCGCACAACGCTTCTTGTGGACGAAGCCGCCCGGCGGGTCGGCTTTGATGTACAGATTCGGTATACCCGCATCGATGAGCGCGAAACCGCGTCCATCAAAAAAATTAAAATTTAAGGAAAGGACTGAATTGGATGAAAGATATTCAGGTTTTTACCGCGCTCGATGCAAAAACCGTGGCGGCGCAAAAGCTGGACATCCTGCTGCTCTCGACCGAGGGCGCAGCTGACATGGCAACGTACAATGACCTTGAAAAGCTCAAGGCGGCATTTCCGGGGAAAAAGGTCGCGGCCATGGCGGACAAGATGTTCAATCAGGATAACACCCTTGCGGATAAGCTTATCCGCAAGGTGCGTGTGGCTGGCATCGAAAATCCTCAGAATGTGGGCGGCACTGCGTCCCGCATTGAAATTGCATTCGGCGAAAATATGCCGACCGAAACGCTGGAAGCAAGCACTGCCTACTATGCCAAAATCGGCGGTAAGGCTGTGGTGGAGATCACCACCAGCGATGAAGTGCCGGTGGACTGCACCGGGCTGGCAAAGCTGTTCGCAGGAACGTCCTTTGAGGAAGATGGTGTGAAGTTCACCGCTGCGGTGGACGACAATACCGTGACCTACACCAGTACCACCCGCACGGCTGTTTCTGGCTATGCGGAGAGCATCAGCCTGTACAAGGATGCAGACTGCTTCGAGGATATGGGCCTGAGCGGCGCTGTCGTGTCGGTTTCCGTAGGTAAGGCGGATACCACTAAGGCCGAAAACCTCATTGCCGCCATCGAAGACCTGCGCGACCACAACGATGACTGGTATTTCATTCTGACCGACGTTACCGACCCGGTCTGCGTGACTGCCCTGTGCAAGTGGGCGGAAAGCACGGAACCCACGGAAGCAGCGCTGGGTGCCGGTGTGGAAGATCACCGCAAGTTCTACTTCGGCCAGACCAACGACAAGGAATATGTAAACGAGTATGGTCGCAGCGTTGTTACCTATGCTGATAATCTGGCCGAGTGGGCGGATGCAGCATGGGTCGGCAGTGTCGGTCCGTTCTGGCCGGAGAGCGTCACATGGAAGTGGAAAGTGCCGGACGGCGTGAGTGTTGCGGACCTCCGCGACAGTGAGCGCGACCTGCTGGAGGAGAACCGCGTCAATTTTATGACAGCGGAGTATAAGCACGAGTACATGAAGAACGGCATCTGCGGTGATGGGAATTTCATCGACAATGTGTTGGGCGCTGACTACATCACCCATCAGATCCGCGAAAATCTGTATGAGATTTTCATTGCCAACAAGAAGATTGCCTACACGGATGACGGTTTCGCACTGGTTGCGGCCGGCGTGTTCGCGGCACTCAACCGGGCTGTGGAACTGCACATTATCGCAACTGACCCGGAGGATGACACCGGTGTGTACACGGTTGTGATCCCCAAGCGGGCAGATGCGACCGATGAGCAGGCCCGCAACCGCCAGATGCCCGACATCAAGTGGAGTGCCCAGCTGGAGGGCGCTGTTCACAGCGTCAAGGTCAACGGTACCCTGCGCGTCACCCTGAATGGCTAAGAAAGGAGGAAGCTGTCATGGCAAGTAATATCGAAGTTGCATCCTATGACCCGAAAAAGGTGAACTTGGTGATGAACGGCAAGATCATTACCGGCTTTGCTTCGGACTCTATGATCACGATTGCCCGCAACGAAGACACGGTTACTACGCAGGTCGGCGTAAAGGGCGATGTGGCATACAACGAAAATGCGAATGAGAGCGGCACCATCACTGTTACGCTGATGGGTACTTCGTCCAGCCTGCCGTATGTCCGCAGTCTTGCGCTCAAGCGTAAGGAAGTCTCTGTGATGATCGTTGATGCCAACGATTCGGCATCGGTCAATGTGGCAGAGGAACGCTGCCGCGTCATCAAACCGCCTGACATCACCCGCGCAAAGGAGATCGGTTCTGAGTCGGTCAGTATCTTTGTGCCGTCTCTGAATTATCGTTAAGCTATGGCCGGAACAAACTGGCCGGAGCGTCCAAAAAGTTTATCTGAAAGGGGCTACCGAAAATATATGGCTAAGACTAAGGAAATCACCATTGGTGAGCAGAAATTCACCCTCCAGAGCGTTTCACCCTCGTGGTACTACGACTTCAACGATGAGTGCGGCAACACCGGCAGCGGAAAGCGCAAAAGCGCAAAGTACATGGACGGCATGTTTAAGAACTGCGTTGTGGCACCTGCTGAGGTCAAGGCAAAGGGCATGGAGTTCTTTGACGACAACGAAGACCTGAAGACCGCCGAAAAGCTGATCTCCGCCATCGAGCAGTTTCTTCGCAGCTGAACTGGACATTGTCAACGCTGCCCACAAAGCCAAAGTCAACAAGGGCTTTTGGTGCATGGTGTGGTCTGGCAATGGCGTGACCTACACAGAACTGCGTCAAATGGATCTGGCGGAGTACCAAGAGTGCCGTCAGGCCAAACGCCTGTGGGTAGAACAGTGGCGTGAAGAAGCAAAAACAAAATGAGAGCCGAACTCTTTTCAAGAGCCGGCTTTTTGTTTTGCGCATCGGGAGGTGAAACCACATGGATGATGCGCGTAACCTGCAATACGGTATCGGTTTTGATACTGCTGATGCTGAAACCTCTGTTGATAACCTCGGTGAAAAGGTTGAAACCCTCGAAGAAAATATTGGGGCGGTTGAAGTTGGGGCGCAGCAGATGGGTGCATCTGCGGTTTCTGCCTGCCAGATGGGGCAGGGAGCGGCCGAGCGCTTCACCGGAGCTGTCGGTGATGCTTCGGGTGGGCTGGATGATATGGCTTCCAGTGCATCCGAAGCGGGCAATGCGGCCCAAAAGGCGGCGGGTCATTGGAATATGACCGCAGAGGGGCTTGAGTGGGTGGAAGAAGCTGCTCAGGCCGCAGAAGCCGCCGCCGAGAGTTTCCGTGATGAAATGGATGACTCCGGCGGTGCTGCCGGGCGCTTTCGGGCACAGATCAAAAAAACGTCTGAGTCGGCGCAGGACATGGGCACCTCATTCAAGGGTGCGATGGCCGATGGTCTTGATGCCGGACAGAGCATTGCGAAGTCTTTTCGGAGCGGCGTGACTGGGGCGATGGATTTTACCAAGAAACGGGCAGAAGTTTTCGCCAACAACATGGTCCGAAATGCAAAAAACATCAGCAAGGCATTCCAGCACCCTATAAAAATCATCCGCAGTACGCTGGTGTCCGCACTTCGCCGGGCGAAAAAATCTGAGGATGAAACCGCAGACGGCGCGGACGATGCCGGAGACCATCTTGCGGAAATGGGTGCCGCCGGGGAAGATGCCGGCAACCAAATCAAAGAAGCTATATCCGGGGCGGTCAAGGCTTTTGTCGGTTTTGAAGCCATAAAACGCGGCATCGAACTGCTCAAACAGTTTGGTGCGGCGGCGGTGAGCGCATTCTCTGATGCCGAAAGTACTTCAAAGAAGTTTGGACGATCTTTCTCCGAGGAAGCCGCCGCATGGGCGGATAACTACGCTGATGCGGTGCATCGGAGTACTGCCGAAGTCCAAAGTTTCATGGTCTCCAACAAGGCCATGTATAATGAGTTGGGCATTACGGCTGCCGCGGCCGAAAACCTCTCTGAAATGACGACCTCGCTGGCGTATGACTTCGGTAATGCGTTCAGCATGGACGATTCGGAAGCGCTGTCGCTCATCCAGAGCGCGATCGGTGGCAGCACCGATGCTCTGAATGAGTACGGGATTGTCCTCGACAAAACGGCCTTGAAGAACAGCGCCGCAGCTCTTGGGCTTGGCACCAATATTGATGCTCTGGATGATGCCGCAATGGCTCAGGTCAGGCTCAATGCCATACTGGAGCAGAGCGGCGACATTCAGAAAGCCGCGGTCGAGCAGACCGGCGGTTTGACGAACTCCATCAAATCGCTGAAAGGCGAAATGGCTGACTTCATGGCCGATGCCGGAGAAAAATTTTCCCCGGCGCTGGAAGATATGGTCGGCGTTTTTCTGGATGAATGGCCGGAACTGGAGCCGACACTACTTGAATTTGTTGGAATTCTGGCAGATGGGATGAGCGCCGCGGTGCCGGTCATTTCCAATCTGGCACAGAGCATTCTTCCATCCCTGATTTCCACGCTGGGAACTCTGTTTGATGCAGCTGGGCCAGTCCTGAGCATCATCGGAGATCTGGCACAGGAAATTTTGCCGCCGCTGGCTGGAATTATCAGCGAGTTGGCGGCGAATGCGCTTCCGCCTTTAAGAGATATTTTCGATGAGCTGAACTATCGTGTGGTTCAGCCCCTGATGCCTGTGTTGCAAGAACTGGCCGAGGATCTACTCCCTGTCCTCGGTATGGCTCTTGGGTCAGCGGCGGATATGGTTGGCCCTCTCGCAGATGCGTTTATGCCGCTCCTGACGGACATTCTCCCTGTGTTCGGCTCGTTGGTATCGACGCTGGCCGGGTCGATCATCCCGCCGCTGACCGATATTTTGCAAGTTGTGATTCAGGCACTACAGCCGATAATTCGGCTCGGCCTGCAAATCGTAGAAAATATCCTGCCGGTGGTGACCCCGCTCATCGAAGCGGCGGGTTCTGTGCTGTTCGGCGTGGTCGTGCCGGACTACATTTCGCCGGTGCTGGGGGTAATCGCCGATGCACTCGGCGTTGTGGTGGGCTGGGTAAGTGATTTGCTCGGATTTTTCACCAGCGGCGTGAGTGCAGTGGTCGATTGGTTCAGCGGGCTGTTCGGCGGGGCAAAGGACAGCACCGATGCCGTGCAGGAACTAACCGGCGCTGTCAGCGATTTGGACGGTGCTGCTGGCACGGAAACCTCGCTGGCGGTTGACACGTCGGAGTATTCCTCCAGCGTTTCACAGGCTTCCCAGCAAGCGCAGGAAGCTGTTTCTGAGGCAGCAACCGCTGCCCGCGAAATCTCCAACGAGAATTACGGGCAGATGGCAGAGGATGCAGAGACTGCCTATGCGAGCATGACCCTTGATGCAGAAAATGCTTGGGACCGCATGGAAAAGGCGGCATCCGAGGGCGCAGAAAACATCATCGGGTCTATCCAGAAAATTTTGTCTGCGGCTGATGCTGTCAGCGGCATCAATATCAATCTGAGCAGCAGTGCGAACATTCCGCACAATGCTGATGGCACAGATGATTTTGAGGGCGGCTGGACACACATCAATGAGCGCGGCGGCGAAATGGCATATCTGCCGTCCGGCACCGCAATTATCCCGGCCGACAAGACAGATGAAATTATCAACAACTCTACCAGCAGCTCCAGCGTAACCTATGAGGATCATTCTACTTTCTCTCCGACCATCAGCATCACGCTGGGCGGGGAAACCACAAAAGCCGATGCTGAAGAAATCGTCCGCCGGGTAAAACAGGCGATGGAAGATTTCTGGCAGGAGAAGAAAGAGGAAGAATATCACGAGCGCACCCTGCAGGGAGCGTATGCACAGTAGGGGGTGATTTTGTGGCATACACCATTACAGGCGAAAAGTGCGGGACGGTCCGCCTTGACGCTGAAAAGACCGGCGTAGTCGTAACGGAAAGCGTCCAGCGCAGCAGCAAGGTTACGTCAAACCCGGTGGAAAAGGGTTCCGACATCAACGACCATGTTATCAATGATCCGGTGGTCTTTTCCATTACGGGTGTTTTTCTTGACGAAGATCAGTCCGATATTCTGGAAAGAATGTGGAAAGAAAAAGATGTGGTTGAGTATACCGGGCGCACCCGGATCTCTGACTGCGTTATAACCTCGTTCAAATCCGACATAAGCGCTGACAATAAAAACGGCTCAAAGTTCACCGTAAGCCTCAAGGTCATCAACCGGGTATCCGCAGAGTATGTGGCAAGCGGTGAGCAGATGATGTCCGCACAGGATGCCAACGCTTCAAAAAAGGTCAGCAAGTCGCAGACAAAATCGACTACGGCCGATGGTCTGCATACAACGGTGTCCCAGACTATTTCCTCCAGCGCGTATTCCTCTTATGTCAACAGCTATGCGAACAAGGCGGCAAGCAGCAGCGGGCCGTCTGGCCGCACGACAAGGGCCTACAGCGCCGCGTAAAGGAGTGAAGCTATGGAGGGGTTGAAACTCATCGACCTCGGAAATGAGGTCAGCTATATTGATGTTGACACGTCAAAGGTGCCTTATACGTTCTCCGTCAAGCTGGGCGACAGGACGTTTGCATTCAGCATCCGCTACAATGAGGTAGGCGGTTTCTTTACGGTAGATCTGTCGATTGCCAGCACAGGTGAAGTGCTGGTGTACGGTGATATTGTGAGATATGGCCGACCGCTGTTCAACAGCGTGGAGGATGAGCGCTTCCCGGTGCCGGTCATTATGCCGCTGTGCCTGACCGGCGACGATATTTCGGAGGTCACATTTGAAAATTTCGGCAAAGAAGTTCGGCTGTACCTCTGGGAAAGGAATGCAGCGTGAAGTTTTGGAAGCGTCAAGCGACCTTGCAAATAGGGTCGAAGCGGTTTGGCATGGATGATCTCTATTTCAAGTTTACGGTGCCATTTGAGGACAGCGAAAAACTGGGAACAGCGACCATCGAAGCCTACAACCTATCTCCGGCCACTCGCAACAGCATCAAAAAAGGAATGCCGATTATCCTCAATGCAGGATATGAGGGGGACATAGGTGCTATATTCACCGGGAAAGTTTCACAGGTTTCGGACAAGCATAGCGGCACAGAGGTCATTACCACCATTGCGGCCGCTGAAGCTCTGGAAGAATGGCTCTCGAAAGAGGTCAACAAAACCTACACCGCCGGGAGCAAAGCCAGCGCCATAGTAAAAGACCTGCTCAATATTTTTGGGCTTGAGGTTGGAACGATGGAACTGGCGGTGGATAAAGAATACCCTCGCGGCAAGGTCTGCAAGGGCAAGGTGAAAAATGTCCTGACGGAGATTGTGACCTCTGACTGTAAGAGCCGCTTCCTCATAAGAAACGGCATTGTTACCATCAATGACCCCAAAACAGGCACGAAAACAGGATACGTCCTCAGTGCTGAGTCGGGGCTGTTACAGGCAGCGGAAGCCACGGACCGCACCGAAACAACAACCCGCCAAACGACCGTCAAGGATGGAAAAGAAAAGCAGGAGGTCACCTATAAGCGGGAATGCCTGCTGAACTACCATCTGGCCCCGGCGGATGTGGTGAAAATAAAGTCGGATACTCTGAATGGAAACCACCTTATCAAAGGCGGTCAGCATACAGGATGCCCGGATGGCGACTGGAAAACAACGATTGAGGTGAAGCCTGTATGAACGGCAAAAGAGAATATGACCTGAGAGATCAGGAGCGCCGTGAACAGGCGGCCAATGTCCGCGTTGGAGCCTTGTGCCGGGTGGAAAAATTTGACCCTGCGGCCATGCGGGTTGATGTGCAGCCGCTTTCCAAAGCACTGGATGCCGGCGTGTATCGTACCCAGCCGCAGATTTTGTCTGTCCCGGTCGCGCTGGTTCGGGGCGGCGGCTTTGTCCTGCGCCCCTGCTACAAAGCGGGGGATGTTGGGGTGCTGCTCTATATCGACCACGATATTGACCGCATTGCGGCATCTGGAGAAGAAAGCGAGCCGAACACGGAACGCAACCACTCTGATGAAGATGCCGTTTTTATCGGTGCATTTGTGCCGGCATCTAACCCGCTGTCTGGACTGCCGGACAACTGCCTTGTGATGGCGACCGAGGGCGGCGGGATCTATGTGGCAGTGAAACAGGACAAGGTGGAAATCAAGGGCGATGTGGAAGTTCAGGGCAAAGTTAAAGTCCGGGATGACGTGATCGCCAAAACGATAAGCCTTGTCAACCACAAACACACGGACAGCAGGAACGGCAACACGTCGGCCCCGCTGCCCTGAGGAGGGGAAGAATGGCAAACATTACTGTTCTGGCATTGGATCCTCAAACAGGAGATTTGTGCTTTGATGCCAATGGGATGCTGATGCTCCGTGAGGATGCAGAAGCGATCGCGCAAAACGTCAGAAACAATCTTCTGACATGGAAAGGCGAATTTCCACTCAATACCGATCATGGAACCGACTGGGAACGTGTTGTGCAGCAGCCCCGCAGTGAAGCGGTGGATGAAGCGGACAGCGTTGTGCGGTCGAGCATTTTTCAGGAACCGTATGTGCAGGAAATCAGTTCTCTTTCCATGACGGACGATGGCCGGGCGCTCGGTGTGGAATTTTCGGGTGTCCTGTACAATGGCGAAACAATCAGAGTGGAGGTGAACACTGGTGGATGAATACGGATGGGGCCTGACCTCAGCTGGTTTCCGCCGCCCGACATACAATGAACTGCTGGATGCTCTGGAGCATAAAGCGAGGGAATTGTTTGGGGCAACGGCGAACCTGACCGTCAGAAGCCCTCTCGGCCTGTTCCTGCGCATTTTTGCATGGATACTCAATATCCTGTTCTCTGTGCTGGAAGATGTCTACAACAGCCGCTTTGTGGACACAGCGGTTGGCACCTCGCTGCTGAACCTCGGTAGAGCCATCGGCCTACGTGTGCTGTCTGCCCAGAAAGCCAGCGGCTATATCATGGTGACTGGCCCGCCGGGGGTCATAGTACCGGCGGGATGGCTGGTTGAAACTGCGGCCGGCATCCAGTTCTTTGCTGTTTCGGATACTGAAATTGGTGCAGAGGGTACGGTCATAGTGCCGTTCCGCTGCACAAGCACTGGCCCGGATGGTAATGTGGCGGCGGATACGATCACCACCATCACAAACCCCGGCTCGGTAGCCGGTATTACGGCTGTAACAAACCCGGCGGCGTTTACTGGCGGTAGAGAACGGGAAACGGATGAAGAATTCCGCGACCGCTACTATGCCAGCGTGGACTATGCCGGCGGCGTGAATGCGGACAGCATCCGTGCCGCCCTGCTCCAGAATGTTGATGGCATCATGGAAGCAAAGGTGTTTGAAAATGATACTGATGATGTGGATGACTACGGCCTGCCGCCGCACAGCATTGAAGCTGTTGTTTACGGCGGTCTGGACAGCGACATTGCGCAGATCATTTACAAAGAACTGGGTGCCGGAATACAGACGACCGGCCAGAAAGTGGTTGAGGTTATCACCGCTTCCGGAGCAACAAAGGCCATTCACTTCAACCGGCCGCACCCGGTACCTGTCTATGTGAAAGTGGTCGGGCTGTCTACCAGCGGGGACTTCCCCCATGATGGAGTAGACCAGCTCAGAGCGGCTATTGTCGCATACATCGGCGACAACGAAAGCGGCGGGGTGAGCATCGGCGAAACTTTGTATCACCAGCGGCTTCCGGCGGTGCTGTACAAGGTTCCCGGTGTTTTGGATTTCGATGTACTGATCGGTACGGATGCGGAAAATCTTCAGGCGGATAACATCCCGGTGGATAGCCGCTCCAAGGTTGTCACGGATGATGGGATGGTGACCATCGATGCGTGAATACGGCTATCTTGAAAAGATGCTGGACATACTGACAGACCCCTATACCCACCGGGATCTACAGAATGTCCGAAAAAACCGTAAGCTGGAAACGAACATCGGAAAACTGTTTTCCCTGCTGGCAGATGGCTTTGAGGTCATCCATAAAAATGCCGAACTGGTTCGGCTGTGGGATGACCTTGAAAATGCTGAGGGCGCAGTCCTTGACCGCTATGGAGCCAACTTTGGTGTACAGCGCGGTGCAGCAAGTGATGCCCTCTACCGAATTTTAATCCGGGTCAAGATGCTGGCACAGCTTTCCGGCGGCGATGGCGATACCGTCATCCGGGCAGCGGGGGAGCTGCTGGGTGTTCAGTTTTCGGATATCGAGTTGCAGGACGTGTACCCTGCAAAGGTCGCACTGTATGTGGATCAGAGCTTGCTTTCTGAGGAACGGCTGGCGCTGATAGATCAGATTGCAGTTGCCCTCAAGCGTATTCTGACCGCCGGTGTTGGCCTACGCCTGTATCTGCGGACCTACCGCACATACCGCTATGACCTGAACATTGGTCACGGCGCGATGGTAAATGTGGTTCGCTGGCTTCCTCCCGTTTCACAGGACCGCAGCAGCCGGGCAGATTTCAAAATCGGCCACGGCGGCTTTACCGAAGCTGATTTCTATCCGCCGATTGTTGGAAAAGACCGGCTGTTTGAAAGCCGCTTTGAAACATCAAGAGGAACCTATCTGCCGCCTGTGATCGAGGGCGTATACCCTGACACTGTGCAGACGGCCACCATGGCGCATGAGGGCGTGCGTGGCGCTGTTTACCATACACACCTCAAGCCCAGAAGAATTGATTAAGGAGAGAGCTTATGGCGAAATATGAAGACGGCAGCTATGGGTCTGCCGCCGGCATTGCCCTGATCGCAAAGGTTCTTGCTGGCCGCTGTGCGATGAAATACACGCGGGTGGCCGTGGGCAAGGGCAATATCCCGGACGACAAGACCCCGAAAACCATGACGGAGCCTGCCGATTATGTCATGGATGCCGTGATTGCGGGCATCACCAACCCGGTGGATGGTGAGTGCCAGGTCACGGTGCAGATCAACTCGGCAAATGTGGACAAGGGCTTCTACTGCACGGCGGTTGTCCTTTATGCAGAAGACCCCGATGAGGGCGAAGTCCCTTATACCTATCTCGTGCTGGAAAATGAACCTGAATGGATCCGCCCGGCAAGTTCGATTGTGGGCAAGCTGGCTACCATTGATCTGATCGCCGCCGTTGGTGATGTTGATACCGTGACGGCGGCAATCGACCCGGAAGCCATTGCAACGGTGGCGGCAGTAAATGACCTGCTCCAGCGGCACAATGAAGACCCGGAAGCTCATGCCGGCATCATCATGGATGCAGTGGGTTCCGCCATGAAGAAGCTGGAGGAGTCCGGTCAGATCATGGATCAGAAGACTGTTGAGACTATGATTCGCAAGGAGATTGCGGAACATGGCAGCGGTGGGTACTACGGTACATACTTTCTGACGTTGGCTGCATCGGGCTGGGAAAAGGCTGATGAAGAAAGCCCGGACTACAGCTATATCTATACCGCAGAACTTCCCGACAGTACGAGCGCCCTCATTCCGAGCGGCGCACCTCTGCTGGGAAGTTTTCATATTGCCGAAGATGCGGGTGTCGTGAACGGATGCGAAACCGGGGATGGAGTGGTGAAGTTCTACTCCAAGGAAATCCCCGCCGCAGACATTTCCACTTGCATCATTCTGTTTGGCAAGGGAGGGGGTGGAGAGAGTGACTTGACCGTTGCGACCCGCGAACAGCTGGGACACGTTAAGATTGGTAACGGAATCGAAGTGACCGAAGACGGCACGATTTCGGCCAATGCAAAGGTGTCCGAAGATCAGATTGCAACTTCGGATGATACTTCCGAAATGCTGAAAGAAATTTATGGTGAGTAAATCACCGAAAAAACAGGAGGATAACTATTATGGCTTACAATGGAAAACATCTGGCAAAACTGGACGACCTGAAGGCACTGGGCACCAAGCAGAAAGAGGTTGCTGATGCTCTGGCGGCGCGTGTTGATACTCTGGAGAATGTTGGCTCTCAGGCCAACGTCCTTGAGGGGGTCAAGGTGAACGGCACTGCGCTGTCTATCGCCAATAAGATGGTTGACATCCTGATCGCCACCGGCTCCAAGAACGGCAGTATTTCCGTGAACGGTGCTGATGTTGCCATCAAGGGGCTGGCCGCTCTGGCTTTCAAGGCAAAGGTTTCGCAGTCGGATCTCGATGAAGCTCTGGCGGCGATTCTGGAGGGCAAGGCTGACAAGGCAACTACTCTGGACGGTTACGGCATTACCAATGCCTACACCAAGGATGAGATCAACGCCAAGATCAGCGCTGTCTATAAGCCTGCTGGCGCTGTGGCCTTTGCTGAACTGCCCTCTCTGTCTGAGAGCATTCTGGGCAATGTTTACAATGTCACCGATGCCTTCACCACTACCGCAAACTTCGTTGAGGGCGCGGGCAACAAATATCCCAAGGGCACCAATGTTGTGGTGGTCAAGGTCGGCGATGCCTACAAGTACGATGTGCTGGCCGGTTTCGTTGACCTGTCCGGCTATGTGGAAAAAGAAGCGGGCAAGGGCCTGTCTGACGAGAACTTCACTGCGGCTTTCAAGGATAAGCTGGACGGCATTGCGGCTGGAGCAAACAAGTATGTCCATCCCACCCACACTGCTGCTGCCAGCGGTTTTTACAAGACCACTGTGGATGAAGAGGGCCATGTGACCGCCACCACTCCTGTGACCAAGGATGACATCACCAAGCTGGGCATCCCTGAGAAGGATACCACCTATGGCAAGGCTACTGCCGCAGCTGACGGCCTGATGTCCGCTGCCGACAAGAGCAAGCTGGATGGCATGAGCATTGCCACCGACAGCGAGGTTTCCGAAATGCTCTCTGAGGTCTACGGCGAGTAAGTTCATCAGCATGGATAGCGGCGGGGAGGTCCCGCCGCTTCCTTTTTTCGGGAGGTGATCCTATTGAGCGAAAAGCTCACGACCCTTTCCCAGCTTCGGGCGGTGTCCCAGAAGTCAAAAGATCGGGCGGCACAGGTGGCTGATGCTGCGGCCGCTGCTTTGGATGAAATGGATGGAGTAAAAGCGGATAAAACGGAGTTCGTTTCTTTTTCTATCCCTGCAACTGGCTGGAAAACTGACAGCAGTGTTCCCGGCTATACGAACTACATCGACATTGCAATCAGCGGCTTAACGGCGGCTGACTATGTGGCGGTGGATGTTGTCCCGGCGAGCAGCGCAGTTGCACGAGCGGCAAATTTTGTTGCGACCGAAAGCCGTGCCGGCATCCTCCGGCTTCGTGCGGCATCGGTGCCAACAGCTACGATTTCGGCGCAGTACCACATCATCACGGCCGCAACAGCGGCAAAGGAGGGTTAATCTTATGGCATGGGGTCCTTTTAATGCTGGCGGTGGCGGCGGTTCGTCCGGCGGCACTGCGGCAGATATTTCCTATGACAACAGCAAGTCCGGCATTTCGGCGGCGAATGTGCAGGAAGCCATTGATGCGCTTTCTGTGCTGACCCTGACGATTCAGGCCGTGCCCGCCCAGAGCGGGAGCCTGACCTATACCGGCTCCACCCAGAGTCCCACATGGAAAGGCTATGACAGCAGCATGATGACGATCGGGGGCGTGACCTCCGGCATCAATGCTGGCACCTATACGGCCACGTTTACGCCCATAGGCAAGTATGTCTGGACGGACGGCACGCAGGAAGCCAAGAGTGTGTCGTGGACGATTGGCCGAGCCGCGGTCAAGAATGTGCCGGCACAGACCGGTAGCGTGACTTACAATGGCTCGGCGCAGTCCCCGTCGTGGAGCAACTATAACAGTTCTCAGCTGACGATCGGTGGCACGAGCAGCGCAACCAACGCTGGCAGCTACAGCGCCACCTTTACCCCGACTTCCAATTATAAGTGGTCGGATGGGACGACTACGGCCAAGAGCGCTTCGTGGACGATCGGCAAGGCGACCGGCAGTATTACGCTGTCCGCAAGCAGTCTGAGCCTGACCTACCCGAAAACCTCTGGCACCATCACTGTTACGCGGCCGGGCAGCGGTACGGTGACCGCATCCTCTGGCAGTACGAACATTGCAACGGTAAGTGTTTCCGGCACCACCATCACGGTGACCGCAAAGGCGACCGGCAGTGCCACTATTACGGTCAATGTGGGTGCAGATACCAACTATACTGCACCGTCCAGCAAGACGTTCACGGTGGCCGTTACGCTGGTGTCCAAAACGCTCAGCAGCAACAGTTGGGCAGTCATCAAGGCCGTCAGCGATGCCGGGCAGGGTGCAAACTATTGGTCTGCTGGTGCCACGAAGTCCGTAACCATCAATGGCAAGGTGGGCGCAACTACGATCTCTAGCTTGAAAGTTGATGCCTTTATCATCGGTTTCAACCACAATTCCGGCAAGGAGGGCGGCAACCGCATCCACTTCCTGTTGGGTAAGATCAGCAGTAAATTTGTGGGGTTGGTGGACAGCAACTATAGCAGCACGACTTCTACGTCTGGCGCGTTCACGATGAACACCAGCAACACGAACTCTGGCGGCTGGGGGAGCAGTCAGATGCGGAGCAAGGTACTGGGTAGCGCAAGTTCTCCCACCAGCCCGACCGCCAACACGTTGCTGGCTGCACTTCCCGCCGACCTGCGGGCGGTGATGAAGTCCTGCACGAAGTATACGGATAATAAGGGTGGCGGCAATACCGCCAGCAACGTGTCCTCTACCACGGATTATCTGTTCCTGCTGTCCGAGTATGAGGTCTTTGCAACGCACCAGTATTGCAATGATGCGGAGCCGAACTATCAGGCACAGTACGATTACTTCAAAGCGGGTAACAGCAAAGTTGCCAATAAACATTCCGCCACCGGAACGGCGGCGGTCTGGTGGCTGCGGTCGCCGTACTACATCTACTCCATCTCCAACTACTACTACT
>OHBK01000093.1_pt1 | contig 51420 bp, 62 predicted proteins | sample 1577371 | NCBI WGS metagenome assembly OHBK01 (sample SAMEA3879555, study PRJEB24766) | human gut metagenome | biome: human-associated habitat; feature: feces | place: USA | collected 1985/1987
ACATAAAAAACACCTTTTTATTTTTATTATACCATAATTTAGCCCGTTTTTCAATGCCTGAAAACCCCGATATTTTCAGGGTTGTTCAATATATAATGCTATGTGAAGCGGGCTAAAAACGGGGTAATTAGTAACAAATTAGTATCAGATTTTCTTCAAATACTTCTTGTCAACTGCCCCCGTTACTGCCCCGGTTTTCTGCGTGGAGATAACCGCCCTATTGCCGTTCAGTTCCCGCAAATAAAGGGTGGAAGAATAAACCCACGAAGCGAATTTTGAAGTTCCACCATATACCGGGGCATTTGCATCCAGCTTCACCTTATCACCAACCGAAAGGGAAGCCGCTGCTGTTCCGCTGGAAGAAACAGCTTCACCCTTTTCAGTAGTGATATAGGTATCAAATCCGGCTGCTTTCAGCTTTGCCGCCATATTGTCAGCATTTTCCTTCTTACTGTATGCCCCAACCTGAATTTTATACAAGCCGCCAGCCTTCACCATATAAGTATCAAAGCCCGCCGCCTTTACCTTTGCAAGCTGTAAATCGGCGTTTGCTTTGTTCTTATATGCCCCGGTCTGTACCCGGTAAAGAGTACCGGAAGGGGAAGGTTGCGGGGTTTCGCCGCCCAAACGGGAAGTAACCTTTGCCGCAAGATCACCCAAACGATTATAAAGCCAATCGCCGGGGCAACTCTTATTTGCAAACCAGCGGTGAACGGTGATAATCATTTCATCCGCTTTCGGCTCATAGGAAAGGGTTTTGTCCTTATCCCCGAACCAAAGCAATTTTTTCTTCCCGTTACGCTTGCAAATATCGGTGCAAAGGTCAATCAGGGCGGCATATACCGCATCCGTCATTGCATAAGGGGCGGTTTTATCGGAAGAACATTCGATTGTAACCGCCCGCTGATCGTTGGCATTGCTGGAAGAACACCACGAACGGTTTTTTTCTTCAACACAAAGGGAAATTCGCCCATCCGTGCCAATCCCATAATTGCAGCTTGCCCCCCTTCCAGCCGGGAAGCAATCACAAATTCTTTCACAAGAAAGCTGCCCTACTACACAATGGGGGGTGATCCGGTCAATACCGTGTGTTCTCTGCCCGCTGTGGTTCGGTGAAAGTTTGGTGTAAACCACCAAAGGGGAATTACTCATTTTCTTTGTCCTCACTCTCTGCCTTTTTCTTCAAAACTTCAATCGCCTTGACGATAACCGAAGGGATAGGCACACCCATCAGCCCCGCATTTTCGATAATGGAAATTGTTTCATTCGCAATGAAGGCAATCACAACTGCATCACGAATAAAATTTGAACCCATTACCAAATCAAGGCGGCAAGCTACCAGCACCACAAGAAGGGTTACACCCTTACGGCAAAGCCCCTTCCATCCGGCACGGCTTTCAAGCGTTCCATCCGCTGTTTTCTCGCTTGCATGGAACACCCCGGCAACAATAAGCCCGGTCAGGTAATCAATACCCATGAAAATCATCAGTGTAATCAAAGCTGCATCCCACCCCCCAAACAGGGAAGCAATGAAGCCGCCGACAACGCCGATTCCCGTACAAATTCCTTCTTTCATAACCTTATCTTCCTTTCTGTTTTAGATTTATAAGCAAAAACCCCTACATAGGGCTTTATATAAGCCTTATATAAGGGTTTTTTACCTATCATTGATAGTTTGTTAGGCTTCTACTTCCCAACCGTACACGCCCGGTTGCCACACATTGTTGTCAACGGTGGATTTCCAAAGCTGATTTTCAAAGGAAACAACATCACCCTTCATATAGGCATCTGTTGCCCCAAGCGGCTGTGTCCAAATAGAAACGCCTTCATCTGTGAAGCCGATTTTCTTATAAAGGGAAGCCGCCGTGTCCGGTGTCCAGTCCGCTTGTGAAGTGTGTACCTGAATAACCTTGTAAAGCTGCGTTTCCCCGTCAGCGTTCACGCCATACTTCACAATCTCATTTTCCGGGTAGGCTTTCATTGCCGCCCACTCAGGGTAAAGATCAGCAACTTCCATTGCCTTTTCATCCGTCAGGTTTGCCGATTGAACCGACATTTGAACAAAGCGGTTCATCTGCTGTGCAAGGAAAATTTTATTCATTGTTCGTCACCCCCAAAATCGTATTTACAAGTTCGCCCAACTCTGCATTGTGGGCTGCTTGCTGCAAAATGAATTCATCTTTGGTGAACTGAATCATGTTGTATTCAAAGCCCACGAATTCATTTTCTTCACCGACATTTTCAGAAACAGCCTGAATGTTGGTGTGCTGCCAAACGCTGAATTCATCAATCACGATTGGTTCAGGTTTGACGGTGCTTCTTACTTTGCCATAGTCAACCATGTTTTACGCCGCCTTTCTAAATTTTTTAGTTTTGATAACTTCCCGATAATATCGGTCTGCATCCTCTTGAATTGGTGTAATATACTTCTTTTGCAAGCGGTAACTGTCGCAATGGTTCAACCATCCTTTATAGGAATTTACTGAACACCATTCCGAATAGTTCATCAACTGCCCGCTTTCTGTTTTCTTCCTGATATACACCATTTTCTTCTTGAAATTGGTGCAAGTGCTTTTGCGAAGCAATGTATAATTCAGGAAGGTTCGATAACCGACAAAATCAACACCCCGCACATAGGAAGGGAACACTTGCCAATTCCCTTTGATAGTCAACCGCAATTCCCGCATGAAATACACATCCATTTCCCTTTTCAGGGCGTGAAGTTCTTCCTTGCTGCTGCCGAAAATCACAATATCATCCATATAGCGGAAGTAATGCTTTACCCGCTTTTCTTCCTTGATCCAATGATCGAACCCTGAAAGATAGAAGTTTCCGCAATATTGGGAAAGGTAATTCCCGATTGGTATTCCGGTTTCGGTGTCTATATCTTCATCCAGTAACCAAATATCACGCATATCTTCAATTTTAGCGGTGCAAATGCTATCTATGATTTCATCCAACAACCAAAGCAATTCAGCATCTTTGAAAAGCCTTCTAAACTTTGCTTTCAAAATACCGTGATTTATGGAAGGGTAATAATGCCTTACATCCAGCTTCAAGCAATATTGACAATTCGGAACATCCTTCCACATTGCTTCTTGAACATCATGCAATGCGGCGTGAATTCCTCTTTCCGGTATCGCTGAATAGGTGTTCTTTGTCATGTACCGCAATAAATACGGTTCAATCACTTGTAGAATTGCCCATTGACAAATTCGATCCGGGAAGTATGGCAATTTGAAAATTTCCCGTTCTTTTCCGCTGTCATGCTTGATAAACTTTTCATAGGGTGAAGTTTGGTAGGTGTGATTGATAAGCATTTCTTGAAGCCTTTTCAAATAGGTTTCAACATCTGCATCAACTTCCCTTACTTCCTGATACCATCCTTTACCCTTCCTTGCGTTTTGGTGTGCTTTGCGTAGGTTATCCATAGAATAAATCTGTTCATATAGATTCCCGTATCGCTTCATTGTTGAATGTTCCTTTTGTATGCACATCAGCCGAATCTTCAATCTTTGAAAGTTAATTTTCAAAGCCTACCAACACGACCAAATTTTATTTTTAACTTCCCCCTTTCGGGGGCTGTCTGTTCTGCCTGTGGCACGGTCTTTCAGGAATACAGATTTATATTGAAACAGCCGGGGAATTTTCCCCGGCTGAATCGCGCATTTACTAACTGCCTGCTGATATTCCAATTACGATTAGAAGTAGCATTATTCAGATTCCAATAGAAAGTACCTGCATTAGAACTGTTATTACAATAGCTGCCTAATTTAGTAACCTTTTTCATGGTTTCTATTTTGTTCTGCTATTCTGTCATTGGATTGTAAACAACAAAACTCCCTGAACTACCGCATATATTCAATTTTTCAAACCTTGTTCAATGGTTACGCCGCTTCTTTTTTGGAAGGTACATACACCAACCGCCCGCCGATACTCCAATAACGATCAGAAGCAGCACCATTCAGAGCCCAACAGAAAGCACCCGCATTAGAACCGTTATTACAATAGCCGCCCAATATAGCAACCCTCCAGCCGGGATTGTTGTTCCAAGCGTAGTCACCAACCGGAAGGGCATCACTACCGCTATATTCAACCGCAATGAATAGCCAATCAAATTCTTCACTGTACCCAAAAGCGGAAACATAGCCGCTGCCCTGAATCGGATGAATACCCGTGTTCTTATAAGGGCTTGCTTTGGAATTGTCAGCAAAGCCATGATCCGCAACATGAAGTGTTCCGGCTTGCCCGCTTTCAAATGGATCGGGGTTTTCCTCGTTCATACCGTCAACCCAAGTCCAAATGTTACCCCAAAAGTTTTCTTCCCCACGGTAGGAAATAATCTGAATACCGTTTGCATTGGTAACAGCACCGGAAGCGTTACCCAAAGAAACGGTTGCCCCGGTGTACTGAATATTCGCCGCACTTGAACCCTGATCTGTGTTTCCCCTTCCAATAGCGGTTTGCATATTGAAAGAAGCATATTCAATCAGCATTAAAAGCTGTGAAGCGGCTGCTGTGGCTGCATACGCCTGTTCCCAACCTGAACCCCTCTTTCTCGCAAGCAAGCGGGTGTTCGCCCTTGTCAAATTCTGTGTATCGCCGCCAGCGGGCTTTGTTCCGGCAATGCTGGAAAGTTTATCCGCTGCGAAGTCTGCCACCTGTGCATTATCCAAAATATAGGCGTTTGCGGAACTGTCAAACAGCGAACCTTCAAAGGCTGCAAGGTAAATGTAAGGGTTCACATTCCCGTTTTCCACAAAAGCCGGGTGAACCTTGAAGCCGGGTTTCAGGGTGTCCGAAACATAGTAGCGGGCTTTGCGGATTTTCATTCCCTTCACGCCTTTTTCAAGCACCATAGGAACAACCTTGTAATAAAATTTAGGCTGTTCAACCATCACCTGAACAGGCGTTCCGGCTGCGTTCTTTCCCGTTGTGGTATAGCCCGAATCGCCATAATAGGCGGTTACTGTGCCATCATCCGCAACATTGCAGCGTTTACGCCCGCCAAAGGCATTGATTGAATCAAACGCTGCCCCCGGTGTACGATTTACCGCACCGGAAAGGCGGGTAAATTTCTTGTTTACAAAGTCCACTTCCACGCCGAAAATATCTTCATCAGAATACCCAATGAAGGCTTCAAGGTCTGCAATCTGTTTCTGCAAATCCTGAATATCCCCGATTGTAGCAACCGCCGCCTGATCCACTTCAAGGGAAACATTTTCAGCGTTTCCAACTGTGGTTACAAGCTGCACATACGCACCGGAAACAGTGATCCCGTTATATGCGGGCATATAACAATTCCCGGAAGTTTCCCTTGTTACCGCATAGAGAATTTCCCCATCATCAGGATCAACCGCATACAAGCCCAACGCCTTCATGTAATACCCCGCTGTCAGTTCGGTATTGGTGAAGGCGGCTTCAACCTTGATTGCAACCCCATTTGTGCGGGTTATTTTGGAAATCAGGCTTGTTTGCTTCACATTGGAAAGGGAAATCAGCCCTTCAAGCTGTGCATCCGTGTATGCCGTGCTGGAAGCTGATACTTTGGTAAATTCAACGCTTCCTTCCCCGGCGATCATCTTTGCAAGTAACGCTTGCCCTTTGTTGGTGATAACCAACTTTGAAAATTCTGCCATAATCATTCAATCCTTTCTTATTGTTTTATTTCAATGAATTCAGAAGCAACCACGCCTGAACCAACTGAATTTTCGCCGCTTATGTTGAACTGTTCATTGAAATCATTGGTTATAACAACGGAAACGGAATTGACCGCCCCGCCGCCATGTAACGCCGAACCGCTAACAGCAATACTTTCTTTGCTGTCATTGGTTACAAAATAATGGGCTGTGTGTACTGTACCGCCGCCGAAAATTGCCCCGTTGCTGATTGTGTGCTTTGTCTGTTCGTCATTAGTTATAAAAAAGTGTTCTACTGAACACACACCCCCGGCAATGAAAGCAAAGCCCGCTACACCACAAGGAATTTCATTTAAGGAAATCACAATCATATTGCACGGGATCATGCTGTCAATTATGCGTTCCAATTCTTCAACCTGTCCGAACAGTTCAAGGTTTGTCAGGATTTCAACCTTGTATTTCTCATATTCCTTTGTAACCGTGAAATCAGAATCCCCACACAAGGCAATCAGCTTTGCAAGAAAGGATTTCATTGTGTAGGGGATAGTATTAAACCACCGGGCTTGAACTCTCGCACGGCGGCTTTCAAGGGTATCTTCTTTTGACGGTAAAATGTTCAAGATTTTTTCAAACCTTGAAATACCGTATTCGTCAGCCGTTTCAATGAATTCATTGTAAAGAACCCTTTCAGCGGCGTTCCACACAAGCACAAATTCAGGGTTTTCCGCTTCTAAAGTAACGGCAATTTCCTTAAACTCTGCTAAAAATGGGGGTAGGTAGGAAACAAGGTCAACTTCTCTTGTCATGCACTCGCACCCCCAAACACCGGAACTTCAAATTTCCCCAAAGTCAGGTTATCAGAAGCCCCGTTTATTTTGGTGTTGCCAATATCCACAATGCCCTTGATACTCAAAAGACGGGTTTCAATTTGACTGATACGAACCACCAAATAGGGATTGTCAGCCCACGATTTACGAAGTTCAAGCAAATAGTTTGAAATTACATCATTGATTGAACTTTGAAGGTTCGACCAGCCATAGCCCACATCAAAGACAATGTTTGTTTTGACGGTTACAGTTTTTGTTTCTGCACTTTCAACCTTCACAATATGCCCGATAGGTGCAACCCCGTAACCTTCCCCGGCGTATTCGTCAGGATCAATAGTTTGCTGCACCGTTTTAATCAGGGTATCGGAAGCAACCCCAAAATCAGAATTCAGGATTGTTAAAAGCACCGTTCCCCCGGTTGTCAGCTTCCGGTTCAGGGCTGCATCATATACGGTTTCAAGCCATGCGGCAACTTCCCCGGTCAATGTTGATTTAATTGTGTTGAACCACGCTTGAACTGCTGCGGAAGGTATCATTTCAGCGGGGCGAAGGTCATTGTTCCAAACCCTTGTTACTTTCGTGCTGCCAACGCCCGGAATAGCGTTTGTTTTTTCAAGGTAATCACGAACATTGCCCCCAAAGGATTTTTCATTGAAGCTGCCAAAATAACGGGTTCGCAAATCTTCCGTTTCTTCTTCATCCTCACCGGGAATAAGAATTTCTGTAAGTTCAGCCGTTTCAAGCCCTTCAATGTAATCAATGGGAATCATTGTTCCCATCTGCTGATTTCCTACAATTCCGGGGGTTTCGCATTTTACTTGATATTCCCCATCTGCAATTTTTTCAGTTACAATGAAATTCATTGAACCGATATTGAACCGCTGTCCGGTAACATCAATGTTTGCCGGGGTGAACTCGCCCTTCAAAACAGCATAGGTTGCTTCATAAGGGGTAATTCCTCTTTCTTTGCAACGCCTGATAAGAAATTCCCTTGAAGCACTATCACCGTATGCTTCCGCAATCAGGGTGTTCAGTTCAACATAAAGAATTTCCAATTCAAGGGCTGTGGGGGAATGGGTGTCAAAGATAACCGAACCTTCCCGCTTGTCGAATTTATCAGATACCCGTGAAAGCATCCGTTCAAGAATTTCATTATAGGTTACATCATACATTAAAAGTTCACCACCTTTTCAGCAACCACATCACCGAAAACGGTGTGTGCGGTAAAAGTTACAAGGATTTCACCCTTTTTTGAAATGTTAAATTCAAAATTATCAACGCTTTTGATTCTATCATCCCAAGTCAGGGCTTCCGTGATCCGGCGTTCAAGTTCAGGGCAAACATAGGAAACGGGTTCGCCATATAAATCAAGCAATTCAATCCCATAGTTCCACGAATACATCACATATTGGTAACGCTCTGTGTTCAGGATTTTATATATTGCCTGTTTCATTGCTTCCTGATAGTCTGTATAGCCCCGTACAAGTTCGCTTGCAAGGTTCATTTTGTAGGTATGGGTTGGTTGTTCCTCAATCTCGAAATCCTGTTCAAGAAAGGCTGTGGTTGAAGGTATCATCCGATTCTATCCACCACAATATATTTTTGCCCGCCCTGCTGCCTTAAAAGGATAACTTCATCACCGACAACCAACCCATTATGAACGGTGACTTGAATTTTACCCATAGCGTGAACATGGGAAGGGCTAACCGGAAGTGTTGAAACATTCGGCGGTGTTCCTACATAGTAATAATTCTGAATGTTTCCCCCGGTTATATAGGTTTTATGATCCGTAACATTCCGGCAAAGAACAAGCTGCCCTTCACCCAATGGCAATTTCTGTTCCACAAGGATTTTCAAGGGGGAAGTGCTTGTTACCTTTCCAAAACAAACTTGAACAGGTTTTGAAGCGTCAACCGCATCTAACGCCGCCCGTTTTATGGTTTTTAATAATTCAACTGCATCAGGCAATAAATTCACCCCCTCGAAGTGTTAAATCCATGAAATGTTCATCCAACTTGAAAGTGTGCTTCACCTTTTCAACCAGCATGAAGTTTTTCAAATTCATATCGCCCAAAGCAAGGTTTATTACAACCATGCTTCCGGCTCTTACCCGTGTATCGCCCAAAGCGTTCACGATTTTCAGGTTTCTTGTTTTGCTGTTGTATAGCTTCAACAGGGCATCCGCTTTTGCTTGCCCGTTTTCGCCCTTTTGCAGCGTGTCAAAATACTGCAATACACCCCATGCGTTCATGTGGCTTGAATCCTGTGCAATGTAAACTTCCCGCTTTCCGGTTTCCTCATTGTCATAGGTCAACTTCACTTTGTTGTAGGTGTCGTTGTCAATGCTGGAAGTGTATTCAAAATTTTCCCCGGTTTCTTCATCAATCATCAGGTATGCCCCCGGTTCGCCAACATACATTGAAGAAAGGCTTTTCAATGTCAGCTTGCCGAAATCATCATACAAAACAAACATTTCCTTGCTGTTCTGCAATGTCAAATCAAGGGCATTTTCTATCATATCAAATAGGGAAGTGTTATCTTCCACCCGTGAAGCAATCACAAACCCGGTATCTTCCAAAGTTCCGGTGTTCAAAGAAAAATCCGCTGCAATCATCTGAATAAACTGCGAAGCGGTTTTGTTCTCATAAACATAGGTATCTTTGTTGTTCAAATACCTTAATTGATCGTAAGCTGTTACTTCTATAATCTGATCTTTATCCCGCTTTTTCGTGAACACAAACCCAAAGAAAACGGGTTTCCCATCCACTTTCAGGCGAACCGCCGCCCCTTCCTGAAAATTGATAACGGAATCTTTCACAAGTTTGAAGGTCAGCTTGCCGGGGGTGCTTCTTCTTTCTGTACTCCATTCAATACCTTCTTCCACAACCGGGATATATGCCTTTGTGCCGGAAGGATCGGAAATCAAAAGTTCTACATTCAAAGCCGCACCCCCCTTAATCAAATGTTCCATCATCTACCCACCCATACACATTTGAACCGGAATCAATGTGTATCAAATGCCACGGGTGGGCTTTTCCTGAACCGTTTGCAATCGTGATTTTCGCCTTTCCCGCCCTTGCGGAATAGCCCTTTGCCCCCGGATAGGAACTATAAAAGTGTGTGCCGCCGTGAAAATTCACTATATCACCCACACCATAACTTTTCTTTGCCGGGGGATCAGCCGCCCTTTGCTTTTCAACCTTTGCTTTTGGTTTGGAAGCGGCGATTTTGATATTTACGGTTTTTGTGCCATAGTCCCGGTATTGTTTCAACTTGATTTTTACCATCAAATCAAAACCGTTTTTCGCCTGTTCGGTGATTTTGTAATCTTCCAATGATACCTTCATGTTGGTTGAAAACAGAACCTTCCCATTCGGCATTGTCCGGGAAACGATAAATTGAAATGGCTTCTTATCCGCTTTCAAACTTTCAAAGTAATCAAGAAAATAAGAAGCCCCTTTGAACCCTGATTTATAGGTTGCAAACGGATATTTCACTTGTGGGATTCTACACTCAAATTCAATATCCGTCAATTCAGGGGTTTTCAAAATGTTTATTTCCCCCTCATTTATCAGGGTTAGTGTGTCATTTGCGTTATTGATTTTCACTTGCAGCTTTTCAGGGGCGATTGGTAACAAGCATTTTTTCAGGTAGAAATCATATCCGCTTTTACTCATTATTCATGCACCCCTTCCGCTATAATGTCAGCCGCTTCATTTACTGCACCCGTCAGCCCGTCAACTACTCCATCCAAATCCATTTTACCGGAAACGGTGTTGTGGTTCGTCTGTTCAATGGTGATTTCAGCGGTTGTAAATCTGTTTATTGCTTCCTGTTCGGCAATGTCACGAAGATATTTCAAATCTTCTTCTGTAATATCCATTGAATCCTTGATTGCTCCGGTATTGCCCGCTATATCACCAACATCCCCGGCAAGCCCCGCCCCGTAATTGCTCAAATCGGCGTAATCGCCCGCACCCGGTACATTGGTATCAAACAGGCTGGAAGGATCGAAATTCGCAATGCTTTCATCAATCCCTTCACCGAAGGAATACCCGGCATCCCAAGCTGCCCCGTATTCAAACCGCCCAAGTTTCATATCGTCAGCGTTCATTTTTGCCATTACTTCATCACCCTTGCCGAAGGTTTCATCAACCCAACCGCCAAGAGAATCACGCCAACCCTGAACACTTCCCGCAAGGTTTGAACCGAAAATTGCATCAATAGCCGAAGCCAACGCTTGAAGAATTCCAAGCACGGTATCAGCCAAATCAAAGAACAACCGACAAACCGCACCGATAGGATCGGTGAATACATTGCCGATAAAGTTTGCCACGGTTGCCACAAGGTTATAGATAAGCACGAACACATCCACAACCAAATTCCAAAGGGCAACAAAGATATTGCCGATAAAGGCAAGGGCAACCATGAACGCCCCGCAAATAATACCCGTTGCGGAAACGGAAGTTCCGGCGAATTTATTCACCGCTGCCACCGCCGCATAAAATAGGGCTATCAGGGCGATTATAAGAATAATGATCCACACGATAGGGCAAGCGTACATTGCAGCGTTCAGCCCGTATTGTGCGGTTGTTTCAGCCCATGTTGCACCCGTTACAAGCATTGTTGCCGCCGCCATTATGCCCTTTGCTACCGCAACAATTCCATGAACCGCCGCCATAGCCATTTCAGCACCTTTTGTCAACAGCAACCAGCCATAATAAACAGCCAAAGCCCCGGCTACACCGTAAATGATAGGGGATAGCCACGACCAATTTTCACCAACGATTTCAGCAACGCCCACAAGCAAATCAAAGATTTCAAGGGCAATGCCCGCCACCATTGATAGGGCTTCAATCGCATTGTTCACAAAGCCCTGAAACGCTTCACTATTGGCAATTTCATTCATTCTTTGAAGAACGGGCTGAAACGCCATCAAAGCGGTATTCTGAAAAGAAGTCCAAATTTGCGAAAAGGTTTTCGGCATCTGTTCAAATTTTGCATTGGTATCATCAGCCGCCGCAAACATAGCCGCCTTTACAATGTCAGCGGTGATTAGTCCTTCCGCTGCCATATCCTTTAATTGCCCTTTTGGAACTTCCATATAATCAGCAATCGCCTGAATGATATTCGGGGCTTGCTCCAAAATGCTGTTGTATTCCTCGCCACGAAGAACGCCTGAACCCATTGCTTGTGTAAGCTGCAACATAGCGGCATCAATGCCCGCCGCTTCCGTTCCGGCAATGGTAAACTGCTTATTCACTTGTTCCATGAAGGCAATGATTTCTTCCGAACTGCTGAACGCATCACCCGCCATAAGTCCAAGTTTGGAAACGGCATCAGCGGTTGCCTGATAACTGCCCCTTGCCCGTTCCGCTGAAAGATAAATCATGTTCTGCAAATCTTGTGTGGTTTGCAGCCCGTCATTCATCAAATTTAAGCGGGCGGTTGTAGAAGTAAGCTGATCCGATAAGTTCAACGCCGCTGAAAGGGTTTGAATTGTAGCATATGCTGCAACCGCACCCTTGATTGTCTGCATTAGTTCATTGGCTTCATTCGTGCCTTCTTCAATTTCACGATTGAACCGCCCTTGTTCGTCAACATTATCACGGATATATCTTTCAGTATTGCCTACTGTTTGCGACAACCGCAAATAGGCTTCATTTGCTGCCTGAACATCCATGTTGTCAACAGCACGGTTCAAATTCTGCTGTTCCTGAACTGCCTGATCTAACTGCCCCCGCAACTGTTCCAATTCTGCATTTGCGGTGTCTGTACCCATATTCAGGGGATTGCTTTCGATTGTCTGAATACGCTGCTGAATCGCTTGCAAGCGGCTTTGCATATTGTTCATATCGGCAACAGCATTTGCCGGGAACAAATCAGTTTGTGCCGCCGTTTCTGCAATCCGGCTTTGGGTTTGGTTCAAAGTGTTCAACATATTGTTTGCACTTTGAACTTCTTGTTCAAACCGTTCCACCCCGGAATTTGTGAAAACTTCCAAAGTATCAGATTGCCAATGAACCGGAACTTCCACGGGTTCGGGTTGTTCCGGTTCAATCGGCACATCAACAGGGGGCGGTTGCTCCACCAAAGGATCAGGCACATCCGGCTGCACGGGAAGCACAACCGGGGCTGAACTCTGTGGGGCGGTAGGTGTTTGTGTTTCAGGGGTTTCAATCCCTTGCATAGCTGCATCCAACTGTTGAACTGCAATAGTAGCCTGATTGATTGAATCCCGTGCTGCTTCAATAGAAGCTGTGTCAACGGGGCTGTTCATTGTTTGGTGCAAATCTTCCATAGCGGAAAGCCCCAAATTTACGGAATTGATAACCTGATACAAAACGCTTGTGAAGTTATCTTGTAATTCAATCGCCGTTCTGATTGTAGCCATGCGGATCACCTACCTTTCTTTTTGGATTTACTTTCAATCTTCTTTTTCTCTTTTTTGTCAGCTTCCATTTTCACCTTGATTGCCGCCACGGTAAAAGCCTTTTCTTCTTCATCCATAGCAAGGAAAACGGAAGGCAAAATGTGAAGTTTCAGAAGGGCATAGTAAGCAAAGTTCGCTTCCCAATCCCCTTCTTCAATTAGTTTTTTGCTTCATTCACCTTATCTTCAAAGGAAACATTGAAGCCCTGAAATTTCTGAACGAAAGCCGCCAAATCGTTATATTCGCCGGGATCGTCAACCATTGCCATCAGCAAATCTTCCGGGGTTTTCACGCCGTAGGAATCCTGCAATTCGGAATCGAACAAATCAGGCACAACCACGGAAGCCGCAATCATACGCTGAATGTAAAGGCTGGATTTCAGTTTCGGGCGGTACATATTCGGCTTGCCCGTTACCGGAATATCAATGGTGCAATTCTCCCTGATTTCCTCATTCTCTTTGGAAGAAATGTGTTTGAACTCCCATTCAAGGGGGTTGCCCTTTTCATCACAAAGGGATTTTGTTGCCGGGTAGAACCCGTTTTCCTTCACGGCTTTGTTAGCCTTCATAAATTTTGCGAATTTAGACATTTTACATCTTCCTTTCATTATTTATCACGGAATAGGCAAAACCCCTTATATGGGCTTATATAAGCCGCACACAAGGGGTTTCAGCCCTTCCATTGGTTGTTAGTTCGTAAGAAATCCTTCAAGGTCTTTGAAGGCTTCCGGCATCTTGAAATCTTCAAAGGTGAAATCCATATCTTCATCAAGATATTCACCATCTGCATCAAACTTTGCCAGCACGCCGCCGTCAATGTTGCAATCCATCAAGATCATTGTCTGTCTGCCAGCCCCGGAAGTAGGATCTTCATTTGAAATCTGAATTTCAAAATAAATATCTTCCCCGGTTTCCTTGTACTGCAACATCATCTGCCGGAAAATAGAAGTGTTGTAGTGGAAGGTTGCCGAACCCGTACCTTTCCAGCCGGAAGCCTTGTTTCCCTTGCCCGTCTTGCCAAGAATGGGAACTTCCGTTTTGTTCTTCTCAAACTTTGCTTCAAGGTTGATAGCCTGCATGAAATTGTAGCGGCGTGTTCCGATAGTCACGAAACATTCAGCCAAAGCCGCAAATACCGTGTCTTTGGCTTTCATAACCACATTACCGTTCATTCTGTTTCACCCCTTCCTTATGCCACCGTAACGGTCATATATAGCTTGCTCATAGCATTTACAACCGTCACAAGGTCATTTACCACCACGGATTTCTTTGTGTTGCCCTGTGTAACAGTTACATCAGAATCCGAAAAGTTTTCAATCGCCCGGATTTCCTGCAACTGTTCATGGTGCTTCACAATATCCGACCAAAGGGAAATTCTTCCCGCTGCATCATTGGGAACAACGCCCAAATATTTAGTGTTGAACAAAACCGCAATATCATTTGCGATCTGATCCATCACACGCACGGTCTGATTGTCCTTGAAAATATCGCCCTGTGTATCGGAAGTAGTAACCATTGTGTTAATATCTTCTAACACACGAATATCAGAACCGACCTTATGAAGCGTAAATTCCCCGGCTTTAATAGCCTTTTTCAGTTCGTTTTGGGTGTAATCTGCATCAACGGTAAATTCACCGTTGTAAATCCTGTTCTGATTGCTCTTGTTTACCTCGCAACCAGCGGAAGCACCCGTTACCCAATAAACAAGGCTTGCTTCACTCCAACCTTCATCAAGCACCCTGTTCTTTACGCTGATTGTACCGTAGTAGTCAGCCGCCTTGTTGTAAAGTACAAGCTGGAACTTGATACCCATTTCATCACGCAAACGCTTGACGAAAGAAGCGAAAAGCCCCTTTGTGGTATCGTCTGTTACCACAACGCCCATTGTGTTGTAGGTGTAGGCTTCAATCTTATCAAGATAGGTCTGATAAGCTGTTCCGTTCACCGTTCCATTCGTGCCGCCCGTCAAAGGCGTTGCTGCCGTTACTGCCAGCGTTGCAGAAGTCTTGAACTTCACAAAATCGTTTGCAATCAGATCAGCCGCCTTTGCAACCGTCTGTTCGTCAACAACCGCCGTATCAAGTACGGTTTTCACATCAAACAGGGTATCATCATCAGCATTTACCTGAATTGCGATTTTCAGGTCATTACCACGAACCCCGCCATAGAGGGCTTCCGCAAAGGTATTTGTCGCCTTTGTTCCCCCGGAAGTCAGTTTATACGCATAAAGGGTTTGCGTGTTCAGGAACAAATCACGAAGCCCTTTCAGCTTGTCATGCGTGTAATCGTAACCGAAAATTTTCAGGCTGTTCTTCTGAAAATCCCCATTGGTTACTTCAAACACATCACCGTCAACGCCCCAATCCAATTCAAGGGGCATTGTTGCAATACCTCTTTCGGAAAGGGCGGCATTTGCGGAAGCTGCCGAAATGAAATTGATATATGCACCCGGCAATTCTTTGTTCTGTGTAACAAAAGTTCCACCGCCTAAAGCCATGTTATTTCACCTGTCCTTTCATATATTTTTCAATCATCTGTTCAACGGTTTCAACCGTGTATTGCTTATCAGGGGAAAGAAGGGTGTTCACAATATCCTTCCTGCCCTGAAATCGTTCAGCCGCAAGCAACTGTTCTTTTGAAAATAAACTTTCAATTTTTTTCGGTTCACTTGCGGCGGCATTAGTTTTCTTTACCGCCATTCACATCACCTTATCCTTTCACGGTAACATTTTCAGAAATTTCTTCCATAGCATCAGAAGCCGCCACCTTGTAAACGAACAAATCATAGTTCACAAAGAAGTTCAGCACCCCATCCACTACTTCATATTTCATTTTTGTGCCACGCACCAAATCCCCGGTAACGGTTATATATTCAAGGCAAGAAAAAAGCCTTTCGGCAACTGCATTACATTCTTCCTTTGCCCGGTTTTTGTCAGCCGGGAAGTATTGTATGCAGAATTGGTTTTCCCTGAAATACCGTTTCCCAAGAAATACCCGGTCTGTGGGGTTTATGCAGAACAGAAAAAAACAAGGTTCGTTCAAACCCTGTTCAACCGATTCTGTGTAAGTGGCGTATTCATCACCAAATTCAGCATTTAAGGAAATGCTGATTGATTCAATTATGGAATTTATCATTGCAAGCACTCCCCTAAAAACTTTTTGATTTTGCTTTCAAGCACTTTCGGGGCTATATTCTGTATTTCCTGTTCCGAAATCGTAAGCATGAACCGCCCTTGAACCCACCCCTTATGATTGGCTGTCCGGTGTCCGTATTCCACATAGGAAGCATATTCAACCGGGTTCACTATCTCAATAACAAGGGTGTTTCCGTAATGGTGGATCGTAAGGGAATCAGCGTATGCTTTCGCACTCGCCTTTTTCCCGCTTTCCGCTTCTTCATGGGTTTTGGAAGTCCAGCCCCGGCGAAGTGTACCGCCTTTTTTACCTGAACTTGCGGGGTATTCCCCCACGGGTGTACGCTTGATAACTTTTGCCAATAGGCGGGCGGCAAGTTCCTTTGCACAAGCATCAATGAAGGCTTCAACATTCCCTTGCTGAATTTTGTTCAACTGCTTTTGAAGTTCCTTCATTCCTGCAACCGAAAACCCGCCCATATTCGCCATTACGCCCACCCCTCGAACAGTTCAAGCATGATTTCCGCATGGGATAGATAAACAGCGGGAACACCACTTGCGGAATATGCGGTTGTTACGCCGTTTTGTTCCACAACGATTTTTGAACCGGGCTTTACTTTGATTTCCGGTGCTATGAATAGCTTTGTGCCTTGTGTCTGCTTTGCCGCCGTGTCAGTTTGAACAACGGCGTTCAATTTTTCAAAGGATAGCTTGCAAGGCTGATTTTCGACAACGGGAACTTCTTCATTCTTCCGGGTGATTTTGCTTTTTTCATCCCGCACATCCCGGCGTTCAATAATGGTGCAAACACCTGAATAGGTGCTTTCAATCGCTTTCCTTGCCGCTTTTTGTGCGGCGGTCAGCTTCACCACCTGATTTTCCGGTAACACGAAAATTCATCCCTTCCGTAAGTCAGAAGATAGTTCAAGAAAGCGTTCAATCGCTGTTCAGCGGTCAAACTACCTTCCCCGGTTGCAAATACGGTGTTGGTGTCGCCCGTCTGTATCTGCTTTACCGCCATATCTAAATCAAGCCCTGCAATGCTATCCGGCGAAAAGGTTTTCTTTGCCGTTAAGAATTCACCTATTGCCATATCAACAGCGATATTCACCAAGCCATCAGGTATAGAAGGCGTGTTGCAATCGTTCTTTATGGTGTTTTCCACCTTCTGAATTGAAAAGGTAAGGGCAAATTCATCCCCTTCCTGCAACTCATACCCAAACGATTTCAACCGTTCCTTTACCATTTCCAGCATTGGGATCACCGCCTTTACTCTTTGGCTTCTGCTTCCTGAATGGTTTTCAGAATATCAGCCTTGTTTTTGGCTTCACCCAAATCAATGTTGTGTTCTGCTGCATAGGGTTTCAGTTCGTCAACCTTCATTTCATCAAGGGGCTTTGCATCCGCTTCACCCTCAACCTTGTACCCCATACCTTTCAACTTAAAGGCAAGGGGTTCATTATTGGTTTCAAGCACCCCATTCACAAACTTGCAAAGGGGGCGATTGCTGGAAGCATCCCAAAGAATATTAGGGGTTTTCGGTTTCTTTGTTACTTTGAACATACAATCACCTTTGCCCTTTCTTTACACTGTGGCTGTTTTCAGCCCGGTAATAGCACCATGAAGGAAAGCCGGACCATGTGCAAGCCCGATCTGCCCGTAAATCTGCACTTTATCAGAAGCACCCGTTTTTGCCAAATCTTCCTGAAACAGAACACCCTTGCCGGGAACTGCCTGAAACACCGGGGCGATATGTGCCATATCAGCAACCAGAAGCGAATCATTCGGCATGAAACGATCCCACACAACCCCCATTTTGAAGAAGTCGGTTTCAATCTCTGTAATGTTCATGCCGCCTACATTCTGCGTTGTCTGCATATTCGCCTTGAACTGATCGGCGTAAAGATTGGTAATAGCCTGTTTCTGATATGCACCGCAAAACAGAACCATCTTACCAAAGTACGCCCCATTGTCAGCCATTTCACGGAAAAGCTGATCCAGCAAATTCTTGTTCAGGGCTGCATCAGCGGCGGCAATGGAAGTTCCGGTGTCGGAAGTGCAAAGTTCCAGCATACCACGGGTTTTATTTGCGACATTCGCCGCCGTGGAAATCTGATAAGTGCCACGAATGAAGGAAAATTCCACATCACGTGCAATCTTAATCAATTTCTGCTGAATCTGCCAAGCCTTTTCATCTGCCGGGTTCGGGTTCTGCCCCGCCGTGTTCAGCCCGGACATTCTGCCGGAATTGCTCTGTTTCGCATAGGTCAGATCAATCACTTCCTGATGAATCTGAACAACATTCTTTTCCTGCTGCCTTGCAATGTGGCTTGCTGCCGGGGCTGTTGCGGAAGCACTTTCGGAAATCTCCGGCTGCTCCGCTTCCGGGAAGTCATAAAGAACGGCGGTAGGAAATTCAAAATTGTCGGTCTGTCTGCCGCCCGTAAGCCCGCCAATCATAGAAAGAAACGGGGTTTGGGTGGGATCAGCCGTAAAGAGTTCACCCGCATAATTGGGTAAATTCCAAGTAGTACCAATACCTGTTACCTGTGGCATATTTTTCACCTTATTTAACCTTTCGTTTTAATTTTTACATCAGGACAACGCCTTCTGCGGCGGCTTCCTGTTTGATTTTGATAACCTCTAATTGGTTGTTGTTCTTGCGGGCATCCGCAAGGCGGGCTTCATATCCCGCTGCCGTGGAATTGGGAACAGTAGAAGAAGCCCCCGGCTGAAAGCCTGTGAACTGCTGCTGTGCCTGTTCCTGAACATCAAACATATATCCGTCAGACTTTTTCAAGGCTTCAATCTGTTCATCAAAGCCGGAAAGTTTACCATCTTCCCCCATTTTTACCTTTGACATATCCAGCATAGCCTTGACCGCTTTTCCGTTCTTTGCCTTTGCACCGGAAAGGGCGATTTCAACAGCGTTATCCAGCTTCAGCTTTGCCAATTCTTCATCATGGGCTTTCTGCTGATCGGCGTTCTGCTTCTGCAAATCAGAAATCTGCTGCTGCAACGCCGCATTGTCACCGCTGGATTTCTTCAAATCCTCAAGCTGTTTATCCCTGTCCGAAACAGACTTTTTCAAGGTTTTGTTTTCCTCGTTTACCTCGTTGAACCTTGTCTTTGTGACAAAGTTTCCATCAAGGGAATCCATAACCTTCTTTGCCTGTTCCTCTGTCAATCCCATTGCAATCAAATCTTCTTTGTTCATTGTGTTTACCTTCCTTTCAAATTTTCCGTTTTTTACCGTGGGTAACGAACCACGAAATTTGACCTTGTTCTTTACCGTCTGCAACGCTTAAAAGACGAAATCACTATTTAACCCATAGCTGGAAGATAGCCGGATCACCTTCTTTCTGAAAAAGGGCATGAAAAAACCACCTTTGAAAGTTAATCTTCAAAAGTGGTTATTTCTTCTCTTTTTCCTTTTCGTAATATTCACATTCAGCCTTGTTCATCACGATTTCAAGCGGCTTGAACTGTGGGTAAGGGTAAATTCTGCAACACCCTTTTTGATAATGGTTTGAATAAACTGTGCCATCATCACGGAATATGCAATCTTTACATTGTCGGCATTTGTCAAATTGGGTGTTGTCCGTCAACACTTCATCCGCATACCGTTCTTCCAGCGTTTTCTTTTCAGCCATTCAACCACCTTCTTTCTACCGCTGCGGGAGTTGCCCTATCACTTCAAGATCAATATAAATTGTTCCGGGTGTTTTTTCAACCTTTGTAACACGGAAGGTTGTTCCCTGTTGCAATATGATTTCCGATTCTTGCCCGAAACTGCTTTGTGATTTCAATCCATCCCACGATTTACCCCCGCCGTTTCCGAAAGCGGAAAACGGTTCAACATACATCATTTGAGTACCGGAAGGGGCGTATATGTTCAGGATAATATCACCGCTGAACCCCTTGCCCTTTGCCACGCCACACGAACAAAAGCCGTATTCCGTGGGTTGTGTTCCCAAAAGCAAGGCTTCCAACTCCGATTGTGAAGCGTGTTGTAGCTTATCCATAGGGATATTGAAGAACTTATCCATTCCGCTAAACCTACACCCACGCTGCAACCAAAAATCTTCTTGATAGGTTGATTTTTCGATTATATCAGTCATAGCGTTAATTTCTTTTCGCATTGCCCCCGGCTTCATACCGGAATAACTAACGCCTATCTGATCCAAGTCCACATTGCCAACGCCCTTAAAAGCGTTTGTGCCGTATTCAATGCCCCGCAATGGCTCATTGAACTTGTGATAGCTTTGGGTGTAATCGTAAATTGCATTTCTCTGAATGGGCGGGGAAGTTCTCCATACCTCGCCGCATTTGTCACGCAACAGGGCATCCGCTTCTTTGGTGCTTTTCGCCCACATTGCCGCATCCTTGCGGGCTTGCGAAAAGGTATCATCTACCGCTGTATCTATTATACCACTTTTTTCAACATTTTTCAAATCAGATTGAACTTTTGCAATTTCCTGTTCAATTTTCTTTAACTGCTGCTGAATATCGTGGTAATTGCTGCCTTCCGCATCCAATTCTTCAAGCTGCTTATAGAAATCTTGATATTTCTTCATCAGGTCAGGATCGGTTTCAGTAATGAACTTGCCTTCATAGTATTGCTTTTTCCCGGCAATGTTCAACCCTTGCCAATCGGCTGTTGTTACATCCTTACCGTACCAAATCCCCGAATAGGTCTTTATCTCGAAATCGTCAAGCTGCTGTTGGATAGCGGCTTTTTCGGCTTCAAGTTCAAGCTGCTTCTTTGCAAGGGCTTTCTTTTGTTCAGCCTTCAACTTTTCATTCAGCTTTTCTTGCCACTCTGCTTTTTGGGCTTCAATGGCTTCTGCCTGTGAATGAAGGTCTTTCAGCTTTGCCAAATCATCACCATCTGTCAGCCCGTCAAGGCTTCCAAAATCCTTAATTGCTTCTTCATAAGTCCAGCCACCGGAAACAGCCTTGAACTGTATTTCCAAATCTTCAAGCTGAACATCCGCTTCCGCAATTTTGGCTTGCAGCTTCTTCTTTGTCAGATATTCCTTTTTCGGGGGCGGCGAGGGTTCAGGCTCTTTGTGGTGCTTGTAATGAAGGGTTGAACCATCATCCACCACATCAAAGCCGGATTTATCGCCACCATCAACAAAGGTTTCCTTCCAATCCTGATAATTCATATCATCCGGGATATAGTAGGTTTTGCCCGTTTCTTCATCCCTTGCCGCCCGTTCCCCAATATCCCCGAAATCTTCATCAAAATAGGGAACTGTGGTTGAACGGCAAAACACATGAAAGGGTGGGGCGGTAACTCCCGGCTGATAGTCCTTCATGGGAAAATGCTTTCCGTCAAGGCTGCGGCATATATCGGAAGTGTGTGAATCAAGGGTTGCAACAATTTCAAACTGTTCAACACCCAATTCTTCAAAGCAATCTTTCTGTGCCGCTGAACTGAAATAGGCTTCTTCCGTCATTATCAGCCTTCCGGCGTTATATCGGGAAGTTTTCATCTTCTTTGCAAGTGAATCAATCGCCTTTTGCGGATCAGCACCCAACAGGATATTTTGGGTAAGTTCCCCGTGAACCTCTGAAATCAGCTTTTGCTTATTGCCCCAAATCCTTTCAGAAAAGTTCTTTCCATCTACCGCCCACGGTTTAGCAAGCACCTTTTCAATCTGCGATTGATCCAGCCCCGCAATATCCCAACCGATATTGAACCCTTTTTGAAGTTCGTATGCGGTATGATAGTAGCCGCTTTCAAACAAATCACCCATTGCCCCGGTTACTGTTCCAAGCTGTTTTGAAAACATAACTTCAAGGCTTTGCTGTGTCTGAATTTTCAGGGCTTCCAGCTTTGAAATGTGGTACTTTGCAGAAGCATTTTCCAATTCCTTCATCCAGCCGCCCATTAAAGCGTTATCCTGCCCGTATTTGATATAGTCCTGAACATCCCACTTGAATTCTTTCAGGGCTGCACCTTTCAGATATTGGCGGGCTTCCGCAAGGGAAATTCCGTTGTTGTCGGCAAAACGCTGATACCACCGGGCAATCTGCCCTTCAATCTGCTTTTGGGCTTCCTTATACTGCCTTTCTATTTCAGCAACGGCGGCTGCACCTTGCCCGTTTTGGGCGGCTTCAAGCTGTTCAAAGCGTAGTTTCCAGTAGTCACTATTCTTCATTCACATCACCGCCTTTGCCTTTTGGCGGCTGATTGCCGGGTTGCTGCCCGAAAGGGTTGTATGCCTGTTCTTGCTGCCGTTCAATTTCAGCCTGTTCTTCTTCCTTCTGCTTCTTCAAACGGTCAAGTTCCTGTTGCGGATCATCAATCCACGGGTGCATACCAATGATTGTTTCATCCGAAATGATACCAACAGAAGCGGCACAATTCGCAATGGCTTCACTTTCATTGATAAGAATATCCCGGTTGAAGATAATGGTTACTTCTTCATTCTCAAAATTGCCCCTTCCTGTGTTTGCAAGGTGGGCATTGACGAACCAAAGGATTTCTTCAAAAGCTGCCTGAAATTCGGTTTCCATATCATTAGCATCTAAATCAATGTCAGAATACATTGATTGAATGTTCATCTGATTAGGATTGCCGGAAAGCCTATCATCCTTTGCATCATAGCCCATAGCATTTTCAATCAAGGCTTTCTTGAAGATTTCCAAGATAACCTTGTAATTTTCCGCATTTACCGTGATTTCAAGGGTTTCAACCCCGCCTTTGGTTTCACCGTCATAGCGAACTTTTACCGCACCGAAGGTTGCAAGGTTCTTTCTGAACTCCCCTAAATTCGTACCGTCATAGTTTTTCAGAACAAGAATTGTATTCCGGGCATCTTCCTGCATATTGTTTTCAAAGTCCGAAAGCATAACATTGATACCGTCTTGAAGGGATTTCACCTTTTTAATCAGCGGTATTTCCTGTTCATTGTACTTCAAAGGAATCAGGGGGATTTTCGCCCAATTCAAAGGCTTGCCGTTGTTCATCACATAGGCACAATCCTGTTCTTCCACGGTCAAATCAGGAATCAGCACATTGCCATCAAGAATATAGCAATGAATACCTTGCATATCAAACACTTCAACCTTTTCAATGATTGTTGGCTTGATACCGTCATAGCCCGCCACCAAGTAAAGCCGGATTGCCCCCGCTAAAATGGTGTGTTCGCTATCTTCCCAAATAGGAAGGATTTCATACCCCGGAAACAGCCGGAAAGAAAATTCCCCGTCTTTGGTGTAGTAGGGGAACAGCCACGAAATACCATGATTCAGGGCGGCTTTCCCGCCATTCTTCAAGGTTTTCATAAACCGCTTATTGAACACCTGTTTCAAAAGTTCGGTGTAAAGTTCGTTCTTCCCATCTATGGCAAAGGGCTGTCCTAAAAGGTAGTTCGCTTTTTGGTTCACCATCTTTGCATACTGATTATCAATCAGGCGGTTATTCGGAAGATTTTCAACCACTTGCAGCTTCCCATCTTCCCCGATCATGGTTCTTTTGCGGGTAAGTATATCATGTTCGTTCTGATAATATAATTGCCCCTTAATCTGCATGATCCGTTCCGGCGAACCCTTCCAACGCATGATTTCCTGTTCAAGAAATTCTTTGTTGTTCATTTTGGCTTTGAACCCGAACAACATAAAATTTGAAATCCGGTTCAATGCGTTTTCAATTCCGTTCAGCACCTTTTTCACCCCTTTCTATCGCATAATATAAACAAAAGCCCGAAAACACACGGTTTTCAAGGCTCTTTGTTACTAATGTGTTATTTTTAGTCAAAGCTGAACGCATCCGGCAACAGAAGTTTTGTCACACCGTACCGCATAGAATCCATACCGTGTGAAAATTCGTGATCCGGTTTGTCGGTCAACTTCCCATCTTTATCTTTGCCCCAACAGTAGTTTTCAATTTCCTTCTTGAACTCTACACACCGGGGATGAACCACAATCTGATAGTTCTGTATAAGCTGAATACCGTGGTTCACACTATCCTTGCCCTTGCGGGAAGGCTCTGCTTTGATACCTTCATCTTGCAATTCCACAATGCTTTTCGGCTCTGCATTATCACAAATAACCTTCTGCCCGCCATAGCCCATTTTCTTAATCTGTTCAGCTATGATTTTGTTGGTAACGCCTGTTTGATACCATTCATCAAAAATGTATATCCGCATTGCAGCGTTATCCACCATTTCACACACAAAGGCGTTTGGATCAGTAAAGCCGAAATCAAGGTTGAACGCCGATTTTATACCGGGGATTGCCCGGATCGTATCAACATTGAAATCTTCACATACAACATTGGTGTAAATCAGCCCTTCCGCAATGCCCCATTCACCTTCACCTTCTATGCGGTATCGGCGGGGGTTGTTCTTCTGCATTTTCAGAAATATGCTGCGGTCAGCTTCATCCAGCCATTCATTACATTGCCAAGTGGTAGTTTTTACAAAGGTATCTTCATCAGGCGTATCAAAGAAACGGGCTTTCAGCCAGCTTGTAGCACTCCACGGGTTGAAGGTCAGGGTTATTTGCTTGAAATATCCTTCCGGCACTTCACCACGGATTGACAAATCAAGTTTGTTGAAATCATCTTCATTAGTGATTTCATAGGCTTCTTCAATCCATACCCAACACAACACGCCCTTGTCAACTGAAATAGAAGTGATTTTCAAGCCATCATCCAGCCCACGAAACAAAATCTTTTGCCCTGTGCTGCGGCGTGTTATCTGCATAGGGGAAACGGTACAATCAAAGTAACCATCAAGCCCCAAACGGTGAACCGCCCATTTCAGATCACTATACACGGAATCCCGCAAAGTGTTTGAATAACGGCGAACACATAACCCGTTGCTTTCCGGGTATTCAAACAAACGGTGAATCATGTTCAAAGCGGTTGTTTTGCTTTTCTTTGAACCACGGCTACCCTTACAAACCCGGTATCTTTTGCGGGTGTTCCAAAAATCGGCGTAATGCCTACCAACGGTTTCTTGCAATGATACTTTCACGCAATCACCGCCTATTCTGTCAGGTCATTCACAATAACCACGGGTTCAAGGTCAACATTTACATTGTCTTTGAACATTCCGTACCGCTTGCCGATTAGTTCAGCCGCCTTGATCCGTTCTTTTGCAGAAACATCAATATCAGCTATCTTTTGCACACCTTCACCTACAAGCTGCAAGGTCTGTTCCGTATGTTCCCCCCGCATAACAGCGGTAAGATATTCAAGAACTTCCTGTGCATCAGCGGTTTTCTGATTGTGCAAAAGTTCAAGCTGTTCATCAATATAGGCTTTCAGGTCAGGTTTTGTCAGGTTTTCTTGTCCTATGCTTTTGGCTGTCTTTGGGGAATATCCTGCCCGAATTGCCGCCTGTGTAGCGTTACAATCAATCAGGTATTCATCACAAAACTTCTTTTGCCTTGCGTTCATAAACGGCAACCCCCTTTCAGTCAGGTTAATTTCAAGCATCCTAAAAATGATTTTCCCGGTGGGTAGGAGTTCACCGACCTTGCCCGAAATCGGCTATGAGTACCCCACCGGGAAAATAAGAAAATCAGCAAGTTTCCCTTGCTGATTTCTCATTCTATATTATAGCATAGGTTTAGGTGTTATTGGGTGTCGTGTTTAAGATTTTATCTTCAAAATCCTTCAAAGCGTACCCGTGCAAATGCTTTATGTAGTCATACGAAAAGTTCATTTCAACACAAATTCGCTCTAAACTCTTGAACTCAACATACCGCTTGAAAAGCAAGCTGATATAATCAGAATTCTTCAAGCCCTGAATCTGATTGATTATCTTGTGCTTTTCATCAACGAACCTATCAATTTCAGCATTGATTTCTGCTTCAAGGTCAATGATCCTGCATATCGGCTTCACAAACGGGGCATCCCCGGAAGGGCTTGACTGCACCCGTTCTTTGGAATAATCAAGCCCCCCGGTGCTTTGTGCTTGAAGCCGCAAATCGTGAACTTCCTTGATTTTCTGATTGATAACGGTATCTAACCGCTGTAACTGCTGCAAATATTCTTTCGCTTTCATAGGCTAAATCCTTTCTTAATCTTGAACCGGAAATCTTGAACCGCTTCAAAGCCTTTATTTTACGGGCAAATCTGATTTTTATAATTCAAGTGGTTCAAGTTCAACATTCTTTTTTCTTTATATCTATTTTTAGCGAAACATTGTAAAATCACGCTGTTAAAAACACGATTTATAAAGAACACAAAATCAACTTGAACTACTTGAACCGGAAACGCAAAACTCGCACCACATAAGGCTTTCAGGCGGTTCAAGTTCCCACAACTACAACTCGAACTTATCTTGAACCGCAACTTGAACCGAACAAATTATTGAAAGTTAATTTTCAATAATCAGCTCTGCACACAAGGCTTTTATCCAGTCACGGCGGGGAATCTGTGCAATCCATTCATCAGGAATACCGCTTTCACCACCACAACCGTAATATATCCCGGCAAGCCCGCCAGCAATCGCCGCTATGGTGTCAGTATCTTCACCCAAATTCACGGCTGCAAGCACACAATCCCGGTAACTGTCTGTGTTCAGGAAACACCAAAGGGCGGCTTCCAGCGTGTCAGCCACATAACCGGAACTTTTCACGAAGGTTCTTTTCAACCATTCAAGATCAAGCAATTTGAAATAATCGCCCAACATTGAAACGGTTTCAAGCTGTGGTTTGAACTTCTGAATTCCATTCAACACCGCTTCATCTTTGGGAATACCGTTCATCAGGTTTTCAACGATTTCCGTATATACCACACAACCGAAATCTGAAATGAAGTGGGCGTGTGTCAGGTGTGCAACGCTCAACAGTTCGCTTTGCTTTTCGGGGTAGTCCGGCAACATAGCAACCGGAAGAATACGCATCAAAGCCCCGTTCCCGTTATCCATTCGGGTTTTACCGCCGCACTTTGCGGGTTCTTTGCCGTTGGCATAGCGGGAAATCGCCCGTCTTGTTCCACCGCCCACATCAAACACTTTGCCGTAAGGGGTGAACATTCCATCATCCAGCCAATAGAAGAAGTTCTGCATAATATCAGCCGGATCAATCTTCCCCAACTTCACCATACTATCAAGGGTTGCAAGTGTCAGGCTGCTATCATCCGACCATGTACCGGGCGGCTGGTTATATGTTCCGTACCCCGTCATATCGGTTACGGTGTAGGTATCACGCTTTTTGAATTCCACCGGAACACCCAAAGCATCACCGACCACAAGCCCCATAATTCCGTTATAAATCTTGTTCATTGTCTGCACCTTCCTTTCTCTAAACTCCCAAAATGCGGGCTGCCACCATATCGGCGGTATGGGTGTAAAGTACATTGGGATAGCGTGTTACTGCCCGCCCGTAACTGTTCCAATTCTCTTTATCATCAAAAGCCCCCATGTGCCACCTGATACAAAACATTTCTTCTTCCGTAAGGCGAATGTGCTGTTGCAGCATCATCACGGATTTATCACCATGCCCCGGAAGAAGGGTTGCATTGTTATATTCCCACGCTTCATTGTCTGTTCGCTGGTAATTATCCAGCTTGCAAAAATCGTGAAACACTCCCACAATCAGGGGGCTTCTGCCATCTTCCCATTTCAATTCAAGGCGTTTCGTGAATGATAATAGGGTGTTGGCAACTGCCATACTGTGATCGAACAACGCCCCTGAATATGCCCCGTGGTGGTGAATGGAAGCGGGGGCTGTGAAGAAGCTGTTTTCAATCAGCCATTGCTTGAATTCTTCCGGCACATAGTTTTTCATCAGCTTTGAAAACTGTTCAATTCTATCCTGTTCTGTAAAAGTATTCATTTTGTTTCCCTCCGAATAAAGTATTCTACCTTGATTGGTACTTCAATAAAATTTAATAGGTCAATATTTAATGAAATACATAATCCTAAAAACTCTTGAAAATCACTTGCAAATAATTGTTCTGTTTCTATTTCCTGAATAAACACCTTGCCATAATTGCAAACTTCTTTCATGCTTTCAATGGCAAATTGAATTATTACACCTTTCAGAATTTCATTCAAAATATCCATTATCTGAATTCCCTTCCTGTTTTCGTGTCTTTGATTTTTACCCGTTCAATCAGTTCAAAGCCTGCTAAACGAATAATGAACTTCAAAATTTTTATCAGTTCAGAAGCCCGCCTTTCGGTTTCACTTTCCTCTCTGATTATGTTCTTTGTTCCGGCGTAAGCCGTAGGATCAGCATACCCTTCATTGTTGTAATATGGATTGTTCATCTTTGCCACCTTTCAATTTATCCACCTGATAACCGGATCACCTTTGAACCCCTTTTCCCATACAAACCACGCATAGCAAATTGCATTGTTTGAAGGATAACTTTCAAAATCGCCGTTCATTGCACAATTCAGGCGGGAAGAACTCACATATACCACTTTGGGCGGGTTCTCTTTGAAAAATTCTTTCCGCTTTTTTCCTTCAAGGAATTGCAGCTTCAAGAACATTGCAACCTTCCTTCCCGGCTGCACACTGTTCAACGCCTGTTCAACAAACTGCAAAGCGTATTTGTAGGGCGGGTTTGTGATAATATCCCCTTCAAAATCATCAAGGGTTTCTTTCAGGAAGTCCAGCGGTTCAGGATCACCAAAGCCCCGGTATATCAAATCTGTTGAAATCACTTCAAAACCGTGCTGTTCAAGCACCTTTGATAAATGCCCTTCGCCACACGCACATTCCCAAATAACCGGGGAAAACTGTTCTTCTGCAAGCAGAAGTTCCATTGCACGGGGTTCTGTGGCGTAATAATCATGCTGCTGCCTGTCTTTGTCGCTATGATTGGAAGCACCTAATGTTGTGTAAATGCTTCTTTGATTGCCTACCCAATCTTTACTTTCTGTTCTCTCTCTCTCTCTCTCTCTCTCTCTCTCTCTCTCTCTCTCTGCTGTGTTCATTCAAAATATTCACCCCTTTCAACTGTCTGCCCGAACAAATATCCGGTACTTTTTACCATTGATTTTTTTATCAATGATTTTCATGTTCAAAATGCGGTTCACTTGCTTTGAAAATTCAATACTACTCATAGGCTGAAAGCTATTAGCAAGGCAAAATTCTTGATACCGCTTGTAAACCTTGTTTGTAGGTTCGTTCTCAATCTGAAAATCTTCACTTTCACATTCTTTGAAGAACCCCAAAATTGGATTGTTATTTTCTTCATATTCATCCATTGCCGCCTGAACTTTTGCGGAAGTGGTAAATGCCCGATTTGTCAACACTCGCTTCAATCCGGCAATTCCTAAAGTTATTAGGTATTCCATAACTTCATTAGATTTTAGTTCGTGTTTTATATACGGTCTAAAATCAGGATCAGCCTTTGAAAATGTGGCGTTGAATGGAATGATTGTCAATCGTCGTTGCACCGCCCCCGTTTTATCCTTGATACGGGGAATGTTGTTTGCCGAAAATAACAGCTTTGAATAATTGTTGAACTCAAACGGGTTTTGCCCTTTGCGTTCTGCTGATACCCTTTCACCCGTCACTAATTTTTTGAAAATTGCCGGGTTTGCAATGAATTCATCCCCTATATCATCACCGATATTTGCCAGCTTGCCGAACATTTCAGCGGTTTTGAACCTATCGCCCAATTCTTTCAGGTCAAGGGAAGCAATGTTTTCTTCCCCTAACAAGGTTTGAACCATTGAAAGGAAGGTGCTTTTGCCGTTGGATTTATCCCCGGTCAGAATGAACGCTTTGCCTAACTCATTTCTGCGATAGAAACAATACCCAATGGCTTCTTCAAGCAATGCCCTGATAGCTGGATCACCACAAGCAATTTTGTCAAGGGTTTTATCTGCCAATTCAGAATAGGCTTCCGGGTTGTAATCCCATCTGATTTTGTTTGTGATAATGTGTTCCGGGGTGAACTCCACAAAGGAATCATCCACTATGTTGTATAGCCCGTTTGCAAAGGCTATCAGGTTTGCATCTTCCGCTTTTGTGTTTTCCCTGATAAGAATATCAAGGTAGGAAAGAACTTCTGTTCTTTTCGCCCTGTTCAACTGTGGTATGTGCTTTATCATTTCAGCTTCAATTTCTGCAAGCCCGGAAACATAAATCCCGTTTTTGTAGATATGTAGCTGATTGTTGATCTTGATAATGTGGTGATTGTTCTTCAAGAAGGTTGCGAACTTGTCAAACAAGAAGGTTGAACCCATGAAGAAAACAGGCTTTTTGAAAGCATCATCACGAAGGATTGTTTCAATTTCATCATCCGCAAGCGGAACTTTCAGCACAAATTTATTGATTATCCTGATTGTTTCCCTTGCTTCCTCAACGCTGAAATCATTGCTTTGCAAGGTCAGAATATAGTTAAACAGGCTTTGGTTTCTCCCATCCCCGGCTTCCATGTTCAGGAACTCCATATTTGATTTAACGGGGAAAAGCCAGCGGGGAAGGGGCTGTGCTTCCTCATTTTCTGCGGTATCATAAAGGATTTCCCTTTGTTTCCCGTTGTGTTTCAGCACTTCATAAGAATTTCTTGTGCCGATCTTAATGTCAGCGGTCAAACCTATTGCCAGTTTGCAGCCTGTTTTGTTGGTTGGTACTCCGCTGTTCTTGAATAGGAAATGCTTTCCCCGGCTGGTTTTGTAAACCCGGCAAGTCAAAGCGTATTCCTTTACTACTTTGAACAGTATTTCAGAAGTTTCAGAATCATCAATATCAATCAGAATAGTTTCCGTTGCCAAAATTCCAGCGTATTCCGGCAATGACTGAACCTGTTCAAAGGTTTTGAAATCTGTTCTGCCCTTGAATTTCTCTATGCACTTCTTATTCTTTGTTTCAACAAAGCCTTTGAAGAACAATTCTAATCACCGCCTTACATAAAATATTTGCAACAAAATTCTTCCGGTTCAATGATTTCTGCCGCTTCCTCTGCTCTTTCATCAACCGCATTTTGTAATGCTGTGGTAACAGCTTCATCAATGGTTTCTACCCAATCAATTTTTACTGCTTCCAATTCTTCAAAGAAGGCTTGCATGAATTCCTTTGCCTTCTTTTTTGAAAGTGAACTTTCAAGATTGCTTTTCAGTTCAGAAAACGCTTTTTCTGTAAACCCTTCTTTTATGGCTTCACTGATAACGCCTTCTTCTGCCAAATATACAATATCCGTTTCGCTGCCGTTCCTGAATGTTTTACCGTGCAAGCACTTCCCATTCTTGAACCAATGGCACCAACGGCAAGTTTTATAAAAATCGTTCATTACATCACCCCGAAATCTGCTAATCTTTTATTTGCAAAATCAATGTACCATTGCCGATCCAACTTATCAGGTACGGAAACGCCCTTCACATCATCATTGAAAATGAAACAATGTGCCGGGGAATTTGTCAGTTTTGCGGCTGTTTTCCTTGTGGCATGAACCTTTTTCACCCCCGGATCGGAAGGGTTCTTTGAAGCAAACACCCTGATACACTTTTCTTTAATAGGCGTATCGCCGTAAAGAATGTGTGTGTATTTGCTGCTTATCCTTGAAACAAGCTGGAATTCCCGCAAATCTTGACATTCTAAAACCGTTCTTTCAACCGGAATACCCTTTATCATGTAATCAACCAATGCCTTATTGATAATGGGTAAATCATAGCTTAAATCATTCAGCTTCATCACATAGCCGCCCTTTGCTTTTACTGCTCCGGTGTGCCTGTCAATCAGCAAATAATTGTTCACATCCTTTTGGTATATCGTGCCTATGAAGGTATCGAAATCCATTTTCATTCCGGTTCGCTGCTCCCACTCATAAACAATATCATCCAAAATATCAAAGTCACGCTCATAATCATTCAGCTTTACAATGATACCGTCAGTATTGTTTTGAATAAGTTCACAATACGGTTCAATGTGTTCAACCAAATCCAGCAAAAGCAACTGCCCGTTTATGCAAATGCTGTTGTTGCTCATAGGATCATACAATGCAGAAGATTTCTGCTTCATCTGCCCGGAAATGGCGTTATCCATAATCTTAAATGGTTGTCGGGCTTTCTTGTCGCCTTTCCGTTTGAACTCAATGTTGCTATCGTGGATAAACTCGAAGTTTTCAGGGTGATCCATTACCCTATACCCAAAATGATATTTCTTTTGAAGGGAAGGGTAATATGCGGTCACATCAATAATCAGGAACACCCCGGAAGAAGAATATTTCAGCCTTGCCCCGTGACCGCCGCCCCATGCAAAGGTATGTTCAACCCCCGCCACAATCTGTTTATCCTGCTTTTTGGTGTAATCGTGGTTTGCTGGGTTTGCGTACCAATCCGCAATGTGACGGTACTTTTTCAGTTCCAAGCAATCAAGTATTGGGAAGCTGAATTCATCATTGAAATCTGCCCCCTTCCTGTTACCGCCCAAAATTTCAGCGGTAAGTTGGGCTTTCGTCTTTGATATGGAATCCATGCTTAAACCAAAGTGTTTAATGAAGTACATCATGGTATTAAATTCTTCTGTCCGTTTCAGGAAAACTTGTATTGTCTGTTCAACATCATGCTTGCAATATTTCACGGTTTCAGCAATTTCTTCTTCCGTCAATTTGCGGTCAATGTTGAATGGAACAGAAGTTTCTTTTATGTTGTTCCCCATGAAGCCCTCAAAGGATTTCAAGCCTACATCAGTATTAAGCATCACATCATAATTCCAAAGCGGAAAGTTCCTGAAAAGGCTGCTGAATTTCCAGCCGGGATTTCCCTTCACAATGATATAATCGTTTACCTTTTTAGGATCGAACCCGCAAAGGATAGCTTTCAAAATATACTGATCGTAGTGGCGGCTGTTAAAACCACACCATATTTCTTTCATATTCGCCTTATATAAGGCTTCAAGCTGTTCCGGCGAATTGATTATTACATGGGTTTTCTTTGCGGTCATATCCATAACCACCACAAGCCAATCATAGGCGAAAACCTCAAAATCATAGAAAAGCACTTGCTTCACTCCTTTCTGTATTTTGAACGGGGTTGCCACCGTTCCCCCGCATTACCGGGGCATTGCTGCCCCGTGGCTCTGCGTTTAATCTTCCAGCACATAAACTTCTTCAATAGCAAAGGCGTTATAACCCTTGTTGTCGTAGTAACGCACCTTGTATTCAAAGTTGTTGTCAATGGCTTCCGCAATATCCATAATCATATTGCCGTACTGATTGTAGGTCTTGAACTGAACATCAATCGGTTCAGCCATTTCCGCAACCAACGCCCGCATGAACTCATTCGCAATGTGAAGCTGGAAGCCCTGTGTTACCACCTGATTCATAAAGATCAAGCTGCCCTTGTACTCGCCTTCCACAATCTTCATCCAGCAAGTAACCATAGGATCGCCCTTCTTGCTCTTGACAAGTTCCAGCTTTGTAACTGCGACCTCGTAGGTATCATGCGGAACTTCACGCCGCCCGCCGTTTTCGGCTGCTTCCTCAACATCCTTTGCAAGCCCTTCCGTGTCAATCGCCTTGTCGAATTCATCCCAAATGTTAGCCATGATTTTTCACCTTTTTAACCTTTCTGTTTTTAGTTTTTCTTTGCGGTCAAGATACCCTTAACCAATTCAAAAGCCTGTTCCTGCGTGAACCCGGCTTCCACATAGGCATCATAAAGCTGCTTTGCCGTGGAAGCGGATTTCTTTGCCGCTGCTGCCGGATCAATGTTGAAGGGGTTTTCCGGCTTATAGCCCTTCTTCATTTCCTGCTGCTGTTTGAACGCCGCCGAAATAACGGCGTTCATCAGTTCATCAGGAATACCAAACGGATTGTTCATTGTCTGCACCTGTCCTTTCTTTACTCTCTTGCTTTACGCTTACGGCGGGGCTTTTCTTCCTCTGCCGGGGCTTCCGGGGGATTCATTGCACTTTCAACGGGGGCTTCCTCTGCCGGGATAGAATCATCCGTTTCACCGCCGCCCGGTGTCCATGTTCCGGCTTCCTTTTCGGGCTGCTGTTCTGCCGCCGTTTCAGGGGCTTTCTGCGGGGTTTCCTGTTCAGGGGTATCATTTACCGCCTGTTCCCCTTTGGGGCTGTCCTGCGGCTTATCTGCGGCTGTGGCGGGGGTTTCCGTTCTCTTTCTTCCGGTTCTTCCAGCTTTCGCCGGGGTAGTAGCTGCGGGTGTCACCGCTGCACCGGAAGCGGCGTTTTTGTTCGCTTCATCATACACGGCAAACAGGGCATCCACATCAAGGGGAATATCCTTTGCGTTCACCTTCAAACGCCCGCCGCCGAAAATCACTTCATTGCTTTTGAAGCTGAAAGTTCGGGCATCACCATCCGCAACAATACGGGCAACCACATCCACCATTCCGGCAACCTTATTTGCAACCTTTTCCTGCAAGTTCGGTTTGATAGCTGTGATCTTATCGCCGCCCTTGCGTGTAATATCCTTGCTTGTGTCCTCGTGGGAAATCAGGATAATATTTTCATAGTCAAGGTTCATCAGGCGTTTCAGCGTGTTCAGGAATTCGCCCCGCACCTTATCCCACGCACGGAAAGAATCATCCGATTCATGGGTAATACCCATTTGCTGATACATATAAAGGCGGCAATGCTCATACAAATCTTCCAACAGGTCAACAATGATTGTTCGGAAGCTGTTTTCCTTCTTTTCCAATTCGGAAATTGTGTCCTTGAACAACTCCCAAGCAAGCGTTCTTTTCGTCTGCCGCCCTTCAACCTTCACTTCATCCTTAATGCGGATATACGGGGCATCAACGAACTTGATATTGCCATCCGTATTCAGCATAAGGGGATCGGGGAAGGCGTTTGCAAAGGTGGTTTTGCCGCAAAACGGCACACCATAAATCCAAAGCACACGCTTTTCAACAGCTTCAATGTTCCTTCTCTTGTTTTCAGGTAATTTCATAAAATAATTCCATCCTTTCTCGCAATACTCTTGAAATTCACAATACCTACATAGGTAACTTTTTTCTTGCGGGAACTCTGTTTCCTCATTCACCGCTTTTATTCCAAACAAGAATTCAATCACTTTTTCAATGTTGAACTCTATTTGAACAACTTTGACTTCCACCCCGGACAACGCTTCTTTCAGCCGTTGCCTGAATTCAAGTAGGGTTTCTGTCTTTTTCTGCCGGATTGTTACTTTGGGAATGAACACAAAGAACATATTCCGAATTTTCTTTCCGGGGTTGTTCTTCTCGAAGAAATACTTGTATTCGTGAAGCTGCCCCGATTGTTTGTAGCCCGAAACATTGTTTGAATACTTGAAATCGTAAAGATCATAAGTATCAGGAAGTTCAACACCCCGTTCAAAGACTGTTGCCGGAACAAGGTAATCAATGAACCCGTGGAAATCATCATCCTTGATTTCAACTTCAAATTTGCCACCGGGCGGGATTGCCGTTTTTGCAAGCGGGATCACCGTTTCAAACTTGATTATCTCGTTTATGTGTTCATCCGTGATAATCGGGAAGCTGAAACAATATTCCCTGATTGCTTCTTCAAGGCTTTTTTCAATCCCGGTATGAACCGCTTGCCCCAAAATTAAAGGGTTGTCAGGTTCGGTTGCCGGAATAGTGGTTATTCCTTCAAGATAACGCATTTTGAACTTTCGCTTGCATCTTTCAAAGCAATCAACGCTGCTGTGTGAATACCGCAATTTATCACCCCTTTCAAAAGTTCTTTGAACTGTTCAAACCCTTCCGGGTAAAGGAACACCCCAATTCCCCCTGATTTATTGATCCGGCTGATATTCAGCTTTTGCAATTCGGAAGGTCTGCCATTGGAAGCCTTTACTTCCACCGCAACCATCACCCCATTCACGCAAGCCAAAATGTCAGGTATGCCGGATTTCTGAAAGCCGCCGCCCCAAATTTTGGTGTACCATCCCACCATAGGGGCGTTCATTCGGTCTGTGGGATAGCCCGCAGGATATATACCCACCGAATGAAAATGTTTTTTGATCTGCCCTTCAAACAGTTTTTCTTCTGCCATTTCATCACCTACCCTAACAGTAATTTGATAAGGGAATGAATTCCCCGCAAGCGGTCATAACCAAGAATTTTCCCCGTTCCCGCCCAAAATTGGAACAGCTTATCATCCGATTTTCTTCTACAATGGAAATGCCCGCTTTGCTCATTCTTCAAGGTGAATTCAATGTTGTTCAATTCAAACTGCTTGATTGCAAAGGCAATCCGATCAGAATTTTTTGCAACCCGTTCCTTGTGCTTTTCCTTTGCGTAAAGGTGATAACCACCATCAAAGGATTCTTCCGGGTTCGCTTCCCGTTCTGCTCTCGTCATAACACGCACCTTCTTTCTTCAAATTTCTAACGAAAAATTCAGTTCCGCTTTGGGAAGCCTTCACATGGCAAATGTGGTGTTTGCAAGCTGTTTTCCGGCAAGGTTGGTGTTTCCGCTGTGACTGCGAACAAACCACTTCACCATGTTCAGAAGTTCCCCTTGTGTCGAAGTAACCGCCCATCACTTCACCGTGATTTTGACGGAAGCGGAAACATTGCTTGTTTTGGAATACTTTGCAGCAACATCCGGCAATTCTTTCTTCAATTTTGTGCTGTCAATGGTGGTTCGGGTTGTAGCCGCAACATAGGTGAACTTCACATCCTCATTTTCAAAGGATTTCACCCCGTACTTTTCCATTGCCGCCATAAGCTGAACCCGCATTTCCTTTTCCTGATCCTCAATCTGCTTCTTCTGCAAGGTCAGGGCTGCAATACCCTTGATAATCGCCTCCGCTTCTGTCTGCATGGTTGCAAGGGCTGTTTCCTCGGTGAAAGCATCTTCACAATCCGGGGAAAGTTCGGTGCATACATCCTTGCAGCTTTCCCTTTCCTCGCACTCCAAACAGCAACACACCTTGCCGCAAGCGGAACTTTCCATTGCCTGTTTACACTTAATCATTGTTTGAACTCCTTTCCAATTCAGCGTTCATTTCCTGCTGAATTTGTAAAACTGATTTTGAATAGTTAATTTCAAAAATGCCTTGCCGCCATAAGTAGGAAGCACCGCCTTCACCCATGTTGTACGCCATCAGCACCTTTGCCGGGGTTTCGTACTTTTCAAACAGCTTCCGCAATATGAACATTCCCGCCCTGATATTGTCATAGGGGTTCAGGAAGTCAGCAATTTCAAGCTGTTCTTTCAGGTATTGGTGATTTACTTCATTGATCTGCATTAGCCCGTAATCGTTGGTTGCACTCACAACATCAGACTGGAAGCCGCTTTCCTGCTGGATCAACGCCATCACAAAGGTAAAATCCATTTCATAGGCTGCGGATAGGTAGAAAACAAATTCTTGCAAATCTTCATCCATAGGCACATCAAGCGGAACAAATTTCAAATCCCCCGCCCATTCACCGGGCATTTCACCTTCAAAGATTTTCCCGTCAGGCTTTCCGAAAATCAGAATTTCCTTTTGGGTTTCCGGTTCGGTTTGTTCGGGGCTGCTGCCACCTTTTGAACAGATTGCCCCAATGCCGAACCCTACAAGGGAAAAGATAATTGCTACCACTACCCACGAAATCAGAACACGCTTACCAATCGAAGCCTTCTTGATATTTCTTGAATAGTTCATCTGTGTAATCCTTTCTTAATTCCAAAGTGTGAAGAATATCTTCTTCAACTGTTCCGGGGCAAATCATAAGGTAATAGAAACAAGTCTTTTCCTGCCCGATCCTGTGAATTCGCTTCTTGCTCTGTTCAAACAGTTCACTTCTATCTGTCAGGGCGAAATAAATAATTCTGTTTGCCTTCTGCAAATTCAGCCCCATTGCCCCCGCCTGATATTGAACAAAGGTGATTGAATCCCCGTGTTCCTCATAGGCGGCAAGGTCTTTTGTTTCCCCGTTTACCACCGAAAAAGGGCGTTCCAATTCGGCAAGGGCGGCTTGCATGGTGTTCAATTCGTCATTGAAGTTATAGAACACAATCAGCCTATCTTCTGTGGATTGCACCAAATCCTTAAAGGCTGCAACCCGTTCCTTGTTTAAGTAGCTGCACATCATACGGGAATAAGTACGGTGTGAAAGTGTGGTATCGCCTATGAATTCACGCCCTTCAATGGTGATAACTGCATCCCGCATGAACTTCCGGTATTCCTTTGTTGGTTTGGAATGAACCGGGATCATCACCTGTTCGGGAAGGTCAAACACTTCTTCCGATTTCATAAAGATTGCACCGTGTTCAGCAAGTTTCTTTTTCAGGCGGTCAACATTCTTGTAACCTACCACATGGGGAATCCTGAACCCGCTGTTGTGATCTTCAATCCATTCCGTTTCAACATACTGCTTGTAAAAAAGTTCTTTGCTGATATTCCATCCAAGCAACCGAAGCTGCGACCACAATTTTTCATACTTCCCGGCTGTTGGTGTGCCGGATAGCAAAATCACATTTTCGGGCTGCATTTTCAGGATAAATTTTGACCGTTTCGCCGTTTCATTCTGAATAATGGAACTTTCATCAAGCACCAATGTAAAACCGCTTATATGGGCGAAATATGAACGCCTGAACACCAAATCATAATTGATAACGCCCACGCACTTTCCGATTGTTCCCGTGAATTCTTCAAGCTGCTTTTTGTTCGTCAGGTCAAACACGGTCAGCGGGTAATGCTCTTTGAAATGGCTGATCCAATCGTCAATTTTGGATTTTTGACAAACCAGCACAATTCTTTCAGGGTAAGAATTCGCCTTTTCGCCGCCTACAAATGTTTTCCCTAAACCCATATCAAGGTAATATGCAACCCGATTTTTCCCGGCTGTCAGGTCAAGGGCTTTCTGTTGGTGGGGGAATAGCTGCATAAATCAGCACCCCCTTAATCTTCATCAACATCAATCCCGGTGATCTCTTTGAAAATAGCCTTGTCGAAATTCGGAATTGCTGTGATAATTGCCTTTTGACGGTCAGAAAGCCCACGCCACCAAATAACCGCACATTCGGAATTATCCAAAACTTTCAGATAGCCGCCTGTTGTTTCCGCTTCCGGGTGTGCTGCCTTTTCTTCATCCGTCATATTAGAAAGCCAAATGTATTCAAGTACATCCCCCGGAATCTGATTCAGCAAATAGCGGGCTTCACTGTTCAGCCAATCGTCATAAGTCCATTCAGAAGGCTTATTGAACAGGTAAATTTTCGGGCTTGTGGTGTTGAAGCATCCATTGGAAAAGCTGCACTTGTTCCAATCGCCGCTGTTCCAATCGCCGCTGTTCCGGTTGCCGCTGTTGCAATCGCCGCTGTTCCGGTTGCCGCTGTTCCGGTTGCCGCTGTTGCAAAGTCCGGTGCAACCCTTTCCCGTATTCACGATTTCAAGCAATTCAGCCCACGGGATTTCACGCACGATTTCCAGCTTGTTTGTGCAACACTTATCACCTTCTTCTGCAATGTCACCATAGGCAACCACTTCCGCAACCTTATTTTCAGGGTTGAAATTGTAGTAATTGAAGCAATCAGCCGCCTTTTTGCAGAAGTGCATCCCACGCCCGCACCGGATCGGGGTAATATCTTCTTCAAATTTGCCGGGGCAAGTGTACTGTTTTGTGTTCCCGTTAGGGCTGCAAGTCCAATCAGGATTGAACACCTTGAACCCTTTAACAACTCCTGTTTCACTCATTTTGTTTGTCCTCTCTTTCTGCCATCAGGCAATTTCATTCAGGGGAACTTCAATTCCCGTGTATTCGGTGAACTTCACGGAAGAAATAAAGTAACTCCAATTTGTCAGCTTCACCGCATAGCCCCACGGGAAAACGCCATCCCTTAACCCTTGCATAACCCATTCTTTGGATTTCTTCATCAGCTTTGCCGCAAGGGTAACGGGCAAATTCACAACCCCGTCATGCTGAACCGTTGCAGCGGGTTCAAACATTTCAAAGTAGGTTTCCTGAACCCCCAACGCACGGGCAATTTCCTGTTTGCGGTCTTTGGAAGGCTCATTCTTCCCGGAAAGGTATTGACTGATAGAGGATTTACCGATCCCGGTAAGGTCTGAAAGTTTGGATTGTGTCAAGTCCAAATCTTTCATAAGGTTTTTCAATTTGTCTGCAAATGTCATATTCACTTCATCCTTTCTTTGCTTTATTTATTCAACCGCCGTTTTAATTCGGCTCTGAATTCTTTGTTGTGTCCGCTGGTTGGAAGTCCTTTTTGCTCCCATTCTTCTTCAAGCTGGAATCTGATTTCTAATTCCTGAACTGAAAAATCAGCCCTGAATTTTCGCCATGTTTTCAACTGCCATTCTTGAAGCTGCTGCCATAACTCCGGGAAATGCTTTCTTAATTGCCGCAATTCTTCAAGGCTTTGCAAGGGGCAACACCAACAAGAAACACGGTGAAAAATTTCATATAACCCGCCGAAATTGAACCCTTTATCATAGCAGTATTTCAGGCAATCGGCTTCTGTCATTCCCCAATCTACAAGGGGGTATTTTTTATCCCTAACTCGATCTTGTTCATCTACTGCAATTCCGATATAGTGAATCACATTAAACTTTTTGCTAAGGTCAGACAAATACCGATATATAACATTAGTTTTTAGTTCTTTGGTACACCAACGGTTTTTACATCCCGCCCAACTATAACCTTTTAGCCCTTGAAGTTCGGGATTTTTTCTTTTCGGCTCATGCTCTAAAAACCAATATTCAAAAGGTTTTTCAGCCTTCAAACGGGTTATAGGAATTCCAACATACCGTTCAACTTGCTTGATATGTTCATACATAGCTGGAAATTCAAGTCCGGTATCGCAATATAAAATCAGGTCAATTTTCATTCCACGATCTTTCATTCCGCATACCATAGCCGTTGAATCCTTGCCGCCCGAAAAACTTACAACATGAAGTTCCGGCTTTTCATCACACACACACACACACACACACCGCCTTTCTTTGTTCAGCCCTCAATCATGGGGCTTTTGTTGTACTGTTCCTGAATCCTGATCCGGTACTTCCCGGCTACTTCCTCACGGTTCAAAATCCGAAATTCGGATTTCTTATCACGCAAGGTTTCAAGGTACTTTGCCGCTTCCTGCTGGGTGTCGAACTCTAAAACCCGGTCAATACACGCCGCAATCACTTTCTTCATCCTGTTCACCGCCTTTCTTTTGGTTAAGTTTCCTTAACTTTTTGTGTAAAAAAATATAGGTATAAAGTCTTTGGGAATTTCAAGAAGTTCACAACATTTATCCATTTCCATTTGCGAAAACTCCACACGATTATTTAATTTTGCGGAAAGTGAAACGCTGGAAATCCCAAGTTCTTTAGCAAATGCACTTTGCGTTGTGAACTTCTCTTTGATTTTCCCCCTTAACTTTGAATAATTGAACGACATTTTATCACTCCTTTCTTTGGGTGGGGAAGAAGCTGTTTAGGCTTCTTCCTCAAATTCTACATTGCAATCGCCGCATATAACATGAACTTCCTTTGTTGCCCTGATAATGCACCCGCACACGGGGCAAACATATTTTCGGGAACTCTGCTTTGTTTTAGCTGCACCGAGGATTTTCGGAAGGCTTTTTCTGTGAAGTTCAAACTTTTTATCCTGCATCCCGGCAACAAAGGCTTTTGCTTCATCATTCAGGCTTGTTTTAGTCCAGCCGTATTTTGCATCCTTTTCAACCGTCAAGCCGTGCTGTTCAGCCGCTTCTTTATATTTCTTATTGTGGTATGTGCCGCCCCTGCTTGTGTCCTGAACCCCAATTTGCAGATTGTAAAGGTGAACCATTTCATGTAAGAGGGTTTCCGCAACCTGTTCAAAAGGTCTTGCAAGGTGTTCCGCACAAATATTGATTTCATAGAAGCCATCATCTTTCTTCATTGCTTCAAGGGCTTCTTTTGTCAGGGTTGCAAGGTCAGCAACCTTTTTCTGTTCGCCAACGCTCCACGCCTTCCAAGCGGTACACCACCCATAAGCACCTTTTGTTGTGTCCGGGCTTACCGTGATAACGGGGGCTTGAAGTTCACCGTTATAGAACTTTTCATTGAATTTTGAAAATAAATTTTCAAGTTTTTCAATCACGGGTTTCAAACTTGTTTCTTTCATTTTCGCTTCATCCTTTCATTTGCTTGCCGTTGCAGCGGCTTTGTTCGTTGCTGTTTGGTTAAGTTTCCTTAACTCTGGATATAGTATAGCATCCTTAACTTGATTTGTCAAGGGCTTTTTTAAGAAAACTTAACTTTTTTTCAAAACCACTTGAAATTTCCTTAACTTTGCTTTATAATATAAGAAGTAGAAAGGAAGGTGATCCCCTTGTCAAGTACATTTAGAAAAAGGCTGATTGAAGCTATGCAAATTCGGAATATGACACAAGCCGACCTTGTAAAAGCTACCGGATTATCTAAACCAAGAATCAGCCAATATGTAAATGGTACTTATGAAGCAAAACAGCAAGCCCTTTATGCTTTAGCAGAAGCACTGAATGTAAACATTTCATGGTTAATGGGAAATGATGTTCCAATGGAAATTGACTATGAAAAATTGCATCAGGAAGTAAATGCCTGTGAACTTATCGAAAAGGCATACGGGAAAGAAGCCTTTGAACTTATCCGGTCATATCTTGAATTGGATCAAATTGACCGTGAAAAATTCATGGAAGCTATTTCTATGTATTCCCAATTAGATGTTTACGATAGAGGAAGCATAATCGAAAGAATGAAGATTCTGCTTGAACAGGAAAAATATTCTATTCAAAAAGAATCATCAAACGGGAAGGCAATGTGATTTTTGTTGATTTTGGTTCAAGATAGGTTCAAGTTAGTTCAAGATTTCCGGTTCAAGATGAAACGCTTGTAAAATCGGGGCGGTTCAAGTTAGTTCAAGATGTTTTTATGTTCTTTATAGATATGAAAATCACAACACCGATTTATAGTATTTTTTAGAATATAAAAAGAGTAAGAAAGGCATCTTGAACTTGAACCACTTGAACCTTGAAAAGTTAATTTCAAATAAAGAAAGGAAGTTTGTTATGTTTGGTAAGAAAAAACAAAGTTTTGAAGGGGTTACTGTTTATACGGCGTTTCACCATATCAACGGTTTACCCATTGCCGAAAACCTTTTATGTGAAGTGTTTTCATACCCGGATAGAATTGAATTCAAAGCCGGAACAACAAATATCAAATTAGCACGGGAAAAAATTACTGATATGTGCCTTAAATTTGATACAGAAATCCAAAATCAGGCTGTTTCAAGTGTGGGCGGGGCAATCGCCGGGGGTGTAATGTTTGGAACTTTGGGTGCAATAATCGGGGGAAGGACAAAAAACAAAAAGGTAAAAACCACCACCCAATACTTGATTATCACTTACACGGGGGAACAAGGTGATTTGAAATATATTGGTTTTGATATAAAGAACAATCCCCCTTCTGCTGCAAAGCTGGTTAAAGAATTCAGGGAATTAAACACAAATTCAGGGGTTCAAATTGAACTTTGAAAACAAAAAATTCCCCCGTCAGTGCTGCAACACCAACGGGGGATAGCGACCATAAATCAGGATGAAGTGATTTAGGCGGTCTGTCTATATTATATCACTTCACGCCTGATTTTTCAAGATAGGCGGTGAAGTTATGAAAAATCCTAATGGATATGGAACAGTAACGAAGCTGTCAGGGAACAGGCGAAAGCCCTATATCGTGAAGGAAGGTGTATCAGGAAGGCAAAAGCCCATAGGTTACGCCGCCACACGGGAAGAAGGCTTGATAATGCTTGCCAATTACAACAACGATCCGTGGGATATTGAAACGGAAAAAATCACTTTTCAAGAACTCTATGAACTGTGGCTTGAAAAGCGGGCTGTGAAATTGGGTGATTCAAACAGAAGTTCCCTGAAATCTGCATATAAGCATTGTTCCAAGCTGAAAAAATTGAAGTATAAGCAAATCAAATCATACCAAATGCAAGATTGCATTGATAGCTGCGGCTGTGGGTACTCCACACAAGGGGCAATTAAAAACCTTTTCGGGCATCTTGACCGTTTCGCAATGGAACTTGATATAATTTCAAAATGCTGTTCTGATCTGCTTACTTCTGAACCAATACCGGAAACAAGCAAGGAAATTTTCACGGATGAAGAAGTTTCCCGGCTGTGGGAAAATCAAAATTTCCCGTGGGCTGATTCAGTCCTGTTCTTCCTTTACACGGGGTTCAGGATTTCAGAAATGATTGAACTGAAAGTTTCCACCATTGATTTTGAAGTGGGTACAATGCAAGGTGGAAAGAAAACAGCGGCGGGAAAGAACAGGCTTGTTCCCATTCATTCAAAAATTCAATCCATTGTTCAAAAGCGGGTTGAACAGTCCAAAAGCGGCTATCTGTTTGAGTACAACGGGAAGAAGCTGAACCAAACCCAATATAGGGCTTTGTGGGCTGAAATCATGGGGAAGCTGGAAATGCAGCACACCCCGCATGAGTGCCGCCACACATTCAGAAGCCGCCTTGATTCAGCCGGGGCAAACAAGGTTTGCATTGACCGGATCATGGGGCATAAGTCCAAAGGCACGGGTGAACGGGTTTACACCCATAAAAATATAGAAGAACTCAAAATGAACATTGAACTAATAACTAATTAGTAACAAAAATAGCGGCAACCCCCGAAAAATCAAGGGTTGCCGCCTTTTCTGTGCATATTATACCATAATAATACCACGCCTGCAAGACTGGTCTGTACTTGACAATCAAAATATAATTTGATATGATTTTGATATCAGAAAGAAACTTCCGAACCCTGTAAAGGAGGGACATTTTATGGAAGAGAAGATCTTACAGACCAAGAAGAACGGCATGACCATGCTTCTGCTGACCCTGCTGGGTTATGTGGCTGCGGTTGTGGTGGGCGGCATCGGTTTTGTAATGCTGTATACTACCTTCCTGGGTTTTATCCCGCTGGCGATTGCTGTCATCTATGCCATCATCGGTATTTTCCTGTTCGCGGGCCTGAAAGTCCTCAAGCCCGAGGAAGCGCTGGTGCTGACCCTGTTCGGTGATTACATCGGCACCCTGAAGGGGGAGGGCTTTTACTGGGTCAATCCCTTCTGCACTGCCGTCAACCCGGCTGCGGGCACGGTCCTGAGCCAGAGCGGTGATGTTCAGCAGCGCCCTGTGGTGCAGGCTGACCGTGAGAAGGACGGCAAGAAGATCTCCCTGAAGGTGATGACCCTGAACAACTCCCGCCAGAAGATCAACGATTGCCTGGGCAACCCGGTGGAGATCGGCATTGCGGTGATCTGGCGGGTGACCGACACCGCCAAGGCCGTGTTCAATGTAGACAACTACAAAGAGTACCTGTCCCTGCAGTGTGACAGCGCCCTGCGCAACGTGGTGCGCATCTACCCCTACGATGTGGCTCCCAACGTGGACACCACCGGCGACGGTGTGGCCGATGAGGGCAGCCTGCGCGGCTCCTCGGAAGTGGTGGCAAAGCGCATCCAGGGCGAGATCCAGAAGAACGTCACCGCCGCCGGGATCGAGATCATCGAAGCCCGCATCACTTATCTGGCTTACGCCCCCGAGATCGCGGCGGTCATGCTGCAGCGTCAGCAGGCAAGCGCCATCATTGATGCCCGTAAGATGATCGTGGACGGTGCCGTGGGCATGGTGGAGATGGCGCTGGATCGCCTGAGTGAGAACAAAGTGGTGGAACTGGACGATGAGCGCAAAGCGGCAATGGTCTCCAACCTGCTGGTGGTGCTCTGCGGCAACCGTGACGCGCAGCCCATTGTGAACAGCGGCAGCCTGTACTGATGGCAGAGCCGAAAAAGCAGATCCCCCTGCGCCTGAATGCGAAGCTCTACGATGCCCTTGCCGCATGGGCTGAGGATGACTTCCGCTCGGTGAACGGGCAGATCGAGTATCTGCTCACCGAGTGTGTGCGTCAGCGCAAAAAGAACGGCAAGTACGTCTCTGACCAGATCGACGTGCCGCCCGAACTGGATATCAAGTAAAAGAACGACCCTCTCAGTCAAAGCCTGTTGGCTTTGCCAGCTCCCCCAAAGGGGGAGCCTATCGCTGGCCTGGGATAAAGGCAGCATAGCCTCGCCCTTCGGGAGAGGTGGCATTGCGAAGCAATGACGGAGAGGGTCGTTCCTTATTTAATTCGTATGCTCACTCCACCCGCTGGAGGTGACCACTTCGCCATCGGTGGTGCACCAGAGGGCTTCCACGCCGTCCAGCGATTCCACGAGCTGCTTGCCCTCTTCCAGAGGCAGGCAGAACAGGCCGGTGGTCAGGCAGTCGGCCACACCGGAGTCCGGAGCCAGCACGCTCACGCCGTCAAAGTAGGCGGCGGGCCAGAGGGTGGCCGGGTCGATGAGGTGGTGATAGCGCACACCGTCCACAACGTAGTAGCGCTGGTAGTCGCCGCTGGTCACAAGGGAAAGGTCACTCATCTTGACGGCGGCTACAGTGGAGCTGCCGTTGGTGTAGACCTCGGAGGAGTTCCACGGGTTTTCCACGCCGCCTACCCACTGGGAGCCGTCCGGCTTGGTGCCGATGGCCCGCAGGTTGCCGCCCACGCTGATGAGGGCACTGGTCAGGCCCCGGGCTTCGGCGGCCTGTGCGGCCTGCTCCACGGCGTAGCCCTTGCCCACGCTGCCCACGTCCAGCGACATGGCCGGGTCGGCCAGATAGACCGTTTTGGCATCTTCATCAATGATGAGGTTGGCGATATCGCAGTGCTGTGCGGCGGCATCCAGCTCTTCCTGCGTGGGCAGCTGGTTGTTGCTGTCGTTGTCATCGGCCAGTGCGGCCTCGCGGTAGTTGTGCCAGATGTTCAGCACACTGCCCAGCGCAATGTTCAGCTTGCCGCCGGTGGTGTCATACATGGTCTGGGCCAGTTCCAACATCCCGAGGATCTTGTCATCCACTGTCACCGGGGCAATGCCCGCATTGTCGTTGATGGTCTTGATGTTGGTCACGCCATCGTAATCATTATAAATGTCGTAGAGCTGGTTGTACTCCACAAGGTCGGCGTGGAGCGCGTCCATCTGGGCGGTGAACTCTTCCTCGCTGTCGCAGTAGGCGATGACCTGCGTCACGGTGTCGAACACATCATAGAACACGGTGGAGTAGCGCTGCGGGCCATCGGCGGCGCTGGAGGCGGTGGAGCCGGAGGTGCTGCCGCAGCCCGCCAGCAGGCTCAGGCTGAGCGCAGCCGCCAGCAGGGCGGAAAAAATACGCTTGGTCATCATGCTTTGGCGGTCTCCTTTGCGGCGGTAAAGGCGGTGTGCTCTTCCTGCAGATGCGCCAGCAGGTCACCGAACACCCAGCTCTTGCTGGTGGGGGTCACAACGGCCTTGAGGGGGATGTTTACCTGTGCCTGCTTCATCAGGTCGAGCAGGGTGTCCACATCCTTATCCTTGAAGTTGGCCAGCACCAGCGCCGGGGGATAAGCACCCGGCTCCAGCACCAGGGTGCGGGTGGTCTTGACCTCCACCTCGCCCAGCAGCTGGGCCACGGTCCTGCCTGCATCGGCAGGGGAGACCAGCAGCAGCTTCATCCCGAAAGCGGGGGCCATCCCCTCCAGGATGCCCCGGTCAGCGGCAGAAAGGTTCCAGCCCAGTGCCAGCGGGATGCCGGCATTCTGGTTGCGTGCAATATGAGCTTTCATAGAAATACCTCGTTTCAAGGGTGAATTCAAAATACACCATAGTATACCATATTTGATGACAAAAGAAAACAACCCCCTCAGTCACGCTGCCGCGTGCCGAGAGGGTCGTTCCATTCTCAGTTCATCTTCTTGCCAAAGAACTCGACTTCTTTGGTGATAAAGCCCATCAGTTCATCGAACTGGTCGGGGGTCAGGCTCTGGGCACCATCGCACTTGGCCTTGGCGGGGTTGTTGTGCACCTCGATCATCAGACCGTCGGCACCGGCGGCCACAGCGGCCTTGGCCAGCTGGGGCACCATCCAGGCATGGCCGCAGGCGTGGCTGGGGTCCACCACCACGGGCAGGTGGGTCATTTTGTGGAGCATGACCACACCGGCCAGGTCCAGGGTGTTGCGCATACTGGTCTCAAAGGTGCGGATGCCGCGCTCACAGAGGATAACGTTCTCGTTGCCCTCGGCCATGATGTATTCGGCGCTCATCACAAATTCTTCCAGCGTGTTGGCCAGGCCGCGTTTGAGCAGCACGGGCTTTTTCTGGCGGCCCACGGCCTTGAGCAGCTCAAAGTTCTGCATATTGCGGGCACCCACCTGGATGAGGTCTACATTCTCGAACAGGGGCAGGTGCTCGGTGTTCATGATCTCGGTGACGATGGGGGAGCCGGTAGCGCGGCGGGCCAGTTTGAGCAGGTCCAGGCCCTCGCTCCGCATTCCCTGGAAGGAGTAGGGGGAGGTGCGGGGCTTGAATGCGCCGCCGCGCAGCAGGGAAGCGCCTGCATCCTTGACGCGCTGGGCGCAGTAGGTGATCTGTTCCTCGCTCTCGATGCTGCAGGGGCCTGCGATGACGGCGAAGTTGCCGCCGCCGATCTTCACGCCGTTGACATCGATCACGCTGTCGTCGGGGTGGAACTTGCGGTTGGCTTTCTTGTAAGGCTCAGACACGCGGCGGCAGGTCTCGACCACGGGGTTGGCCAGCACCCAGCTCTCGGCAATGGCCTTGGTGTCGCCGATCAGGCCCAGAATGTGGGTGTCGCTGCCCTTGGAGTCGTTGATCTGCAGCCCCATATCCTGCAGCTCGTGGCAGAACTCGCGGACCTGTGCGTCAGGGGCATCCTGTTTCAGTACAATGATCATGGTGGTCGTCTCCTTATCCTTCTCACACAAACGGCACAGGAGACCGTCTCCATTGCCGTGATTTATTTTCATGAAGTTCAGTTTCCTGAAGCATGGGCCTATGATAACACTTCAGGGAACTGAAGTCAAGAGAAATTTTGAAATTTAGGAAAGAAAGTGGTAGAATAAAAGTAGCCTGAGAGGGCAAGGAGTTTACAAGGAGCGATCATCAATGGGAAAAGAAGCAAAAACGAATGCCATGCGCATCCTGGAACGGGCCAAGGTGCCCTATACAGCCCACGAATATGCCCACGAGGAGGGCGTGGCGGTGGACGGCGTGACCGTGGCCGCCAGCATGGGGGAGGACCCGGCCTGCGTATATAAGACGCTGGTGACCCAGGGCAGCAGCAAAAACTACTTTGTGTTCGTCATTCCGGTGGCGGCAGAGCTTGACCTGAAGGCCGCTGCCCGCAGCGTGGGCGAAAAAAGCGTAGCCATGATCCATGTGGCCGATATCAATAAGGTCACCGGCTATGTGCGCGGCGGCTGCAGCCCGGTGGGTATGAAAAAGCAGTACACCACCGTGTTTGATGAAAGCGTGCTGGCTCAGGAAAAGGTCTATGTCTCCGGCGGCCGCATTGGTACGCAGGTGTGCTGCGCACCCGCCGACCTCATCCGGGCAGCAAGGGCAACAACAGCGAAGATCATCTTCTAAGGTAAAACGCCCTTACTGCCAACGCAATGACGGAGAGGCTGTACAGAGCGGGGCCTGCTCAGTGAGATAAAACTTACTTTATTATATTTTCTAAAAAAGTCATACTTAAAAAGAAATACGGTGTTGAAACTGCACAAAACTTTTGAAAGTTTTTTGACGCGGGAGAACACAAGGGAGAAATTGCCCCAAGGGCCTTTGCAAAGTGGAATTTTTGCCGTAAACTGTATGTAGTACAGGGACGGTACCCCGGCGGATGCCGGGTGCCGCCTGAAAAAGCGCAGAGCAAAAGGGGAACTTCAAAGATGAAGATGCTGTCGGGCTTCACAGAACAGAACACCATTCGTGCTGTTCAGGGGCATCGTGCAGCTTTGTGCAAAGCGCTGGGAGAGCATACGCAGAAATAAAGGCCGTGGTGCAGGTGTACCACAGCTTTTTTTTGTTTTGCAGACGGAGAAAGAGAGGTTCGGATATGATTCGGAAAGTTGCAGTGATCATGGGCTCGGACAGTGATTGGCCGGTGGTAAAGGGGGCCTGTGCCCAGCTGAAGGCGCTGGACATCCCCTTTGAGGCACACATCCTTTCGGCCCACCGCACCCCTGCCGAGGCCGCGGATTTTGCCAAAAATGCCCGGGCCAACGGCTTTGGTGTGATCCTGTGCGCGGCGGGCATGGCGGCCCATCTGGCCGGTGCCTTTGCCGCCAACACCACCCTGCCTGTCATCGGCATCCCCATGAAGGGCGGCGCGATGGACGGTCTGGACGCGCTGCTGGCCACGGTCCAGATGCCCAGTGGCATCCCGGTGGCTACCGTGGCCCTGAACGGGGCCAAGAACGCCGCCTGGCTGGCCGCCGAGATCCTGGCCCTGAGCGATGACACACTGGCCGGGAAGCTGGAGGCCGAGCGGGTGAGCATGGCACAGCAGATCGCAGCCAAGGAAGAAAAGCTGCAGAACGAACTGAAAGAGTTGTAAGGAGAACCAATGTCTGATTTTGCATATCCGCTGCACGAGGAATGCGGCGTTTTTGGCATTTACGACCGGGCGGGCACCGAGGACGTGGCCGCTGCCGCCTATTCTGCCCTGTATGCGCTGCAGCACCGCGGGCAGGAGAGCTGCGGCATTGCGGTCAACGATGACGGTGTCATCCAGGGCCACCGCGACCTCGGCCTGGTGAACGAGGTGTTCACCCCCGCCGTGCTGGGCAGTCTTTCCACCCCCACGGCCCACATGGCAACGGGCCATGTCCGCTATGCCACGGCCGGCAGCCGGGTGCGGGCCAACGCCCAGCCCATGATCGTCCGGCATGGCCGGGGCACCATGGCCCTCTGCCACAACGGCAACCTGACCAATGCCCTGGAGCTGCGCCGTCAGCTGGAGAACGAGGGTGCCATCTTCCACGGCTCCTCCGATACCGAGGTCATCTGCTACCTCATCACCCGCAACCGCCTGCGGATGGGCAGCATTGAGACCGCCATCAGCAAGACGATGGATGTGCTGGAGGGTGCATACAGTCTGGTGATCATGTCCGCCACCAAGCTCATTGCGGTCCGGGACCCCCGGGGCTACCGCCCCCTGTGCATCGGCACCCTGCCCGGCGGCGGCTACGTCTTTGCCAGCGAGAGCTGTGCGCTGGATGCTGCGGGCGCGACCCTGCTGCGGGACGTGGAGCCCGGCGAGATCGTCATTGCCGACACCAAGACCGGTGAGCTGCGGAGCATCAAGGATCACTGCGGCCGCCCGGACACCCAGATGTGCGTGTTCGAGTTCATCTATTTCTCCCGCCCGGACAGCATCATCGAGGGCAGCTCGGTGCACGAGGCCCGCAAGCAGGCAGGCCGGTTCCTGGCACAGGAGCACCCTGTGGAGGCCGATGTGGTCATCGGCGTGCCGGATTCCGGTCTGGATGCAGCTCTCGGCTACTCGCAGGAGAGCGGCATCCCCTATGGCATCGGCTTTATTAAAAATAAGTACATCGGCCGCACCTTCATTCAGGGCAGCCAGAAGCAGCGCGAGAACAGCGTGCGCA
>OHBK01000141.1_pt1 | contig 35181 bp, 29 predicted proteins | sample 1577371 | NCBI WGS metagenome assembly OHBK01 (sample SAMEA3879555, study PRJEB24766) | human gut metagenome | biome: human-associated habitat; feature: feces | place: USA | collected 1985/1987
TAAATTTTTAATAAGAGCAGAAGCAACTACATATTTTAAATTTTGCATATATTCTTTTTTAGCAAACACTTCATAAACAAATGGAAGAAGAGAAATATAATCGTTATTACTTTCAATTAATTTTTTTTCAAAAAGAAACTCAAAATCCGACATACTGAACGAATTATCCAATTCAATTATAATATCTTTTAATTCAGTAAGATTCAATTTCCCATTTGCATATCCAATTAAAATTAATAAAATGCTTTGTTTCCTTGATAAACTTTCGAGAATTTCCGTTGTACTTCTTATTTTAGTGAAAGTATCTTTCTGCAATCTATCATTAAAATCTTTGAGAATACTTGAAATTTCTGCAAGATCTCCTTTTTCAATACTATTTTTTAAAATACTTGAATCTATATAGTCAGCTTTCAATTTCAAATCGGACAATAATTGTTGAATATAAGTTTGTATATGAACATGAGATAATTTTTTTAATAAATATTTTCTGTAAAAGATGCTATGACTATTTTTCAAATATTGTTCTATTCTTGAACTACTTTCATCATTATCACTCTCAAATATAAAAACACTTCCTTTTGATATTGCAATTAGTTTACTTAATAAATCAAGAGAACCCGAGTCAATGATTAAAGCATGATGAAAAATAACATGCATATGTACGGACGTAAAAATATATTTGGAATATTCAAATAAATTTTCTATTTGAGCATTTAATATAAATTTTTCAGACTGGATAGTGGGGTCAATTAATGATGTTAGTTCTACATCAATATTCTTACTCTTAGCAAATGCTTGTCCAAAAATCGCAGTAATCTTTAGTAATAACTGAATGGCTTTGGTATTGTTGGCCTTTTTTTTATAAAAGGTTTTAAAGTCATCATATCCATGTTCACCACTTGTTTTATCTAATTCTAAAACCATTCTTTTAAATACTGAAAGTTCTTGAGTATCATCAAATTGATAAATGTCTAATGGGTAATAAGAAAAACATTTTGAAACTTCTCTAATAAATTCTGTTTTTCCCACACCATGATCTGCTTCTATGATATAAACTTGAGTTATATCACTTTGTATATTTTCCTCATAGTTGTTTTTAAATGTATTACGTTCGCTTTCCCGATTGATAAAAACCATATTTTTTCTCCGAATATTAATTATTTATATCATTGCCTTTTTATCTATTTTGTAAGGATAACTTCTTATTATCTGTTTTAAAAGATTGCAATGGCAGAGTCTGTTATTTAATTTAGGTTTATACACAGGAAAAACAATGAGATAAAATAGACATGGAAGTAATAATCACAGTCATTGCAATATGCACTAAAATAGAGTATGATATAACATATGTAAATTTATGAAAATATGGGAAATCAGGAAGGAGCAAGTCAGCCATGAAAGGGTACCATTACATCAAAAGAGGAATTGATATCATATTAAGTGGGATGGCGATCGTGATTTTATCACCACTCCTTCTTTTTTTATGTATTGCGATCAAACTGGATACACCCGGACCGATATTATTTAAGCAGAAGCGTGTCGGCATCCACCGGAGTTTCTTCCAGATTTACAAATTCCGTACCATGCGGATTGACACACCGAAGGATGTGCCGACACATATGCTGGAGAATCCGGAGCAGTACATCACAAAGGTGGGAAAATTCCTGCGCAAAACCAGTCTGGATGAACTGCCGCAGATTTTTAATATCTTCAAAGGAGAAATGAGTATCGTAGGACCGCGGCCGGCACTGTGGAATCAGGATGATCTGGTAGCAGAGCGTGAGAAATATGGTGCCAATGATGTGACACCGGGGCTGACCGGGTGGGCACAGATCAATGGCAGAGATGAACTGGAGATTCCGGACAAAGCAAGACTGGATGGCGAATATGTCAAACATCTGGGACCATGGATGGATCTGAAATGTTTTCTTGGCACAATTGGCTCCGTGCTCATGCACGATGGCGTGGTTGAAGGCGGAACCGGTGAACTGAACAAAGTGGAAGAAGAGACAGAAGCGCACAAAAGCGGACTGGTCGATCCACAGAAACTGAAGAGAGAAATTGTATTAGGCGGAGCAGTGGCAGCAACCGCACTGGCAGTATTTTTGGCTGTAATTCACCATATTTTACATAAGGGAGAGGACAGGGAAAAGAAAAAAGGAAACATTCCGGGAGTGTTGTTTGGCCTGGCAACAGTAACAGAGCTTGCAGCAACCATTTATGTAAATAAAAAACGCAAAGTGCAACTGGCATTGGAACCGGAACAAACAGCACAGAGCAGCAGGAAAAAGAAAACCATTGCAAACGACACAGAAGAAAGTGAAAATGGCAGGAGAAAAAAAAAGATTCTGATCACCGGAAGTGGCAGTTATGTGGGAACTTCCGTGGAGGCATGGCTGAAACAATGGCCGGAGTACTACCAGATTGACACGCTGGATATGAGAACCCAAACATGGCGGACACACGATTTTTCTGCATATGATGTAGTCTATCATGTGGCGGGAATCGCACATGCAGATGTGGGACAGGTGTCGGAAGAAGAAAAGAAGCAGTATTACCGTGTGAATACAGATCTGGCAGTAGAGACAGCCGAAAAAGCAAAAAGGGAAGGCGTGCAGCAGTTTCTCTTTATGTCTTCCATGATTGTATACAGCGGATGTAAAGAAAAGAAAATTACAAAAAATACAATTCCCAAACCATTGAATTTCTATGGAGACAGCAAATGGCAGGCGGATCAGAAAATACAGGCACTGGCAGATGAACGTTTTAAAGTTGTCGTATTGCGCCCACCGATGATTTACGGAAAGGGATCAAAGGGAAACTATCCACAGCTTGCAAAACTGGCAGGAAAGCTTCCGCTATTTCCGATTGTACAGAATCAGCGTTCCATGCTTTATATAGAAAATCTGGCACAGTTTGTCAAACTAATGATCGACAACGAAGAGACCGGAGTGTTTTTCCCGCAGAACGAGCAGTATATCAATACTTCGGATCTGGTGCAGATGATCGCTGTGGTAAAAGGACACCGGCTTGTGATGGTTCCTGGAACGGGCTGGGCCGTCAGGCTGATGAAAAAGATTCCGGGAAAAATTGGCACCTTGACGGGCAAAGCGTTTGGTGACAGTGTGTACGATATGCAGATGAGTGAATATAAGGAAGAATATCGTGTGTGTGACTGGAAAGAGTCGGTAAGAAGGACGGAAGGATAAAGGCTGGAATGGGAAAATCTTGCATAAATAAAAGAATTAAAGTATGATACTACTGAAAAGATGATAAATAGCTTAATGGTATGCATTCGAAGGTTTAGGAGATAGAAAAGCGTGAGAATAGACAAACTGCAAGTGCACAATTTCAGAGGTTTTTCAGATACAGAAATAGTATTAAACGGAAAAGATGCCATTTTTTATGGAGTAAACGGAATGGGAAAATCGTCAATACTGGATGTCTGCAATCTTCTCTTTTCCAGAATTATGCAGGAAGCCGCACAGGATGAACAGATAACAGCCTCTCTTTTAGGAGAAAAAGATGTAAAAGTTGGAGAAGAAGAAGCAAAAATAACGTTGTTTCTTGAAGACCAGGGAAATAATTTTCACTATTACCGAAAAAGAATTCAGGGGAAAAATCTGCATAATTCCAAAGAACTGAAGAGAGTTTCGGAATATATTCGAAAACAGTATCTGGGAGATTATTTGGAAACAGAAGAAGAGTATGAAAACGATGACACGGAAACACCACAGAAAGAGTTTACTTTAAATAATGAAAATATTCCTGTTTATGTGTTTTATGGAGTTGACCGCTATAATGAAAAAACACGTAAATTGAGAAGGCGTTATACAGGAGCAGCAGGGAAGCTGGATGCGTGGAGAGATTCTGCATTTGGAGGAGTGATCAATTTCCGGTTATTTTTTGAATGGTTCCGGGGAAGACAGGAATATGAAAACAGTATACGAGTGGAAACGCCGAATGCAGAAGATCCACAGTTACATGCAGTAAAAAAAGCTATATTAAACGCATTGGGAGATGGATTTTCGGAAATTCGTGTGAAAGTAACAGAAGAAGATGCGGAACTTATTGTCATCAAAAAAGAATTGGAATTGGCATTTTATCAATTGTCAGAAGGAGAAAAAAGTGTAATCGCACTGGTAGGCGATCTGAGCCGGAGGCTGGCAATTGCAAATCCGAAGAGGGAGAATCCGTTGGAAGGGGATGGCATTGTGCTGATTGATGAAATTGATCTGCATTTGCATCCGAAGTGGCAGGAGAAGATTTTTCCGGCTTTACAGAATACTTTTCCAAATATTCAGTTTATTGTTTCCACACATGCTCCGAAAGTGCTGGAGTCTGTGGATGAAAATATACAGGTAATACGTTTGCATGAAGATGCAGAAACGCATCTGGTTTTGGCAGAACCGATGGAGCCGATGAACGGCTGGGATGTCAATACAATTCTGGAAGATTACATGGATACCGAAGTATATAACAGGAAGACAACGGAACTCTTAGAGCAAATAAATGTGTATCTGAATGAAAAAGCATATGATGAGGCAGAAAAACTTGTAAATAAGCTTGCATGGATGACATCGGAAGAGAATACGAAAGTTGTGCGTGCAAGAATCTTGATTGCAAAAGGGCGATAAAGTTTTTATGATTTATATTCAAAAGACAGGTGAACCAGAAGAAGTAAGCCGGTGGAAGAAAAAATTCAAGAATAAGCATAAAAGAGAAGCAGGGTATGAGGATATCCGGCATGAAAAGGAGCTGCAAATATTAAAGAATGCATTGCTTGCAGAACAGAGACATCTTTGCTGCTATTGTTGTTCTTATATTAAAAATACAGAGACTGAAGTACAAAAGAATAGTTTTCATGTGGAACATTTTCGACCTCAGGCACAAAATCAGGATTTATCTCTGGCCTATAATAATCTTCATGCTTCTTGTAATGGAGACAATCGCAGGCACTGTGGGCATAAAAAAGAAAATAATTTTGATGCAAAGCGGATGATTTCTCCGCTGGAGAAGGATTGTGAAAGTCATTTTCGATATCAGCAGGATGGAACAATACAGCCGGCGGAAAAGACAGATGAGGCAGCTGAGTATACAATTACAAAGTTGAACCTGAATGATAAACGTTTATGTCGTGCCAGAGAAAACGCTTTATGGACGTTTAATGTGTTCCAGTTGAATGGAGAAGAAAAACAGCGGGAATTGAAAAAATTTGAATGTTCAGAAGAACTGCCACCTTATTGGGACGCAATTAAATATTTTTTGACACAGGGAGACTGATATACGTGAAATATGATAGAAATCTGGTCGCTACAATCATAGAAAACGAATTTTGGGATGACTTGTATAATGAAATTGACGATTCTGTTATGAACATGGAAGGTCAGGAATTGGATGAAGCGTTTGAGACATATGTTGACTATGCAGAATTGGATCAAATAGAAAATGTCAAAGTTGTCCGGGTAGAACAGGAAGAGGATGATACATGTACGATTGTGAGAGGCATATTGGAAGCTGATGTTTCTCTTGATGGTTATGTATATTTTGAAGGGGAAAATAATATGGTGAACAGTTCGGAAGTTACATTGGAATTCGAATTTCAATTTGAGCATCAGAATGGGAAAAATCGCCAATTTGTGTCCCGGGTAATTGCATAACTTATAATTGATAGAAGATATCATGAAGAATAAAAAATGGTGGAATCTGTAGAAACTGTGATAGGACAGATTAATAGAAAGAGTGGAGGTTTAGGGATGTCGTACGTGTCACCTGTTGTTGAAAATGATTTTAAAGACCGGTTGAACAAGTGCGTAGATATTATTAAAAATTCGAGTATCAAATATCAGAGTTTTGGGATTTTTGGAAGCTACGCAAGAAATGATTATAAGGCCAGCAGTGATATCGACTTTTGCATCATAGTTCCGGAAAAACCGGAAAGATGGATGATGGGAGCCTTGCGGGAAGAACTCGAGATGTTGCATGCGGATGTGGTTTTTGTAACACCGCAGTATTTCGAACATGATAATTCAAAGTTTACACAACAGTTAAGAAGAGATTATAAGGAGTTGAAAATATGATAAAGGCAAATTCTTATTATTCTATTGCGTGCAATGAATTCTGGTATTTAAGGGATGCAGTGTCACCTGTATACTGCAATCCGGCTGCAGCTTCGGCACAGCAAATTGCAGAAAAAATGTTGAAATCTGTGGCAGAACTGGTTTGTACTGGAATTGAAAAACTAATGACATCCCATAATTTGCGCGCCTTATACGATGAGATTAAAAGGGTGGATACTTCCTTGCAATTAGAGAGGAAGGATCTGGCATTACTCAAAGACTATTATTATGATGCAAGATATCCGGGGGATAATTTTGTTATTGTGACAGTGGATGAGCTGCGTGAGGCATTGGAGATCATGCTTGACGTTGTAGAAGCTGTAAATTGCTGGAGAACGTCTCATGAATTGGAGATATTAATTGCTGATCCGAGAGGGGAGTTTCAATCAGCGATGAGCAGATTGAAGCAGGAAGGGTAAACTGCCAAAATGAGCGGTTACAGTTTGCAGGGTGACTTGTGAACTGTAACGGAAAGAGTACGATTGAAAAATGATTTCCAAAAGATAAAAGACCATAAATAAGGGAGAATACCCATGGACGATACAAAAACAGAAATCATAAAACAAATATGCACAGGAGACTGGAAGGCAATCCCGGTTACAATGGGATTAAAATTTTTGAATGAACACCAGTTTACCCAAATCTTTGTGGATGCCGGAAAACAAATCAGGGAGTTTCGGCGGTATGGAACCGAAGAAACGGAACTTCGCAATGTTATATTTTGTGAAGAAAATATGAAATTACTGGCAGAACACATGCGCACTGGAGATGATTACACGTGGTTGGAAAGACTCGTGATCTGTGTCGACAACTTAGTCAATGGGAGTGCTATGTCTGAGGATAATAAAGAAACGAGTAAACAACGTTTTGTGGAGATTGTAACAGACAAATGCCGTAAAATTCTGCCGGAAATTTATGGAAGATCACGGCTTGAAGAAATTGGTCAGGGAATGGAACAAATGAACAGCCGAATGGATCGGTTAGAGCGTGCGACACAAAATATCATTGATATGGGGAGCCGACAGAACCAGGAAGAACGTCTGCAGCAGAGGATGGAGACAGAAAAGAGACCGGAGACAGAGAAAAACATGCAGCAGAATGGTCCGACGGATATAGGGCAAATAGCCAAATGGGATTTATCCGATCAACAGGTGGAAGGACTGTTTGGACCAAAAGAAAACCGGTACAAAGATATCAGTCAGCTTACCGAAGCATGGAAGAAAGAACGTAATGTTTATCCGGGGTGGTACATTCTTCCCTACAACATATGCGCAGAACTAATCAGCAAAACAAGAGAAGAAGGACTGTTGCAAAGCCATACATTTGTTAATTTAAATCAGATGTTTCTGTTTGCATATGAACTTGCATGGCGCTACGAAAAATGTATGCATTTGTATTCCGATTATGAGATCCATCACTTGTCCATAATCTGGGACAATTATTATGAAAAGGAAATCAAAAGCTGGAGTCACGAATCTGCGATATATGAAACAGAAAATATAAAGAAATGGTTTTATATTGGTCAGGTACTGCTTCGTGTATATCGAGAGGAGGGAAGAACAGAAGCGTGGAAAAATATCTATACGAGACTGAAAGCGTATGAGTCTTATGGGGTAAACGGAACCATAGATCTGCAGTTAGAGAAAGCAAAACAGGAGTATCATAGATTACAAATTCCGGCAATGCGAAGATCAATTGCCCATTGTCATCCGAACAAAGAACATTATGAACAGCGTTTGCAGATATTGGGGCTACAGGCGGAACTGGATGAACTAGAAAGTGTGATTCCTGCATTGCAGCAGCTTATGCAGGATATACAGGACGCAGAGATATCGAACGGGAGCAATGGACTGTATTTCAAAACGCTCAGAGTGAGTATTCTGCAATTATATATGCTTTGTGTACAGGGAAAATGGGATTATACGCAGAAATTTGAAATTCATTTACAAGAAATTCATCGGATACAGGAAGATATAGATAGTAATTGTGCATTATTTGACTGGGAAATGTGGAAAGACAACGTGCAACATAAATTGCTTCGCTGGCATGTGCGCAAGTACGAGCAGAGAGAAGCGTTTCCGTTAAATCAGGAATATCGTACAATCATACAGGGAACGGGCAATGCATGTGAACCGGCATACCATTTTTACCGCTTGTTGGATAAGCTGGCATTACCATTAAAATGTGGGTATGTCACACTGCTGGGAGATTTGGAACAGCCATGGATCGAAGCAGTGTTGGAACAGATGGATTACCTTGGATTATTTTTGCTGTGTCGTGGGTGCTACAGCAGAACGATCGAAACATTGGTGGATCGCGCATGGCTGTGTACACTTTCACCGGATGTAGCGGGAAATATGGTTGCATTTCTGATTCATGCTCTTTCGGACAATATGGAAGAAATGGCGGATCAGGAACGTCCACAGGCAGGGGGAATTCTTACACAGATATTCTCAAATGTTCCCGAACTGCTGATCCGGTTTATGAGCCGATGCCCAGATGCACAGCAGGAAGATGCTTTATTGCTTGCAAAACAATTGATGGAATCAGAAGAACTTCCGGTATCATTTTCGATGGCAGAGTTGGGTGTTGGAATTATGGAAAATGTATCTGAAGCGAAGAAGTCACAAATGCTGGACGTAATGCTGCAGACAAAAATTGTAGAGCACAAGACCATGCATGGACATGGGGATGGAATTGACATTTTCAGTTATTATTTCCGGAAAGAAGATATCGGTCCGTTGCAGAGAAAGTGTATTGTAAGACCAGAAACTATAGCCTGGTTACTGGAAATCCCGTCTGAGGCAGGATATGAATGGAGAACCAAAGTGCTTCGCCTGGAAACCTTGTACCGTCTGCAGCTATTGGATGAAAAACAGCAGCAGGCATATGCTGCATTACTTTGGCATTATGTATCAGAGACAACAGGGCTTCCGGAGGGAAAGGATCTGCACCTGTTTGCTTATGAAAAATTACCGTGTCTGGATGCAAATATTCCAGTAAAATCTATCAAACAATGGTTTCTATCGAGGCGTTTGCAGGATCAGTTTGAAGATCAGCAGGGATGTAGAAGTACAATGGGAAAAATCCCTTATCTGGATGAGCTGGTTCTGGTCTGTGAAAATATGGAACCGGGATATTGGAGCCAAAAGGAAACGGAACAGCTTCTACAGGATATGCAGGCATATTGGTGTATTTTAAGAGGAAAACTAGAACAGGTGTGCTCGGAGAGCTTTGCAGCAGACGAATTTCGGAACCGGGCACAGAAAATAGAGCAAACGGCCGCTGCGTTGTGCCGCAATACAGGTATGATAAGTACGCTTGTATCCGAACAATTACAATCAATGCTGCAGGAAATGTGTGCGTACAATATCAGCATCAAAGAACTGGAAATTCAGATAGCTAATAGCGATACTCTGATAGCATCCATTTGCAAAGAAATGCATTCTTATGAAAAAGAACTTACGATAGGGGCACAGACTGCAGCTTATCAGTATATTATTGCACATCCCACGGCAGAGGAGGCACAGGTTCTATTGAATGAATTCCTGAATATCCTGCGGTACCGAAAGACACCGGGGCTGGTGTCTGCGATATACTTTCTTCATAATCTGGTTTATGCAGATTGTCAGATCATACGGCAACGCGACAACCAGAACTACATGGATGCATGTCTGGAAATGCTTGCAGACGCTCTGCGAGTCGAGCAGGATTGTGATATGCCGGTCAAGGATATCCTGCATGCCCGAAAAGCATGCATGTCTCTTGCGTTCCGGATGTATCAGATGCCAGAGACAAGCGGGGGAAAAGGCGTGCAGCGCTGGAAAGAGATTGCAGCAGATGAGTGTGAAATGAATGAGATTCGGCAGGAATGGGTGTGGTAGATATGATTAAAGTGTGTTACTATAATAAATAAACTGAAACTGTAAATATTAAGAATAAAGAGTGGAGAATATATGACACAGGAAAATGAACTAATAGAAACTTCCTTAAATGAGATATATAGAAAAATCAGTATTCAACAATATAAAACAGATATGGGATTTAAGGCGTTAGCAGAAGGGGTACATGATAATTTGTTTGTAATACCTGAGTATCAGAGAAAATATCGATGGACAAAGCAACAGGTGGAAGAATTGGCGACTTCCCTCCTTCGGGATTTACCAATTCCACCAATCTATGCATTCCGAAATGAAAATGGACAGCTTGAAATTTTGGATGGACAGCAGAGAGTGATGAGTCTGTATTTTTATTATATTGGAAGATTTTTTGCGGATACGCAACAAAACGTATTTGATTACAGAGAACTGGATATTGATCACACAAGTAATTTTGAAGAAGCTCTTGCAAAGAAATACGATATTGTTCCAACGAAATTTTATATGATTTTTGGAAAGGAAAAATGTGATATTACCTATGCGACACTTCCAAAAGACATCAAAAGAAAAGTTGATTACACTACTATTTCAGTTGTAGAAATAAAAACATCAATGATAGATAATCCAGAAGCTACACTGCACAAAATATTTACAAACCTTAATAATGGTGGAACACGCTTGTCAGATCAGGAAATGAGAAATGGCGTATATCCTTGCAAATTTAGCAAAATGATAGATGCTATAAATCGAAATGATCTCAAATGGAGAAAATTGTATGGTCATATGAGTGACAAATATGATGATATGGAAAAACTATATCGTTTTTGTGCTATGAAAAAGTTTGTGAAATATGATGGAATGGATTTTCAGATAAAAGGAGATTCTGGTACAATTAAAGAGTTTATTGATGTTTTTACGGAGCAGGCATTTTATTTTACGTCAGAAGAAGTCGAAGAATATCAGGAAAGTTTAGAAAAATTCTTTTGTAGATTAGATATTAGCCGTGAAAACTTTAATAAGGTTTTGATTACGGAAGGGATTTTTGTGGTTTTAGAAAAAACACATATTAATGTATTAATTACGGATGAAATATATAATGACATTTCTGAAGATGCAGGAATAAAAAGTACAATGAATGCGCGAACCTTTTCACGCACAAATATGAATAAAAGGTGGAAAATGATATATGACTTGTTATCAGGCTATGGTCAGTGATTTATGTAAAAAAATGATTAGTGAACAATTGCCATATAAAGATACCATTTTATTGGGCGATAATTCCAGTGGTAAATCGGATGTTTTAAAAGGTGTCATAGAGAATAGTGACAGGCAGAAATATTATTTTATTGATGCAGTGAATCGCGAATTTGATGTGAAACAAATTTCTTTTAAAAAAGAAAAAATAGCATATTCTTCTGAAATAAACGATACTCGATTGAGCGAAGATATTTTTAATCATAAAGATTCATTTTATTACAGAGGTACACCGAGGGCTATTGAAGATTTTTATTTTAATTATAAAGATCGATTAGAAAAACTTATGCAGAATTTTTTACGGATTGAATTTGAAGTAAAACAGGAACTAACAGGAGCAGTAGTTTACGTTAATGATGAAAGATTTATTTTATCAAGTGGTTATCAAGCTTTAATCAGAATTTTTTTGGAAATTTTGTATTATGAGGATACGATGCACGAAGGTACGGTTGTTATAGATGAAATAGATGAGTTTTTATCTGTGAAAAATTGTGGGAAAATATTTGATTTTCTAAGGGGAAATTTTCCTACATTAAATTTTATTGTAACAACGCATTCCGCAGATCTGATTGCTGAAACAGAAAATGCTAATATTGTTTTACTGAGAAATACGAATTATGAAGTGTTAGATGCAGGAGATTTTAGGAGCATATCACAAGTATATGACTTGTTTAAGGATGTTTTCAAAATTGAAAAGGAAAAAACATCAAAGGAGGTAATTGATACAAAATTGCGCGTGTTATTTAACAATAAAATGTCGGGCATTTGGAATGAAGAATGTGAAAATGAGCTTTGTACTATAAAGACAGGAAAAATTACAAAGGTACAGAAAATGATCATAAAACAAATTGAGGAGTGGAATGTGTGAAAAACGATTTTTTCTTATTGGATATTCCTGATTTTTCACCATCTTATGAGGAAAAAATTGAGTATGGATATAAAAACAAGGCCGGGAAAAATTTATTAGAATTGCTAAGAAATATAAGCAAAAATCATTGTATGTATTGTTATGCCCTACTTAAAAGTGATAGAGTAGACACAGGAAATCTTGAACATAGTATTGAAAAGAAATTAGATGAAGAACATTTAGAAGAATGTGTTCAAAATATTGCGCTTACGTGTAGTCACTGTAATCAGTCGCTAAAAAGGACTGGAGAAGAAGAACGATGTAAAAAAATCCTTCCACAGATAGAATTATTTCGAGAAAAAGTGAATTGTAGTGGGAAAATGTGCAAGCAGGAATGTGGCCCATATAAAGAATTAAAACAGGAATATGGTAAAGTGTCACGGATTATTTTACAACCACATGGCGTACATGGAATAAATTCACAATTGAAATATTGTCTGCAGTATGATGTGAAAAATGCAGAGTTTATTCCAAGTACAAGATACCAATACGATGAGAATGATATTGATTACATAGAGCATCATATTAATCAGTTTCGATTGAATGATATTGGTTTTAAAACGAACGCGTTGGTGGAATTCCTTGAAGATGTGATAAATGCAGACGGAAAATATAGAGAAAAAAAGAAGTATTCTAATTATATTGTAGATTTGTTTATGGAAAAATTAAAAGATTTTTCACAAACGGATATTTTGAAATTATGTGAAAACTTATATACGCAGTATTTTTTGGAGTTTCGGAGTGAATAGTATGTATAATGCCAAATTGCGTTGGAAAAAGAATTTGTGGGTGAAGGAATAAAAAATGATTTTTCTGGAAAAACCGGTTGGATGATAAGTCTGACCGGTTTTTTACATTGAGTAAGATAAAGGTTCGTGATATAATAAAAATAATATTTATTGGATTTGGGGTTACGGAAGACAGAGGACAAGGGAATGCATATAGTTAAGGAACTTATCGATAATATATCATCAACAAGCCTGAATAGATTTCTTACTGAACAGAAAATTGCAAATGAGCAGAGGCTGTCTTTTTCGGATCATCGGGTTTTGCTAGAACAGCTTTGTCAAAGCGGATTGATTTCTGTTGAGGATCTGAATGATTTTTTCTTTCAAGAATTATTATATGGTCATCATCGATTGATGCGCGTGTATTCATTAACTGCTTCGACCTGTCTGCGATTAAAGAGCAGGGATTCGTGGGGCAGACTTATGCGCAAATTCCAGATCCCCGATTGGGCGTACAACCAGATCATAGAGACGATTCCACCGAAGGAAGACTCCACGAAGCTTGCAGCGATACAGGAAGAAAGAAGGAATGGAAATTTAATCAGGGTGCATCTGATTTTTGTATTCTGTATGTTAAAAGATTCTGCCGGTCCGATCGAGGAGGAGTGTTCCTATCTTCCGGTAACCATTGATCTGGAACAACGCTGCATGATTGTTAAAGTATGGAATCAGCATGGAATTATACAGGAGAGCCGTCCGCAGATTCAGCTTGATAAAATCTATAGTATAGTAGAAGAAACATTAGAACTGGAATTGGACAACAATAGAGCGGCTGATCCGCAGAATGTATTGTATGACATGAGCAAAGAATTGTTCAACCAGTTTTTTGAACGGCTTCCAAATATAAAAGAGATTGATGATAAGAGAGAGAGCCTTAGCAGCATTATCGATGCAATGTTACAAAATATTCCGTTGCATCATGTAGAACAAAAAGACGGAAAATTATATATGCCGGATGGAATCATTAATTTAGAGGAAGAACTATATCGCCTGATTCAACAGACCGCATTATATGATTACCGGGAAGATCATGCATTGAATACGCTTCTTCCAAGCGATGAAAAATATATATCAAAAATTCGATTCAGTGACAGAGATAATCTGTCGGCAAACTTAACAGGAGAAAATGGTGTAGATTGTATTTATGATGCCAAGACGTTTATGTGTATCAGGGATTCTTTGGATATCGTGAAAAGAATTATTTCCCTGACGGTCAATTTCCCAAGAGCGCGAGGGGTATTACAAGTGAAATATGAAGCTGATAATTATCAGTTTCTGACGCTGCACATTTTGGAAGGAAAATATTATTCGGAAGAAGAATTCCAGCAGATATGGGGGCTTTATAAAGAGTATGAACGAAAGAGAAGCGGTTCGGCAATGTATGAAAATCCTGCCGCAGTTGACACAAAGGCAATGTAAGCAGTTTACGACGCAGGACCTGAGTGAACGACTGGATCTGGAAATTACATATACCAAAAGTATGCTGCAGGTTCTGTGTGCAAAAAATCTGGTTCGAAAAGAACTGCACTATAGCTGCCCACAATGCCATAGTCAGAATGTCTTCGTATGTGATGGATTTGCTGCTTCGTATCAATGCTATCATTGTCAGGCAATCCTGGAACCGACACGGGTAGAAAACGAGGGGAGACCGTTTTACAGTGTTTCCAAGGATGACTTTATGCAGTATACAAAAGAGACGTATCCGGATATCTTTCATATGACATGCGAGCCGGAAAAAGAAATTATTCCATTCCGTCCGGTGGTTGTCGAGCAATCGGAAGAAAATGTTGCTCCGGTGACAGAGGATGACAAGGTAGAGATGGTAGAGGATAAAGATGAGAAAACGGATAATGACCTTGAGAAGCGTGTGGTTAGCTTGGAAAATGATAAAAAGGGGAAGAATCTGTTTTGGGCGATGGTAAAGATGATTGTATTGTTAGCCATCATGGGGAGTATGACCGTATTTATACTGTATGAATGGGTTGATATTTTTATTTTTAAAGATGCGCAGCCATTTCTTTATGAGATATTTATGCGCGCGATGAATGGAAGTGTGGTTAGGGCAGATGATTTGGGCGGTGTGTTTATTACTTTAATTAGTTGGATATTGACTTTTGTGGTTGGGGCTGTTGATGTATTGGGATGGAAAAGGGTTCAAAAGTATTACAATGAAATAAAAAATATGTTTTGAAGTCTTCCAAGACTGTGTACAGACAGAATACGACAGAGATATGTCGAACATTGAATTATTGAAGGAATTGGGGTATAATTGTGATGTTGTCTGCAACATTGACAGTGTAAAATAAGGATAATCATATGAAAATAGTACAATTATTTAAAATATATTGGCCAGACAATGGCGGTGGCATTGCTACGGTAATGGAAAGCATTGCTACAGCCATGAAAGGTGAAAAGCAGGAAATCATTGTCTGCCAGGCGAAAAGAGGCAGAAAATCAACAGTAGAGAAGTATCAAGGGATTCCGATATATCGGTGCAGCCAGTTATTTGATTTCGCTTCTACACCGTTTTCTATTCGATTTCTTCAGGCAGCACATCGGAGAACCAAGGATTCCGACATTACGATTTATCATTTTCCGTATCCGATGATTGATCTGGCAGTTTTGTTCGGACTTGTAAAAGGGAAGCTTGTAGTGTGGTGGCATTGTGATTTTGATAAATATAAATTACTAATGCCTATTTATAATGTATTTGTGCGCCATACGCTAAATAAAGCAGATCGGATATTGGTGTCTGCGCAGGGAAATATAGATCATTCGAATATTTTATGTGATTATAAAGAAAAATGCACGGTGATTCCGTTTTGCGTAAGTGATGGAATTCTCAAACGTGGACAAAAGTATTATAATCAGAGGGAAAAAACTCCAATTGACAATGATAAGCCTATTAACATTTTGTTTGTGGGAAGATTGGTGTGGTACAAGGGACTTGATCTGTTGCTGAAAGCGTTTGCACAGATGAAGAACAAAAATTGTACGTTGACTATTGTAGGCGGAGGTCCGTTGGAACAGGAATTACATGAGCAAGCGAGAAAACTTGGATTAAATAAAGTTTGTTTTACAGGCATGATTTCGGAAGAAGAAAAATTACAATGCATTGAAAATTGTGATTTTCTTGTGCTACCGTCCACATCAAAGGCAGAAGCATTTGCCTTGGTGCAAATAGAAGCAATGGCATTTGGAAAACCAGTAATCAATACTGCGTTGCCAAGTGGGGTGCCGTGTGTTAGTATAGATGGGGTTACCGGGCTGACCGTTCAGCCGGGAAATCTATCGGAATTAACACAGGCGATGGACGAGATGACTGAAAATGATTCTATGCGAGAAACGTATGGAAGACAGGCTTATGATATGGTGCAGAAAGAATATACACCTCAGAAATTAAAAGAAAGACATATGCAGGTGTTTCAGGAATTGCTGGATGAAGGAAAAGCAATATGAAAATAGCTTTTGATGGACAATTATTTTTAAAAGGAAATAAAACCGGAATTGCGTGGTGTGCGCATAATTTAATTCTGGAATTAGCAAAATATCCAGAAAATGAATGTGTGATTCAATGCTTTTCGAAAGGATATTCCAAGGAACAGTTGCAAAATTTACGTGTGTACGAAGAAGCAGGCTGTAAAGTGAAGTATTGCAGATGGTTTCCAAATGTGCTTTATAGATTGCTATGGAATTTTATTCCGATTCCTCATAGAATTTTCTTTGGAGAAAATGTGGATATTACACAATTTTTTAATTTTGTTGTTCCGCCTGGAGTTCAGGGGAGAAAGATCACTATCATTCATGATATGGGCTATAAAGCATATCCGGAGACTGTGAATCGAAAGACTAGGAATTGGTTAAGATTAAGCTTGAAAAAATCCTGTCGTCATGCGGATCATATTATTACCGATTCAGAGTTTAGTAAAAAAGAGATTATAAAGTATCTTAGAGTAAATGCACAGAAGATTACGGTTGTTCCATGTGCTGTGAATCATGAGGAATTTCACACCGACTATTCTACAGAACAAATACAAGAAGCTATAAAAAAGTATCACATAAATGAAAAATATTTTTTGTATCTTGGAACAATCGAGCCACGTAAAAATTTGGAACGTCTGATTAAAGCATATGTAAAACTTGTTAGTAGACACAAAGATGTTCCTCAACTGGTACTTGCAGGAGGAAATGGCTGGTATTACGATGATATCTTTCAAATGATAGATACATGTCACTTGAAAGAACAGGTGGTTTTTACTGGGTATGTAGATCAAAAGGATAGTCCTTTACTTATGAGTGGCGCAATGGCGTTTGTATTTCCATCGCTTTATGAAGGCTTTGGAATGCCCCCGTTAGAGGCAATGGCGTGTGGAACACCTGTTATCACTTCTAAAACATCATCGCTTCCAGAAGTAGTAGGTGATGCTGGAATATTGGTTGATCCAGAGAATGTAGATGAGATTTGTGAAGCTATGGAAAAAATGATGAATGAGCCAGTTTATAGAGAAACATTGGGCTTAAAAGGAAAGAAAAGAGCTGATAAATTCACATGGCAAAAATCAGCAGAACAATTGATGAATGTTTACCAGAAGTTGTAAATAAAGGAATTATTAGGAATGGTTAGTAGATTAAAAGAAATATATGCATATAGAGAAATGATAGTCTCTTTGGTGAAAAGAGATTTGAAGGGACGATATAAAGGATCTGCGCTGGGGTTTTTATGGACTTTTTTAAATCCTCTTTTTCAGTTGGCTGTATATACCATGGTATTTTCTATAATCATGCGAATGGGGATTAAGGATTACTACTTATTTTTGTTTGTAGCACTAATACCATGGATTTTCTTTAGCACATCACTTTCGGGCGGAGCTAGCTGTATTATGACGCAGCAGGATATGGTAAAAAAGATTTATTTTCCGCGAGAGGTACTGCCGATTTCCTATGTAACAGGTCAATTTATTAATATGTTGCTTAGCTTTATCGTTATTTTCGTAGTCCTGATTTTTGCTGGATATAGGTTAAATCTGCTGGCAATTTTATGTCTACCTGTTGTTATGGTGGTTGAATATATATTGGCGCTTGGTTTGACTATGATTATGTGTGCTCTTACTGTATATTTAAGAGATTTGGAATATGTTTTAGGGATTATCACGATGGCGTGGCAGTTCTTGACACCAATTATGTATTCCATGGATTATGTGCCAGAACAGTACAGATGGGTATTTTCTTTAAACCCTATGACATATGTAATAGTTGCTTATAGAGATATATTGTATTATGGAAAAGTACCTGAACTGAAAAATTTATTGTCTGCTATAGTTATTGGAATAATTGCATTGGTAATAGGGTGGCTGGTGTTTGAACGTTTGCAGAAGCATTTTGTAGAGGAATTATAAATGAAACCAGATAACGCGATAGAAGTTAATAATATAACAAAGAAATTCAAAGTATATCTTGATAAAGGACATACTTTAAAGGAGAAAACCCTTTTTCGCAGCCGGAGAAAATATGAGGAACGTAATGTGCTGAACGGCATTAGTTTTGAGGTGAAAAAGGGAGAAGCCATAGGACTGATTGGCCATAATGGATGCGGAAAAAGTACAACATTAAAATTGCTTACAAAAATTATGTATCCGGATAGTGGAACGATTGAAATGAGGGGACGTGTATCCAGTCTGATTGAACTTGGGGCAGGATTCCACCCGGATATGAGTGGACGGGACAACATTTATACGAATGCATCTATTTTTGGTCTGACAAAAAAAGAGATAGATGCTAGATTGGACGATATTATAGAGTTTTCGGAACTGGAGGAGTTTATTGACAATCCAGTGCGTACGTACTCCTCTGGCATGTATATGAGATTGGCATTTTCTGTTGCAATCAATGTAGATGCGGATATATTGCTGATTGATGAAATATTGGCTGTTGGGGATGCTGCATTTCAAGCAAAATGTTTTAATAAATTGCGAGAGGTAAAAGCCAAGGGAACAACTATAGTAATTGTTTCACATACGATGAGCCAAATAGAACAAATATGCGATCGAAGCATCTGGATTCATGATGGAATTATAAAAGAAGAAGGAAAGCCAAGAATTGTAGATCCACATTATATGGAATATATGAGCGAAAAACTTGGAGAAAACAATAAGAAGCAAAAGACAAAAGAAATATCAAAAGAAAAGAAAATAGGTAATAGTTCGCAGAAAGAAAAAGTAAAAGAACGAAAAATACAGGTAGAGAAAAAGGAAGATAAGAAAAGATGGGGAAGTAAAGAAGCTACCATGGAGAGGGTTCGTGTTGTAGATACAATAGGAAGCGAAAAAGATTCGTTTTATAATACGGATGAAATCTTGATTATAATAGAATATAAAACAATATGCAAAATAGAGGATGCAGTTATTGGAATTGCAATTTATAGAGATGATCAGACATATATTTATGGCTCCAACACATTAATTGATTATTCCGAGCCAACAGAATTAAAAAGTAGTGGTATAATTCAATTGAAAATTCATAATCTTCCAGTGGTAGCTGGGAATTATACAATAGATTTGGCATTTCATAAGCCAGATGGGTTTAATTATGATTTTTGGAGAGAAGTATGCACAATAAATGTGAAGAATAAATTAAATGAGGTAGGAATTGTTAGTGTTCCACATGAGTGGATTATAGAATAAAAGGAGAAAAGGTGCGTAAAGTTTATAAAGTTCCTATTTTGGGAAAGTGGTTACAGGTTCTGGATTTTTTTCGAGCGATACCTGCAAGGTTTCAAGACTATGATCAGAAGATAGATAAAATTAATGAAACATGTGTCTCTAAAAATAAATTTGAGATAAACATGAATCGGATTGAGGCTAAGATTGCGGAGAATGACAAGTTGGGACAGAGTATAGAAGAACTTGAACAACATTTTTCAGAAACTATTGAGGCGTATGAAAAAAAATTACATTTTCTTACACAAGAAAATGAGAGCATAAAAGAATATTGCAGACTGATAGAAATGTCAAGAATTCCACAATCATTTGAACAGATTTTAGGCAATCAGGAATGGCTTTGTAAGCTGAATTTGCAATTAAGCATTCATCCGACTATTTGGGGAGATAAGAACAGATTGCATATTTCTCCATTGGCAGCAATGCAGGCGTGTTTTTTTAATACCAATTCTGGAAATATCACAATTGGTGATTATACGTATGCGGGATCAAATGTTAGTATTTTGGCCGGAAGTCATGATATGTATTTAGAAGGTCTTCCAAGGAGAGATGCAGAACTGAAACAGGATTGTGACATCACAATAGGAAAGGGTGTCTGGCTGGCATCGGGGAGTATTATTTTGGGACCGTGCAAGATTGGAGATAATGCTGTAATTGCGGCGGGAGCAGTTGTGATTCCTGGAACGGAAATAGAAGACAATGCGGTATATGCCGGAGTCCCTGCAAAGAAAAAAAAGATGGTTGATACAAGTTGTGCGATAGAAGACAAGCATGTAGTAAGAGCAATACAAAGGGAAAATGGAGTTCTATTTGTGGATGGGTGGTCGGATAAGAAGGAATTTATGTATGAAGACGGTCTTCAGATTGGACATTTGTATATCAAGAATAATGCAAGTATTTATACGAATAAGACAAATCTTCGGCTTTTATTAAGGAAACTTGTGGACGAACCTGTTTCTATTTCTATTTTTGGAACACGAGGAGAGTGGAATAAGGAACTAAACAATAGTGACGAAATATGGGATATCGTTTTGAATTGTACAGAAAATGATTTGAACGAGCTTACCGTATTGTGTACAAAAAATGCAATAGGGAAACTGATGATTTCTATTTTATAGTTTATGAGACATCGAATTATTGGAGAAAGCAAAGAAAGTTTAAAAATAAGAGTGGAAAATTTATGGAGACAGATAGAAAAAAATTTTTAAGAAAGCTGAAGACGAGATTAGAAGCGTATAACAATTTGGGGGAAACAGAGCTTCAAACCAATGTTATATCAATAGGTGATGAAAAAGTTGATAAGCAATATAGTGAGTTGTTGAAAAACATCGAAGAAGCGAATGAATCCAAACTTTTAAATAAATTGGGGATGGTTTCTTATAAAGGAGGAATAACGGCTAAGATTAATAGAGGAATGAAAAAGCTAATTAGAAGGCTTTATTATAAATTATTTGGTTGGTTGGTAATTCCTATGATAGATAGTCAAAATACTTATAACGGGAAAATGTATAATTCTATGTTGCTCATGAAAGACATTATGATACAACAGCAGATGATGATACAACAACAAAACGATATGCTACTTGAAATGAGAACGTATTTGAATAATAAATATGACAATGCGAAGCATAAGGATAAGGATAAGGAGTGTAAAGGATGAGAGTTGCTTTTTTCTCGCCATTAAATCCTTCTAGGTCTGGAATATCTGATTTCTCGGAAGAATTATTGCCATACATATGCAAAAGAGCAGATGTTGATATCTTTACGTCCGAGGACAGATTAGAGAATTCATGGATTAATGACAATTTAGATGTTTACAAAATTGAACAGTATGATAGTGACGAAATACGTAAACAATATGATTTGGCTGTGTTTCATATGGGAAATAATTATAAACTGCATTATAAAATTGCAGAAACATTTATGAAGTATGGGGGAATACTAGAATTACATGATGTTGCGTTACATCATTATCTTGCAGAAGAAACAATAGTAAGGAACGACAATGAAAAATATTTAGCAACAATGGAATATTGTCATGGAAGAAAGGGAAAAGAAGCTGCAAGAAATTTTCTTGATGGAAGGTCAGAACCACTATGGGAAAAACAATCACTGAAATATACCGTAAATAAGAAATTTGTTGATAGAGCACAAGCAATAATTACACATTCGGATTTTGCAAAACAGCTAGTTAAAGGAGAAAATTGGAATAAAAAAGTTAAGACTATTCCATTACATACGGTTAGGTTTTATGATGATTTTGAAAAAGAAAAAATAGAAAGTAAACTTCAATTAGGAATTGATAAAGAAGTATTGGTTTTCGGTGCATTTGGAAATTTGTCACCAAACAAAAGAATTGAGCCAATTTTAAAAGCATTATATCAATTAAAAAAAAGAAATCTTAAGTTTAGGTTTTGTATTGTCGGAGAGATTAGAGATATAGATATTAAAAAAGTTATAAAAGAGTATGATTTGGTAGACGAAGTTGTTATAACGGGATTTACTTCAATTGATGTATTCGATACTTATATGTCTGCTTGCGACATAGCATTCAATTTGAGATATCCTACACAAGGGGAGACATCGGCTAGTCTTCACAGACTGCTAGGAATGGGAAAACCTGTGCTGGTTACCGATATTGGTGCATTTCAAGAATATCCGGATGATATTGTGTTTAAAGTACGATATGATGAAAATGAAATTGATGATATTGTTGGACATATTCTTGCTTTGACGAAAAACGGAATGTTAGAAGAAAAAGGGAAACAGATTGTTTCATATGCAAGAGAACATTATAGTTTGGAACATAATGCAGATGAATACGTTAAATTTTTTGAAAATATAGTTACCGGAAATTATAAAGATGACAATATGGAAGAACTCCTAGATAAAATTATGGAACTCCAATTATTTAAAAATGATCATTATATAAATTGTTTGGTGGATAAATTATTCCTATAATTTAATTAAAACAGTTATATAGTCTTCGATATTTGTAGAAAGGAAATGCATGATAATCGATATCCTGATTATGATGCGAATAAATAAATGAAAAAGAAAATAGCTATTTTGCATGCACAAGTTCCGTTTGTAACAGGTGGAGCAGAATTAATGGTGAATTCATTAAAAGCGAATTTAATTAGTAGAGGGTTTGAAGCAGAAATCATTGCATTACCATTTAAATGGTATCCAGAAAATTCTTTATATGACAATATGCTTGCATGGCGGTTGCTGGATTTAAGTGAATCTAATGGACAAAAGATCGACTTAGTGATAGGAACAAAATTTCCTTCGTATGGTGCAATACACGATAATAAAGTCATTTGGATGATTCAACAATACCGACAGGTTTATGATTTATATGATAGTCAATATGGAGTGGGAAATGATATAAATGGAAAACAGATTCGTGAAAGAGTTTCGGACTATGATAAGATTACCATTCAGGAGGCAAAATCAGTATATACGATTTCAAAAAATGTCTCAAATCGATTGAAACGGTATAATGGAATAGATTCTGAGCCATTGTATCAACCACCACCAATGTATGGGAAATATAAAACCGGTGATTCCGGAGATTATATTTGTTCGGTTGGGCGATTAGATAAATTAAAGAGAAACGATTTACTTATTGAGTCATTGGTTCATTGCGATAAAAATGTTAAATTGAAAATTGCGGGGAAAGGACCAGAGATGGAAAATCTAATATCTTTGGCAAGAAAGTTAAAAGTTGAAGATAGAGTAGAATTTTTAGGCTTTGTTCCAGATGGTGAATTGATAGATCTATATGCAAATTCTAGAGCGGTATATTTTGCACCGGTAGATGAAGATTATGGGTATATAACCTTGGAAGCATTTTTATCTGAAAAGCCTGTGATTACATGCAATGATTCCGGAGGGGTACTTGAGTTTGTTGAAGATGGTCATAGCGGATATGTTGTTGAACCAAATGCAGAGTCGCTTGCAAATTCCATAAACAAGATTTGGTCGGATAAGAAAAAAAGTATTGATATGGGACGGAGAGGTTATGAAATAGTTAAAGATATTAATTGGGATAATGTAATTAAAAAGTTGACGTGTTTATTATAGAAAATTTGGCTTAAAGAAAATTTTTGATTCGATATACTGTGCATACCTTTTGAGTTATGTGTGATTTTAGTGAAATTTGTTCCTTATATCATTTCTGTGATAGTAGGTATTGAAGCTTTTTATATATAAAGCCACTTGTAAGTTTGGAAATATTATAGACTTTTGAAGACGTTGGTTAAAGATGGGGAAAATTATATGAACGATAAAAAGAAAGATATATTAGTTTGCGCTATAACAGGTGTAGTAGCTATTCTTGTGTTTTGTTTAGTGATTCATGTTTGGAATATTGATTTAAATGTGCCATTACAAGTAGGCGGTGATGTTACGGGGATTTTAATGAATTTGAAAGCCACACTGAGAGATGAAAAATGGGGGCATTTTACAGGTTTGGGTGCTCCTTTTTATTCAAATTTATATCGAGCATTTTTACCAGGATATCAAGATGGATATATCCCAAATTTGATAATGTATTTGATTACTATATTTACAAATAGTATGGAGTATGGAATTAATGGTTATTATATTATTTCATCTGGTTTAAGTGCGGTATGTGCGTATTATATGATTAGAAAATCGGAAGTTAAAAGACCATATTCCTTTGCCGGAGCAATCATATATGCACTCATTCCAGGTCATTTTTTAAGAAGTGAGTTCCACTTATATATAGGAAGTTGTTTTTCGCTTCCTCTTATAGTAGTAGTTGCTGAAAATGTAGGTAAGGGAAAAACCTGTAAGGATATATTTAGGAATAAAGATAAACTTTCATTTTCGGAGGTGATAAAAAGCAATAGCAGAGAGCAGAATTTAGGGTTGTTATTTTTTGCACTAATAACTTTTTGTACAATTTATTATGGTGTTTTTTCACTTATGCTTTTGACTTTTTGTACAGTATATTGTTTGGTTGAAAATAAAAAAGTAAGATATATATTTTATTATTTTCAATATGTGGTAGAATTATGTGTTTGTGTTTTGGTGATTTATTTACCCAAAATATTGGCTAACCAAGTAGATCCTCTTTTGGAAACAATTGACCTTACGACTAGAAGTGTACCTGATGTGGAAGTTTATGGTGGAAAGTTTATTCAATATATAATGCCGGTTAGCGGACATAGAATTTCATTGTTTTCTAAAGTGTCAGATTTATATAGCACTCAGTTTCCACTTGTTAATGAAAATTCATGGGCTTCATTAGGAGCTATTATGTCAATAGGTTTTGTTATAGGCATATTGGTATGCTTTTTTAATAAAGGAATTTTAAGCAAAAAACTTGATCTATATGGTAAAATGGAACTTTTTATGTTTTGCGTATCGACAGTTGGAGGACTTGGTGCTGTTGTTGGATTGATTTATTATAATATTCGCTGTTATAATCGATTTTCCTTTTTGATTGGAGCAGTTGGCATTGTAATAAGTATGAAATTACTGCAAAGGTGTTGTGACTGGATTATAAATCACAGAATGAAAAGAATTTGGAAACAAATTATTCCAATCATATTGTGTCTTGGTATTTTAGTAATTGCAATATTAGATCAAACAACGGTGAATATGGCATATACCAAAGATACTGGAAAAACAATGGCAACACAATATAAGAATGATTCAGATTTTGTTAAAGAAATAGAAGCGTACGAGGGAGACAACGCAAATATTTTAGTATTTCCAATAACTGCTGGTCAACAAGTTGTGTCTGGAACTACTGATGAGGGTTTACAAATGCTTTATAATGACCAAGTATTGTTTTTACATTCAGAAACTTCAAATTGGTCGATCGGTAGCCGGGCGGGAGAAAAGGGAGATCGATGGTTAAATTGGCTGAAATACCATTCTGTGGAAGAACAAATAAAAATTGCAGCTGTTGTAGGGTTTTCTGGAATTGTTGTATATCATGCAGGATATACAGAAGATGGATTAAAACAACTTAACAGTTGTTTGCAAGAACAAATTGGTAACCCTACCATTGAAGATAAAAACGGGACATGGTCATATTATTCAATTAATAGTATTAAAAGTGGATTACTTTCAGAATATTCAAAAGAAAAATTGGAACAACTGAAAGAACAGTATCTAGAGGAGTTTATAACAGTCCGCACAACCGGTATTTATGCGCAGGAATCATGGGGAAGATGGGCGGAAAAAGAATGTACAATAATTTGTAATAATTTAGGTGGAAAAACGGTGGCTGATCTTAACGTTACAATTGAAACACCTGCCGAAGACGGTGCTGAAATTTTGGTTTCTTGTGGCAATTATAAAAAAACAATAGTAACTAATGGAAAAACAACAATTGATATGCAGATACCAATGGAAAAAGGTGTAAATGAAATTAAGTTTAGCTCGATGTCACCAGATTTTGAGGCAGTAAATGATGATCGAAATCTAAATATTGAATTTTTCGATATGTCTTTAACTTGTAATAATACAACCGTGAAATTGAATGATTTATAACATACTGAATTTAATAAATGATGTAAAAAACAAAACAAATGATGAAGGAGTAAGGAATGTTATCCGTTGTAATACCAGCATATAATGAAGAAGTAATGATTTCTCAGACATCACAGACTATATGTGAAATTTTAACAGCCGGAGATATTGAATTTGAGTTACTTTTTGTAAATGATGGATCTAAAGATCAAACGTGGAAGAAGATATGTGCAGAAGCAGAAAAAGATGTTAGAATTCGAGGAATTAATTTTTCTAGAAATTTTGGGAAAGAATCAGCAATGTTTGCAGGGCTTGAGAATGCGACTGGTGATTGTGTGGTGGTTATTGATTGTGATCTTCAACATCCGCCAAAGAAAATAGTTGAAATGTATCGTTTATGGGAACAAGGATATGAGATCGTTGAGGGTGTTAAAAAAAGTAGAGGAAATGAAAGTGGTGTGCATTCACTGGCTGCAAAATGTTTTTATGGATTGATAAGTAACGCAACGGGTATTGATATGTCACATTCCTCAGATTTTAAGCTTTTGGATAGAAAAGCAGTAAATGTTTTGATTAATATGCCTGAAAAAAATGCTTTTTTTAGAGCTCTTTCGTCATGGATTGGTTTTAAGTCTATTCAAATTGAATATGATGTTCAAGAGAGGGTGGCAGGAACATCAAAATGGTCTGTAATGTCATTGATTAAATATGCATTTACAAATATCACTTCATTTACATCTGTTCCAATGTATGCAGTTACATTATTGGGAGGAATTATGTTATTAATAACTGTTGTTTTGGGCATATTTGCAGTTTATAAAAAAATCGCTGGAATGGCAGTAGAGGGATTTACAACCGTCATTATTTTGCTATGTTTTATTGGAAGCACTATGATGATAAGTCTGGGGATAATTGGATATTATATAGCAAAAATATATGAAGAAATTAAAGGACGCCCAAGGTATATTATTTCAGAAACAATAGGTCATACAAAATAATAAAACATGGAGGAAAAAATATGATAACTGAAGAATTAATAAGAACATATCCGAGAAAAAGAAAGGAATTACCTTATGAGTATAAGAAAATTTATGATCAATGGTATGAAGAAAATCGCAAAGGATTAACTCAAGTAACATCTATGTCATCTAAGTTAGAACATTGGTTACATAAACAGGTTGCAAATAGTTCGGACAAAAATAAAAAAACATTAGAGATTGGGGCAGGTACATTAAATCAATTAGATTTTGAACGACCTCAGGTATATGATATAGTAGAGCCATATAAAAAATTGTATGAAAATTCTTCTAATTTAAAATATGTTAGGAATGTGTATTCTGATATTTCGGAAGTGACTGATAAAAAATATGATAGAATCATATCGGTTGCTTGCTTTGAACACGTTGAAAATTTACCTGATGTGGTGCAAGCAAGTACTGAATTATTGGCTCCTGGCGGAAAATTATGTGTTTCTATACCAAATGAAGGAAGATTTTTATGGAAATTTGCTTATACAATGACAACTGGAAGAGAATTTAAAAAACTATTCGGATTAGAATATGAAACATTAATGAGATATGAACATATCAATACTGCAGATGAAATAGAACAAATTTTGAAGTATTATTATAGTAATGTAAAAAGGTCAATGTTAGGAGTTGGCAAAACATTATCATTTTATAGATATTATGAGTGTTCTTGTCCAAAAGATAAAAGATGAAAAAAGAAATTATAAAATTTATTTTAGTAGGCTGTAGTAATACGATAATTGGAATTGCGATTATTTATTTTTTGTATAATATTTTAAAAATGGGGTATTGGGTTTCATCTGGATGTGGCTATATTATAGGTAGTATATGGTCTTATTTTATGAATAAAAATTTTACTTTTCAATACAAAAATAAAAATTGGAAAAATGTAGTTCGATTTATAATTAACATTATACTTTGTTATGTTGTTGCTTATGCAATAGCAAAGCCAATGACTATGCAAATTTGCAGAATTATTTTCCCACAATTATCTTTAAAAATACAAGAAGAAATGGCATTATTGGTTGGAATGGGATTATATACAGTGTTAAATTTTTTTGGACAAAAATTTTTTTGTTTTCGATTAGAAGAAAAATAGCAATTTCTAGCTAATTTTTTAATTATATTGTGCTATAATAGTTTAGTAGTATACATAGTAAAAGATATATTGTTTGTGTATACAAGGAGATGAAAATGAGATTCGATAATGAAAAGCTATTTATAACATTTGTGAAAAAATATGGATTAAATTTATATCTAGGAGCAGGGTTTTCTGTATATGCTTATAACGAAGACGAGGAAATATTACCATTAGGTAATGAAATTAATGATAGAATCATTGAAATGTTTGATTTGAAAAAAGAACGAACATATACATTGAGTAAATCATGTCAAAAAGTAAAAAAAACAAATAAGGATGCATTGGAAAAATTTTTGAAAGAAACATATTCTGTAAAAAATTTTGATGAGATGTATTTAAAATTAAATAAATTACCTATAAAAAATATATTTACTTTAAATATAGATGACTTAGTTGAAAAAATATATGCAGATGAGAATTCTGAAATAAATATAGCAGATATTAATATTACGGGACCACTGGAAAAAAGTAATGTAGTTAATATGTATAAGCTACATGGGTCTGTAACGTATCCTATGGGATATGAAATGTCATTTACAGATAAAGAACTTACGGACTTGTTTATTAGAGATCCCGGATTATTTAATACCGTTTCAATGAAATTATGTAGTGCACCTACTTTATTTTGGGGAACTAGTTTTGGGGATAGCAATAGTTTAGAGTTGATTTGTGAAGGGGAGCGCTATTCGAAATGTGAAATACCTAAATGGATTGTTGTGTATCCTTCTGAAAAAAATGTTGATTTAATAGAGGATTTAGAAGATTTAGGGTTTAATATTATTGAAGCAGATACAAAAGATTTAATTGAATATTTAAGTGATATGTCATTTGTGTCACATTCGAAAATAAACAAGGGAATATATAAAGAATACCAAAGTAAATTCCCTTCTAATTTTGTATGTCGTAACTTAATCAACACAAGTGTAAGAAGACCAGTAATTGATTTTTTTCAGGTGCTGAACCAGTGATATCTGATGTATTGTCAAGTAATGTAAAAAGAACTGGTTATTTTAATAAAGTACTTCAAACGGTTTCTTTAGAAAAAATAACATTAATTACGGGGATACCAGGATGCGGGAAATCTACGCTATTAATGCAACTTGCATTTTGTGAGGAATTAGAGGGACGAAAGTTTTGGTTTAATAATATTATAAAACCGGAAGCAGAAAAATTAGTTAAATTAGTAAAAAATGATGATAATGTTATAGTGTTTCTTGATAATTTATATAGTAATGTTGACGCATTTGAGATTCTGAAGGAATGTAAAAATATTAAATTGGTTGTTGCAGAGCGTGCATTGAATTATGAATACGTAAAACGTTTCTTGTCCATATCTTCTGATGCAATAGAAGATATAAGTAATTTGACAGCCGAAGATATACAAAAAGTATGTGCTTCAATGAACCGGTCGAGCGAAGATGCTATTTTGCTTATGGAAAAAAATGAAAATATTTCCTTAATTGAGATTGTATTTTTTGTTTCGACAAATTCTCAAATTCAAGAAAGAATAAAGGGCTATATTAAAGACTTAGAAACTTTTAAAGATGACGATTTACGTATAGATTTGTTAGAGTTATACACTTTGGTGAATTACACAAGTGCATGTGGAATTCCAATTACCATGGATATGCTATATTTTTATTTTAGTGATGTTGTAGACTCTTATGAAGATATAATATATGCATTGAAAAAAATGAATAAGATTATTGTGGAAACAACTAATGATGAAATTAAAATTGACGATTCACAAGATTATCTAATTATGAGAAGTAAACTGTTTGCAGAAAAATCTATATATCTTATTCCTAAGAAAAATCTGTCCTATGTTTTAAATACATTTTTGGAAAAGGTAAGTCCCCATACAATTTATAGATACGATATTTTTAAAAAAAGGGCTTATGATGCAGATTTTACATATCGAGCATTTTCAAAGACAGAGGGGATAGTTTTTTATAAAAATTTATTAAGACAAAACAAAAGTCCATATGTCAGACATCAATATGCGATTTTTTTACAAAGAAAAGGTGATATCAATTTGGCATGGGAGCAAATTGATAGAGCGTATACTGAATGCAAAAAAAAGATTTTTTCTATTGCAAATACACATGCAATTATTATGTTTGAGAAGAATATGGCTGTGGATGCTAAGACAGATAAAGATTTGGATATTCAGAAAAATACAATAAAAAGATCATTTTCAACGCTTGAATATTGTATGTCCCAAGATATTAGAGTGAATTATCATGCGTTGACATATGCGCGAAATGCAATGAGATATTTTGAAAAATTTGGACAGGATGATTTCTCAGAAAAATATATTAATATAGCTATAATGCAATTAAAAGATATACTTGAATCTGATAGTTATATTTACAAACCTTATATGCGTGAAATGAAAGATTTACTGAAAGATCTTAGTAATGATAAACTAATTATACAATAAGATATAATGATTTATTGATTTTATAATTATGTACAAATGTGCTATAAAAATATTCATTAGAGGAGAAAACAATATGAAGAAAGCATTGGTTACCGGTATTACCGGTCAGGATGGAAGTTATTTGGCAGAGTTTCTTTTAGAAAAAGGATATGAGGTACATGGAATTACCCGGCGTATTTCCATCTCGAATACACAGAGAATTGATCATTTGCTTGCAGCGAATAAGATTAAGATTCATGACGGAGATCTTTCAGACGGAAATAGCATTGTCCGCATTATCAATGAAGTGCAGCCGGATGAGATTTACAACCTTGCGGCACAGTCACATGTAGGAAATTCCTTTGATGTGCCGATTTATACAGGAGATGTGGATGCACTTGGTGTCCTTCGTATTCTGGATGCGGTTCATCAGCTTGGACTTGATAAGAAGACACGCATTTATCAGGCTTCGACGTCTGAACTGTATGGACAGGTGGAGGAAGTACCTCAGAATGAGAATACTCCGTTCCATCCATTCAGCCCATACGCTGTTGCAAAACAGTATGGTTTCTGGATGATGAGAGAGTATCGTGATGCATATGGTCAGTTTGCCGCAAATGGTATTCTTTTTAACCATGAGTCGGAACGTCGTGGGGAGACTTTTGTTACAAGAAAAATCACACTGGCAGCAGCACGTATTTCCCAGGGACTTCAGGAGTGTTTATATCTTGGAAATCTTGATTCGAAGCGCGATTGGGGATATGCAAAGGATTATGTAGAGTGTATGTGGTTGATTCTTCAGCAGGATGAGCCGGACGATTATGTGATTGCGACTGGTGTTCAGCACACGGTTCGTGAATTTGCTACACTTGCATTCAAGCATGTCGGGATTGATATTGAGTGGCAGGGTCAGGGCATCGATGAGAAGGGAATTGATAAGGCAACTGGGAAAGTGGTTGTCGCTGTCAGCCCGGATTTCTATCGCCCTACAGATGTCGTTGATCTCTGGGGAGATCCTACAAAGGCAAAGACGAAACTGGGATGGAATCCACAGAAGACAAGCTATGAAGACCTTGTAAGAATTATGGCTGAACATGATCTTAAGATTGCTAAGACAGAGAAGATGTTGAAGGAATAGAATAAGATTATATGATAGAAAGCAAGGGATATTTCAGAGATGAAATATCCCTTTTCGGCTAAAGGAGAAAAAATGAAGTCTTTAATTATAGGTGGAGCTGGCTTTGTCGGCGCGTATCTGGTGAGACATTTAAAGAATGACTTGGGGCAGGATGTTGTAGTGACCAAGATGCCGAGGGAGCAGATCAAAGTAGATGGTGTCGATATGAACAGCATTCAGGTGTATGATCTGGATATTTTACAAAAGGAATCGATTATTGCATTGTTTCGAGAGATTCGTCCAGATTATATTTATCATTTAGCGGCGCAGAGTTCTGTTTCTGTATCATGGAAGAATCCAGCTCTTACCGTTGATGTAAATGTGAAGGGTGGAGTGAATATCCTAGAAGCCCTCCGAGAGTTAGAAGATAAGCCTCGCGTTTTGTTTATTGGTTCAGGAGAAGAATATGGACATATTTTACCGGGTGAGACACCGATTAAGGAAGGCAATGTGCCACGTCCGGGAAATATTTATGCAGCAACGAAAGTCTGTCAGAATATGCTTGCTAAAATTTATGCAGATGCATATGGTCTGGATGTTATGATGGTTCGTGCATTTAATCATATTGGACCGAATCAGTTGCCGCTTTTTGTTGTCGCAGATTTTTGCAAGCAGGTAGCAGAGATTGAGGCGGGCAATAGAGAACCCATTATGAAGGTGGGAAATCTGAGTGCAAAACGTGATTTTACCGATGTGCGGGATGTGGTTCGTGCCTATGCACTTCTTATGAAATCGGGACGTGCCGGAGAGACGTATAATATTGGAAGCGGGCATGCGATTGCAATAGAGGATATTTTAAAATGTATTCTGGATCATTCGTCAGTTGAAATTAGAGTGGAGGTTGATCCAGAAAGGCTGCGTCCGGTAGATGTGCCGATTATAGAGGCTGATACAACGAAGGTATATGAAGCAACCGGATGGAACCCGGAGATTTCATTGGAACAGACAATTTGTGAAACATTGGATTATTGGAGAACAAAAAGTATTTAAAATTTATCAGATTTAGGGAGGGAAATGATAAATGAGAACATTTGGAGTGATTATGGCAGGCGGTGGCGGAACACGTTTCTGGCCGTTATCAAGACAGGCAGAGCCAAAGCAGCTTTTAAATTTAAGTGGAAAAGATCTGATGATCAATGAAACCATTGATCGTGTTGCAACAGTTTGTGATAAATCGGATATTTTTATTGTGACGAATGTAACGCAGGCTTCGAAAATGGAAGTTGTTACAGATGGACGTGTGAAAAATGATCATATTTTGAGAGAACCAGCGGCTAGAAATACTGCAGCATGTATTGGATATGCAGCTTTTGAGATTATCAAGAAATATGGGGATGGTGTTATGTGCATTTTCCCTTCGGATCACTATATTCAGAAGCAGGAAGCGTTTACGCAGACACTGAAAGAGGCAATTGAGGTTGCGGAGGGTGGATCTCTTGTTACGATGGGAATCACGCCGACGTATCCTTGCACTGGATATGGATATATTCGGTTTGACAAATCAGAAGAAGGGATTGCCAAAAAGGTAATCGAATTTAAGGAAAAGCCGGATCTTGCGACAGCGGAGAAGTATGTTGCAAGTGGAGAATATGCATGGAACAGTGGTATGTTTGTATGGAAGGCATCGGTTATTTTGGAACAATTTAGAAAATTCCTTCCAGAGGTGTATGCGTGTCTGGTGAAAATTGGGGACGCGATGGGAACTGACTCAGAGATGGAAGCAATCAATGAAATTTATCCTGTTATTCCAAGTATTTCGATTGATTATGGAATCATGGAAAAGAGTGATATTGTAAAAGTTATTTCTGCGGATATGGGATGGAGTGATGTCGGAAGCTGGGACAACCTTGGGGTGCTTCATGATACGGATGCAAATGGAAATATTGTAGCTGGAAATCATCTGGCGATTGATACAAAGGATTGTATTACATATTCTAAGAAGCGCCTGATTACAACGATAGGGGTGGATAACCTGATTATTGTTGAGACGGAGGATGCGATATTGGTGTGTGATAAGAACCGGGCGCAGGATGTGAAGCTGATTGTTGATAAGTTGAAGGAAGATGGAAGGGAGGAATTGTTGTAGAGAGTAGAAATCAGAAGCCGGTGTGGAAATCGGCTTCTTTTATATAGATAAACTTTAATGAGTTAATTGGGTGATGTGCGCGAATTGTCATTTTGACGAAAAATACTTGATAAATGATATGGAGGAGCGTATTGTATAAATATAGAAAAGAAAAATGTAATACGATAATATATTCATTTGTTAATTGTTGTAGTATCCTGAATTAGTATACGGTTTTATATGAAGATGAGGTGGCAATATGAAGTATGAAGAAGTGGATTATATAAATGAAGATAATTTGACAACAATTAAAGTGAAAGATTATTTACCTAAAAAGTTGGAAGAAATGGAGAAGGAAGGGAATTTTATCTGTCCGTTTGAAGGGTGTGATGCAAAATTATGTTTGGTTCATAATTCTAAAAATGGAGGAAGGACATTTTTTTTTAAAGCAGTAGATGACGAACAACATATAGATAAGTGTGATTACAAAATAGAAAATTATAAGGAATCATCTATAAAAGTAAACGAGAATGGAATTTTTACAGAAGGACAAATCAATGCATCTGTTAGGAGTCTTTATAATGATTACACTCAGCCTTTAATTCAAAAAGGAGGAGAGAAAAAGAAAGAAAAAACCTCTGAAATTAAAGGAAAAAAGAAAAATAGTACTGATGATAATAACGTAAACACAAGAAAAACATCTTCAACAGGAAGAATTGTGTATGGCGATGAAAGTATTGACGGCGTTAAGGGAAGAATGAGGAGACGCTTTCAAATTACAAGTGACGATTTTGGTCAAATGACGAAGGTGTGTGGTGTGATTTCAGAAATATATAGAAATCAGCATGGAGAAATGTTTATTAAATTTAAAGATGAACGACTTAATAATATTCAAATTTTTTTGGGACCAGTATATGAACAGTATAATCCATCAGAGTATGAACGGTTAAACTTAGTTGAGGAATATTTTAATAAAGAATCTAAGCATAAAGAAGTAATTTTAGCTGCTGGCGGACTGGTAAGTATGCGCAATAATTCATTGGTATTAGAGTTACAGGCAAATGGTTCATTTGTTATTGATGGGAAAACAATAATGCGGTTGATTGTTGATAAAACAAAAGAAAGATTAAAGTAAGAGATAATGCCATTAAGCTAGTTGTTCAATGAGACAAG
>OHBK01000144.1_pt1 | contig 35055 bp, 25 predicted proteins | sample 1577371 | NCBI WGS metagenome assembly OHBK01 (sample SAMEA3879555, study PRJEB24766) | human gut metagenome | biome: human-associated habitat; feature: feces | place: USA | collected 1985/1987
TATTGTGACAGACCGCTGGCAGAGGTTCACAGAGCAGATGATCACAGAGGATTTGTTAGAGCAGCTTGCAGGTTACTGTGATGAATTTTTAGTACATGCAGTAGATGTGGAGGGAAAGGCACGCGGAGTTGAAACAGAACTTGCATCTCTGCTGGGGGAGTATAAAGGAAATCCGGTTACTTACGCAGGTGGAGTTGGCTCCATGAAGGATATTGAGGATCTGCGAAAATATGGAAAAGACAGACTGGATGTCACAGTAGGCAGTGCATTGGATCTTTTTGGCGGAAATATTTCATTCTCAGAACTGATTAAACTTTAACTAATTTTTATAGTAATCTCAGGAATCACAGTGAAAATGTACAGAACAATTACAGAATTTTTGCTATTTCCCCATAATGACAAAGGAACTTTAAAGTTATTTCTGAAGTAAACAGAAAAAATGTGAAATTTTAATAAAATAGTGTTAAAATTCAAAAATGTGTGTTATAATAGGTTCATCAAACAGCAAAGGGGATGGAAGCATGAAGTTTATCATCAGCGGAAAAAATATTACAGTTACAGAAGGTCTTAAGACAGCAGTCCAGGACAAGCTCAGTAAACTGGAAAGGTATTTCACTCCTGACACCGAAGTTGTAGTAACTTTAAGTGTTGAAAAAGAAAGACAGAAAATTGAAGTGACAATCCCTGTAAAAGGAAATATCATTCGTTCCGAACAGGTAAGCAATGACATGTATGTATCAATCGATCTGGTAGAGGAAGTCATTGAACGTCAGCTTCGCAAGTACAAAAATAAAATCGTAGACAAACAGCAGGCAGCAGCCAACTTCCAGAAAGCATATCTGGACAAGGACTACGATGAGGATGAAGAAGTTAAGATCATCCGTACCAAGAAATTCGGAATCAAACCAATGTATCCGGAAGATGCATGCGTACAGATGGAACTTCTTGGACATGATTTTTATGTATTCTGTAACGCAGAGTCTGACGAGGTAAATGTTGTATATAGACGTAAGAACGGAACATTTGGATTGATCGAACCAGAATTTTCTTAAAATTCTATATAAAATGCAACACAATACCTGCAATGCAGGATGCAAAAAAGGACGTGTGAAAAAACGAAAGTTTTTCATGCGTCCTTTTTCTTATAAATACAACAGTAGTTATATTTCACAAAAAAGCGTATAATCCCCCTTCCCCCATGAGAATGCCATTATGAATCCTATGCGGCAGTTGCAACTTTTTTTTGCTTGTTGTGATATTTATAAAGATTGTGTCCGATAGAAACAAGAAATACTTCAAGCAGGACGGATTTTATTCCTCTTCGCACAATTCTTTTGTACCAACGATCGTTTTTTAGGATACCAAATGTACCTTCTGCCTGAATGGATCTGTTCATCCTTAGAAGTGCTCCCTGGATACTTTCGAGATTTTTAACTACTTCCTGGTGCATCGCTGTAAGTTCACGGTTAATCCTCACAGTACGATTCTTATCCGTCTTTTTACATTGTTCTGCGTACGGACATTCAGAACAATCTTCACACTGATATACTTCTTCCTGACGACCATACTTGTTTCCCTTTACGTTTTTACGATATTGAAGATAAAATTTTTTCCCGTTTGGGCAACGCATGATTCCGTCTTCACCAATTGGAAAATTTACTGCTCGGAATGGATCTTCATGATACTTCCTGTCAGTAGTCTCTTTTTTGAACATGGTGAATTTCATATACTTTTCCATTCCATGCTGCTCACAAAAAATATAATTGTTGTAAGAACCATATCCGGCATCTGCCACTGGATACTTCGGATAAAAGCCATATGTAGTATAAAACTTGTTCATCAACGGAACAAAACAATCCATATCTGAGCGATACTGATTTACATCAACAACAGCAATGTATTCATCTGCAACACCAACCTGTACATTATAAGCCGGAAGCAGCTGGTCATTTCCCATGTAATCTGTCTTGATTCGCATAAAAGTAGCCGAATGATCTGTTTTCGAGTAGCTGTTACGATCCTCCCCACAGATTTTGATTTTTTCCATGTATTCTTCTAACTTAGCAGCATACTCCCTGAGTTTCTCATAATGCCGTTGCTGTGTAGTTTTGCGATGTCCCCTGCCATGAACAAACGCAGTTTCATCAATCTGCCAGGCTTCTGCATACTGTTCTGCAGCTCCTTTCAGATAATCTGGCGCATACTCACTATTGATACAAAGCTTTATCCCTGTACATGTCAGTTCTTCATTGATTTCCTCAAAAAGTGTAGTAATCTTATCGAAGAGACGGTATCTAGATTTTTCTGTTGATTTTTTCCATACCCAGGAATATTTATTTGCATTTGCTTCAAACTTGGATCCATCGATGTATAGGTGTTGGAGATCCACATGTTCTGTCTCGAAAATTTTTTTGTTTATGTCTTGAAATATCTCTTCAATGGAATCAGCAAGTACCTCGTTAATGAAGTAACCGAAGGTACGATAAGAAGGTGTTTGATGATCCATGAGATACATGAAGCGGAGATTGACTTTACACTGATCCTCCAGTTCACGTAATGATATATAGCCATTCGCCATAAATCCAAACAAAACTGTCTTCAGCATGCTGACCGGGTCATATCTGAGTCTTCCTGTATAATGTTGCGGAATATTTTTCAGATATTTCTCCAGTTCGATTTCTCCCATAAATCTATCAAAAGTCAGCACTGGATCACAGATGTCCAAATAATCTTGAATTAGCATTGGCAAAACTGCCTGTTTTGGGTTAGAATAGATTATGTTATTAATTTTCATTGCAAGTTAATTATAACAGAAAGAAAGACCTTGAGTTCATTATAAACTCTTGGTCTTTCTTTTTTCGGGACTATTCTTTTTTCACAGCCCCTTTTGTCTTTTCCTGCATCTGCTACTTGACTTTGACTTTTAATTTTAAAACTTTGGTCTTTCCATTGTTTAAGGTTACTGTCACGCGAATGGACGCAGTTCCTTTTTTGTTCGATTTTATGGTACCCTTCTTGTTTACAGATGCAATTTTTTTGTTATTGCTCTGATAAGAAATGCTTTTTACATTGTCCATATTTAAGGTGGCTGCCAGAGAAACCTTCTTTTGTTTTCCCTTCTTCACCTGAACGGTTTTATTCTTCAATGTAACCGTTTTTAATATTTTCGTTGTGACCTGATCCATATCTTTCTGATCCATAAGGACATAATCCTTATTGGAATCTGCTGAAAAATTCACATTTCCGGCTTTTGTAACCGTATAACTCTTGTCGTTTACAAGGACATAGGCACCTGTCTTTTGATCTTTTGCACACACATACAGCTTATTTCCGGTCTGTATGTCTGCTGTATTTACGGTCAGTGTATAGCTTACGTTGCCAGCCGGATCGGTGACCTGGATCGTCACATCTGTGTGTTTTCCATCGTTTTCTTCCAGTATCTGATTTATCAGATCAGCGGTCACCGTTGTTTTGATGGATTTATTTTTCCGGGTTCCGGTAACGGTTACGGTTGGTGTATTTTGTCCGGCCGCGTTTCCATCGGACGGTGTTTGTGTACCAGCTGTATTTCCGTCAGACGGAGTTTCTACATCGGTTTTGTTTCCGTTGGATGGTGTTCCCCCTCCGGCTGTGTTACCACCCGAAGTATTTCCACCACCAGAACTTCCTCCGGAAGATGAGCCGCCTCCAGTTGCTCCACCACCTCCGGAAGATGAGCCGCCTCCGGTTGTTCCACCGCCTCCGGTGGAACTGTCCTCTTTGATTGTAACAGTCACGGCTTCACTTGTCACTGTTTCGTAATAAGTCTGTCCATCCTTATCATCCGGCTCATATACTGCCTTAAACTGATAAGAACCGCCACGTTTTAAGCCTGATACAACCGTATCAGCTTCCCCATATACGAGTTTTTCCTGTGCCTTTATTATGGTTCCGTCCTGATAAAAAGAAATCGAACCAAGCGGAATACTGCCATTTCGGACTCCATCTACCTTTGCATACAGATGTACGGAATTACCGTTTTCTGTCTCTGCCGTAAGACGAATCGATGGTTTCGCCGCTGTAATGGTAAAGGTTCCGACTTTTTCCTCTATCACATCGTACTGGTTTCCATCCACTTTAAACCAGACATCATAACTGCCCGGCTGCACCGGAACAACATTTTTCCCATCCTGCCGATAGAAAACTTCAGGCTTTACCTGCGAATCTACCGTCTGTCCGTTGTCCGTTCGGACTACATTTACCGTGGAAACAAGGCAGCTCTGTTTCAGCCCTGTGTACGCAGCTGTCTGCTGGATGGTATCATACTGCATCTTTACGGCAATTGGATTTACTGTCACGGTTTTGTTTGCCTGGGAAGGAAGTGCCCTATCATTTTCATTGGTTGCTCCTGCATAAGAAACTGTAATTGCATTTTCTCCCATATGAAATCCGTTTGCCTCTGAAACCGGAATCTTTATGGCTGCCTCTCCGTTTTGAAGCGTGATGCCGGATACTTCATAAGGGGTCTGGTTAATGTATACTGAAAAACCAGCAGACGGCACGTGTCCCTGTAAGCTGCTATCTGTATAGACCGTCCGCACAGTAAGATTCAGTTCATCCTGCATGGACACGGCCGTTGGTAATCCATTTATCGTAGTGGTTGTTTCCCGTGAAGTAACCGTCGAACCGGATGTATCCGGATCTTTGTTTACAATCAGAACTACCTTCTGCTCAATTTGTTCATCTGCTGAAAATGGACGGATTGTGATGTAGTAGGTTCCCGGTTCTGGCAGTTTCAGTTCCCCACTAGTAGCATCTTCATAAATTTCCGGTGTAATTGTATGTACCCCGTCCTGATCTGTGGCCTGGTGAAATACCAGTCTAAGATCCGAAACATTGGCATTTCCATCATCACCAACCGTTGAATAATATATATGATTATTGAACTCTACTTCGTATGTAAGTGGAACCTGATATAAAGTTTTCCCATTTTCGGGTGTCCCTTCCTGCCATTCCACATCCAGATAATACGATTTATCACTATCCCTTATATTTGAAACATTCGCCAAAAGTACCGGATTTTTTATGGTCATATTTTTTACCGCAACCGGTTCATTCCCTGACAACTCACTGGTTTTCCAGATTTCTCCGTTTCCAGACGATGTCCGTTCCAGTGTCATTCCCGCCTGTCCGTCTGTCGGTGTAAAAGAAACCGCCGTATCCGCAGCCCTTCCAAGTTCCAGATAGGTATGACCATACTTCGCAATTCCGGATTTTCCATTTCTTCCATTTAGGGTTTCAAATGTAAGTGCACCCGTAATGGTATCTGTAACATTCAGCGTCTGTTCTTTTCCTAAGATCAGTCGGTTTCCTGCTGAATCCGCACTCACAATCGAATGTACCTGTGGAGTTTCCATCTGGGAAAGATCAATCGCACTTGCCCCTTCCAGCCTGACCGTACAGCTGTCCAACGCTGCCGGTGCAAATGTTCCACCGCCCTTTACTGTGAGGTTTCCTACTTTGCTTATACCTGGAATTCCGGTATAGGACTGGTCGGTATCCATGGTCAGAAATGTCTTCCCTGCGTGATTTTCAGATACTCCGTACACCTGTTTCGTATCGGAACCGGTAAGTGAAATTTCCACATCGCCGGAAACCGTATATTGTCCATCCGCTGCCGGTGGATCCGGCTCCTGCGTGGAAAACCAGTCATCCTGATTTACATATGGTTCAATGGCACCGGATGCATAGATTTCTCCATTTTGCGTACCGGAAACGTGCGCAAGCACGATCTGTGTCTTACCATCATATGTTCCGTTCATGGAACCGGCATAAATATTCCCCAGATTGGTACCACCCCCCGTAATCAGAATCTGTGCCTCTGATCCCGGATGATTCCCCATATTCTTTCCATTCTCATAAAGGGATCCGCCAAAGATATCTACATAGCGGAATCCGCTGTCGCACGTAACATTCTCAAGAACAAGTTTATGCCCATTTGCAAAAATTGCATCGTGCAGACGATTGGAAAACCGCAGCGTAATGTTTTTAAATGTCACATCCGTATTCAGGATAAATCCCCCCTTACGGTTGGAAAAAGTATTTCCATTTCCGTTGACGGTCACGCTTTTATCAAAAATAAACGGTTCCGCAGCCTCGGCATTTAAAAAAGCACCACTTCCCAAAATTGAGATTTCATCCCCATTGCCGGCAGCCGCATAGGCATCCTCAAATAAATTGTAGGGATTTCCATAGCTTCCATCTCCGGAATGGGTAGAATTTCCATCTTTAAATTCCGTATAGATCGTTTTTGCCGCTGTCTGCACAGCCTCCTGCGCCTTTACCGGCACGACAGGCTGCACGGTAATACACATGGTGAGCACGATAAAAAATGCCCATAGACGTTTTGCTACATTGTCTGGTTTCATCTGATTGTTCTTTTTCATCCATTTCTCCTGATAATAAGAACAGGGGGATGAGTCAAAAACTCATTCCCCTGTCACTTCATTGATAGTCTCTACCATCATCCTAACATGGTTTCCGATCATCGTCAACAAATTTATGACCTGTTTTTATACCTATATCATCTGCTGATTTTATATTTTATTATTTCTATCTGTTCTATCTGTGTGATATCAATCTTCTGATTGAAAATATAACGAGCCCCACAATATTTCATTTCACTTGCAGATGCATAGCCATCTCCAAACTCTTCAAGATCTGTACCATCCATGAAAGGATGTTTCTTTTTTTCAGTTCCTTTTCTGTCATCGGTAAGAGGTAACTCTCCTATGGAATATTGCTTTCCGTCTTTTGTTGTTGCAACTACATGATAAAAACACCCTTTTTCTCTCCAGTCATTGACGGGACAAATACTAACCGTATAAGGTGTAATTTCAACAGGGATTGTTTTTTTTGTTTTCTTAACATCCGCTTTTAACATCTTCTCCTTCATTGGAACAACTTTTCCCTTAACCAAAACATTTTTTAATGGCGTATTTGAATTATCCGGTGATTGAAATCCCTTATATACTTTCGGATTTTTCCACGCAGTATCATCGGAATAAAAGCCGCACACATTGATCTGAATACCATCACCTGTATCTATTACATCCACCTTACTGGTAGTATCTAACCCACCTAACCAATAATTTGTTCCTTCCAAAGATTTTACGTTCGGAAGGAACACCTTTGCACGCATAACCTTCGTATTTGAAGCAACCTGAATTGATGATATGATTATCTTTTGCTCTTTTCTGCCATCATCTTCTCTACTGTTTGATTTTGCATCAGAATTTTTTCCACACGCACACAGACAATATAGCATTGTAAAAATTAATAAGTACAGACTGATTTTCTTCATTCATAATCCTCCAATTTCTTTTTCTTTAAAACACTAAGGATTAATATGCTTCCTATCACTATAATTCCAATGCCAGCCACATATTTCATCGAACTTCTGCTCTGTACTCCAGCTCCTGTACTTACCTCAGAATCTTCAATATAAGTATCTGAAATCTCCGCTACAGACTCAAATGAATAGACACCGCTTTCCACATTTTGAGTTTCCGGAATTTTCTCCATAACCGGATACTGATACCCTAACGAAATCCAGATACGTGCTGTTTCTTCATCCATCCCAAGTGCAACCGGCTGTCTCATTCCCGGTTGACTTCCCACCAGTACTACTCTCGTACAGTCCGATAATGCCTCTCGTTTTTCCAGAAGTATATCATAGTAAGGTTCCACTGTATGTTCTGCTGTCTCTGTAATCATCCATTTTCCAGCATGATTTTTTACTTCTTCCTGTTCTGCTTTTGTCAATACAGACTTTGCTTCTTCACGCAAAGGAAGTCCTTTGGCTACGGTAAACATTCCATATGTCTTTTCCATTTTAAAAGGAATGACCCATACATAATTTGCACTTTCCAGAGCACTTGTGAGTTTTTTCGTATCTGCCGTCTGCAATTTTATAAGATTACAATCCACATATACTTTTAATGCCTTGTCATAATCGATGGTTGCATCCGGCTCTTCTTTTTTCATTTCATCCTGTAAATTACTGATTTCTGTCCAATCCCTGCTCGTTATTAACTGATCCTGATCTGAAACCGGTATTTCCGCGGCATACACAGCAGAACCTGTTATCGTATAAATTGTAATCATCATAAGCATTATTTTTAAAATATTTTTCATGGCTATTTCCCCTCTCTTGTGTATACTATACTTCATTTTTCCCATTATTCTTTCTGCATGTTAAAATTGGTTTGATTTTCGTCAAAATCTGCATTAAAAATCCCATAGCATACACCATGGGATTTTTTCAAAGATATAACACAATCTGAACCTCAAATATATTTTCATCGATATTTATAGATTTCCATCCCCCGTATTTGTCTACAACATCTGAAATATTCTGCATACCGATTCCATGCAATGCCTGTTGTTTCTTCCTTGTCAGTAAACGTTCTCCCTGTTTATTGACTTTTCCATCAAACGTATTTTTCACCTGTATCCCCAGAATTCCCCTGTCATATTGTATCCGAATCTCCAAAAAACGATCTTTTATCTGCTCCATTGCCTCAATTGCATTGTCCAACAGATTTCCAAACAAAACATTCCAGTCATATCCATCCACTGGCAACTGGCACGGAATCACAATCTGCGACTGAATCTGACAGGACATTGCCTCCGCTTTTGCCAGTTTATGATTCAAAATCATATCCAATTCCAGATTCCCCGTATTCACATACTTATGCTCCGTCTGCAAATGCTCACTCATTTTATTTACATATTCCTGTGCCTTATCATACCTTCCTTCATTAAGATATATCTGCAGAAGATACATATGGTTTTTCATGTCATGCCGCAAAGAATCCAGCTTTTTCTGATTCTGCTGCATGATATGCATCTGCTCCTGATAGGCCATCATATGTTCCTTTAAAAGCCGTTGCTGCATTTTATCCTGATAAGCTTCTCCCAAACGGTCATACAAATAGAACATTCCAAGATCTACAACGATCATAATAGCCAGTGATAATACTGTTTTTGGCGAATTTTCGCCGGATACACTCTCAAGAGCATATATCCAGACAATATTTCCGGCTAATACAAGAATCATAAAGTAATAGTTCTGTGTTTCCATAACCCTTCGCCGACATATCACCTGTCTTATTCCCATTGCTATGAGCAGATTGACCATTGCCCCTGTGATGGTTCCCATTGCCCGCCCTTCGGAAAACAAAGAAAAATCTCCCAGATAATAATACATGATAAATTCAATGGTAAGCCCCAGCAATACTGTAAAACAACCTGCCATTATTTTCTGTAGTATACTTCCTTCATACAATATACCTTCTGCCGCCCAGAGAAGCAATACCATACTCACCGTAGTTCCCATGGCATTTCGAAAACCAAATGCAACAACTGTATTAATAAGCCATACGATCACATAAACAATATTTGCCATCCGTGGCAGTTTTCTTTTCTTTTCCAGAAAAACATCCGTCACTTTAAAACTTACATACACACTTAATATGTTACATACCGCTTCAAATATTCTTTCTATGTTATTCACCCGCCACACCTCATCTTTTCCACAATTGCATGATCAAGGTTATTTTTCATAGACCGACTGACCGGAATGTCATCCCCATTGATCATGTGTACGCTGTCTTTCTGAAAAGATTCTGCATACCGCAGATTAATGACATAAGATTTATGTACCACACAGAATAAATGCGGATTCAACGCAGGAATAACCTCCGAAAGTTTTCCATAAACACATAATGTATCATTTGCTGTTACCACTTGAATTTTTCTGGCAAGGCTCTGCAAATAAAAAACAGAATGTTCTTCTATCCGTATCGAATTTCTTCCTTTCCCAATTTCTATAATATGTGGCTGAAACTGATACAGCCTTTCATATTCATCTAATATATAATCTACTCGTTCCTGTTGTATGGGTTTCACGAGGAAATTCATTGGACGCAGATCAAAAAGCTGCATGGCATACATTTCTTTTGCCGATACAAAAACAATCTGCATGGATTCATATTGGATCTGGGATCGAATCCAGTTTCCAACGATAATCCCCGAGCTGTCCCCTAATTCAATATCCAAAAATAACAAATCATACCTTTCGCTTTGCTGCAGTTTTTGAATAAATTCTGCTCCACTTGTATAACCGTCAACATCCACTTTGATTCTTTTCATTTCTGCAAACCGAAAAATACTTTGTTCCAATTTATAAATAAATTGTATATCATCATCACATATTGCTACTTTTATCATTGTATATCCTGTAATTTATTTTCCTCTCTATTTCAGGATTTCCTGCAGCCGCGCATCTGTATGCAGGAGTTCCTTCGCGCGATCCCTATATTGCTGCTCATGCAGATACGTATAGCGGAACGGTTTGATCGACGGTGCCAGATCAACTGCTTTCTCAAAATCCTCCCGCCGAAGATCCAGTGTTTTTACATAATCCCAGAACCCCGTCTGCATAAAAATTGTGTCTACCCTCCGGTAACGATGATCCTGCACAACACTCATCAGATAGGTTGCAATGCCAACCTGAATACCATGAAGCTGCGGATGCTCAAGCATCTTGTCCAGCGCATGGGAAATCAGATGTTCGCTGCCGCTCGTTGGCGCACTGCTGCCCGCAATCTCATTTGCAATTCCGCTCATTGCAAGAGAATCCAGAAGTTCCTTTAAAAACAGATCATCCTGTATCGAAGTAAACGGTGTGCGCACAAAACTGTTGACTGCTTTCTTTGCAATCATGACAGCAAAATCATTGACTTTTCCGTACCCATGTTCTTCCTCAAAAATCCAGTCATACAGTGCCGTAATTTTTGATACCATATCGCCGATTCCGGAATATAAAAATTTCTCCGGTGCACTGCGGATAATCCTTGTATCCACCACAATCCCATATGCAAGTTTTGCCGGAACGGACTTGCGGCGTCCTTCCACCAGAAGGGAAGCACTGGCACTTGAAAAGCCATCGCTCGATGCCGATGTCGGGATGCTGATAAACGGCAGATTTCGCAGAAATCCACAATATTTCGCACCATCAATCACTTTTCCGCCACCGATGCCGATGACTGCCTGCGTCTTCGCCGGCATGGAAAATGCAAGACTGGTCAGATCTTCCAACCGCACGGTATCAAGTTCCTGATATTCTAAAATATCAATGTCCTCCTGCTGCAATGCTTCCATAACGGTAGAACCAAACATTTCTACAAGACCGTTTCCAAACAATACAACTACTTTCTGTAACTGTAACTCTTTTAAGTAAATCCCCAGATTGTCCAATGCACCCGCACCGATCTTTAAAAGTGCCGGAATGGAAATGTGTTTTCCTGCCATAATAAATGTTCTCCTTCTCATTCTCTTTTCTATTGATTTTAGTATAAACAAAGGTTCCTGAAATTACAATCAATTCCCCCGAAAAAACACACACGCTTCTCTTTACAATTATGGGTAAGAAAAAAGACGATTTCCTGCGAAACCGTCTTTTTCTTATTAAAATTTTGACGAAACTCCTGTAAATTTACTTTGTCACTTTGATCGTCATCTTTACAGTCTTTGTCTTTCCGTTCTTTAAAGTGACTTTTACTTTCACAACTGCTTTGCCAGCTTTCTTTGCGACAATTGTACCATTTTTATTCACGGTTACAACCGACTTTTTGGAAGATGTATAAGTGATCTTCTTTACATTTTCCATGTTCAGGTTCTTATCAAAAGTAACTTTTGCCTTCTTTCCGTTTGCAACCGTTTTCTTGGTATCCTTTAATGCAATACTCTTTAAGATTTTACTGCTCAGGGCTTTTGCATCCTTCTCATTCAGCAGTACATAATCACCGGCATCTTTGGTATCCGCTGTCACAGTTCCGTCTTTGGAAACCTTATAAGTCCTGCTGCTGATCAGGACTTTTTCTCCTGTCTTTTTATCAACTTTTACAAGTGTCAGCTTTTTGCCTGCCTGCAGATCCTTCGCATTGACAGATACGCTGTTCATCACTTTGCCGGAAGCGTTCTTTGTTGTCTGGGTAATCGTGATGTCGCTGGTTCCTGCCTCTTGGACTAATTTTGCAACCACATCTGCTGAAATTGTAGTCTTCTTTGTCTCGGAAGCATTCTTTACTGTTTTGTCCAGCTGTGCCCGGGCATCTGTCACTTCTCCCTTATCGTTCTTTTCAACGGTAAGTGTCGCATTTGTATCTTTTGCAATATTCTCAAATGTTTTGTCCGTTTTCCGGGTTTCCGATGGTTTTGTATCCGGTGTTGTTGTGCTGCCGGAATTTCCACCAGAGGTGCTGCTGCCGGAGGAAGAATTTCCGCCATTATTTCCACTCTGGCTGATCTGTTTTACCGCAATCAGGCCATCGGCATCTGCTTTTGCAGCTTCTGCATCACTGATCGTTGTTCCTTTGAATGCATCAAAGTAAAGTACCGATTCCACATCTACCGCGGAACCTGCCGGGTTGGAATTACACCAGAGTCCGAATGCCTGCACATCTTTTAAAGCATCCCCACTAAGTTTTCCACCCGTCTTCCCTTTAAAAGCTGAGAATGGAACGGTTACTTCATAGGCATCTTCTGTCTTCGCAAGATTGGTCAGATATACTTCATACTCTTCTCCTCCTGCCTTGATCTGTACAACAACCTTCTGACCTTTTCCATCAAGTTTTGTCCAGAATTTCAATGCATTATAGGCTGAAAAATCTGTATTGCCCAGACTTGCATTTACCAGACCCGTCCAGACTTCCGAACCGGTTGTTTTTAATTTGTAACTAAATGCAGCACCATATGTACCGTCTGCCTTATGCTCCTGATCCAGCGTAAAGGACGAACTGCATCCAGCGGCAGAATTTCCACCGTAAGCTGCATCCAGAAGTCCATTACTCCCGACATAGTAGTCAAAATTTTCCAGCACACCTGCCGGAGCTTTGTCCTTTTCTTTTCCGATACTCAGATTTGTGATCGTGGACAGTTCTTTTCCATCTGCAACGAGTGTAATGGATGCAACATCTGTTTCTCCGATCTGATCCATTTCCTTTTGTGTCAGCTGCGCCGTATAGAATCTGTCGGAGCCTTTTGCAGCCGGCAATGTCAACTGTTTGCCCTTTGCCGTATCCTTTACAACAAACGATACTTCACCGGCATTGGAAACACTTGCCTTTAATGCAGTTGGCTTTAAAATCGTATCCATATCAAACGGTGCTACCATGTATCCGCTGACATCTTTGTAATTATCCGTCTTTACTCCTGCGTACTTATCGATATTTCCATAGAAATTCGTACCGTTTCCAAATACTGAATCCGCGTTGTTGTAGTAATCAATAAACTCATTGACCATTTCCTGACCCATGGTATCACTGTATTTATACGGCACATAGAAATTGGTATCGCTGAAATTTGCCCATACCATATAATATGGCATGTCGTTTTTCTTTGCGATATCATTCACTTTCTGATACCAGTTCACACCCGACTTTGCCTCACTGACCGGATTATTTTTTACAAGAAGCCCTTCGTTATCACTTCCATCCTTTTTCATCACACGTACACCGGTCTCCGAAATCGCAGCCAGCTTGTTATGCTGTTTTGCAAGTGATGATACAACCTGACAGGTCTGATCCAGATGATCAAAGAATGAAGTATCACTCTCTGCCGGATAAGTATTAAAGTCGTTGTAATAATCAAATGCCAGAATGTCTACACAGGCATCTCCCGGATACCGCGACATATACTCTGCCTCGGTCTCCAGCGGTCCGTTTGGCGAATACACATAAAGCATATTGTGCACGCCTTTGGATTCCAGATAATCTCTGGTATATGCATACAGACTCCTGTAACTTTCTGCGGTGTTTGCACTGCCCCACCAGAACCAGCCGCCGGTATCCTCATGGAATGGCCGGAAAATCACCGGGATATTCTCCTTTTCCAATGCATTGGCATAGAATGCAATCGTATCAAGATATGCCTTAAATACCTCATTCTTCTCTCCACCAGGCAAAATCTTCTTTAACGAATCACCGGATAAATCTTTTGCTTCATTAAAATCACAGTTATAGAAATCGTAGGTTCCATCTGCATTCTTTTTAATCTTTGCATTGGTGAAATTCGGCATATGGGTGGATAAGGTAACGATTGCACCGTTTTGGGCCGCCTTTTTGCTGTAGTCAATGGAACTCTGCAGTGCAGATGCCGCATCCGTACCACCAGCCTCGCTTCCAAACAATGCCAGGGAGTCAATGCCGAAAATACCGCTGACGGAACCGGTCACATCTTTTACATCTCCCAGATCGTTGTTTCCTACGGAATGGCTCACATCATTCTGATGTCCAAACAGTACCTGATCACTTTCGGTCAGTCCCTGCAGATATGCATACAATGCCTTTGCGCTATTGCTGGCATCCGGATCTGTCATGGTCAGGGTTTTATCTGTTGCTTCTGGTTTTGCCTGTGTTCCGTCTGTATTCGGTGTTGCGGTAATTGTCACAAAATCACCACTGGCATCCTTCTGGGAAAGTATCAGATTATCCAGATAAACATCCCCTGCAAAGGCACTGTTGGCTCCGATAAGTCCGATTGTCAGATCATCCATTGGTGTGGCAGATGGAGAAAATCCTAAAGTAACTGTAACTTTCTTATATCCGTTTCCTGCATCTGTTGCCTCGGACGAATCTATGCTGGTATCTTTATTGATTCCGCTGTTGGAGAAAAATTTTATCTTGGAAATATTACTGCTTTCCGGATAAATCAAATCCACACTCACCTGATTATAATTGCTGATATCAGCCGGTGTCTTCGGTGTGAATTTCACTTTTGCCTCACTCCATGATTCGCCGGAGTTGGCTGTATAATTCAGGCTTACTTTTAATCTTCCGTCCCCGCCATTTGCGTCATAGGAAAGTTCCGGAGCAGCATTTTTTGTTCCACCGTGGAAATACTGATATCCGGTTTCACCTGCCCACAGATTTACCTGGGATTCATTATTTAAATCAGAAAGAACGGTTGGCTCCTGTTTGGTCAGTTCCTGTTTATCGCTTGATAAATTTGTGAGAACTACATTTGAAAATGTCACAGTTCCCTTAAATCCGGTTCCCACAAGAACGAATTCAACATCCATCAATGTATCCGGTGTTATTCCTGAAAACTTTACTTTCAGATCAGCTGAATAATTCTCCCCAACTTTCATAAAAGAATCCTTCTGCAGCCACTGGCAATCCGTACTGTTGTTCCATCCCCATTTTGATCCCAGTTTTGTTACACCCTGGATATTCAGATGCGCTTTATCTGCATCCAGCGACTGATAGGATGTTTCATCCAGTGTTACCTTTGCAGTTAATTCATACTCTTCATTCACATTTCCCAACGAGCCATTGATGGATTCATCATATGCAAAAGTAATTTTTCCTTCACCATTCCAGTCATCTTCTTTCAATTCTGAAAAATCAATGGTTTTTGTTGTTTTTGCGCCCTCATTTTTGTACAGTTCTGTACGTGTTACTGTTGGTGCTGACGCTTCATTTGTCTCCGCCGCATACACCACCTCATTTTGTAAAAATGTGCATGCCTCCGGTGTCAGTGACCCCATCATTGCCGCTGCCAGCGTGATGGCAACAATCTGTTTTCCTACCCTTCTCATGTTTTTGCTCTACCTTTCCTTTCTTCTCCATTTCTTGTAAAAACCTTCCAGTGCCCTCCATCTATCCGGTTTCACTTAATAAAAAAGCAATTGCACGCTGCTTCCCATATTTCAGGGAGAGGGTACTGCATACTTGGGGAGTGCAGTAAAAATATGGGAACCAGTGTGCAATTGCTTTATTTATTTGATAAATTCAGTATATCATAAAGTAATTTTAAGTCAATATTTAGTTAATAGAAAATTAAACATTTGTAAAGTATTACTTAATTTAAAGTTTTTTAGTCTTTTTTTAGTCTTTTAATTAGACATTTTCACAAGAGGCGAAAGTACCAGTTCCTTATTAATTGAAAAAAGCACCTGTAAAACAGATTATGTTCTGCTCTACAGGTGCTAATATCGTGCAAGTTCTTTTAAGCTGCCTTCCAAAGAATAACCCCCTCTTTTTGTACATTCTTATAAAATGGAAGCACTTCCCCCACTTTTTCATATTTTCTTCTTTAATATCAATGATAGAAAAAATCTTATCATAACGTACCATTTTTTCTGCACCTATTCCATATTTTCTTTTTCATAAGATTCCACCAGTCAAAGAACAATTCAAAAATTAAGGGGACGATCAAAACCATCCCCTTAAAAATTTTAAATATAATTAATCAATTTTTCTTAACATTGCCAAGTCAAGGTTACACCAGTCATTTGCTCCTGCTACAGAATAAACCCCGATCTCCAACGTATGATTTGTAACAACAATCTTGTCTATACTAAAAATATTCCAATTAATGTCACTTGTTTCAATCGTGGTATCAAGCTCACTTCCTCCATAATTTTTTGCATAAAGTTGTAAAACATCCTGTTTCCCATTTGTCTTTGCCCAAATTGAGAATTTATATGTTCCATTCGGAATATTTGTATACGTTTTATATACAGAACACGAATACTCTTTATCATCCCAAAATGTTAATTTGTAATCTCCATCATATGCATCACCATATTCTGTTCTTACAGTATTTTCATCTGACGAATCACTTGTCCATACATTCCATCCACTCGGTGAAGTAGTTATCCCATTCTGTTCAAAACTGATATTTGTCAATAAATTTTCACACGGTTTATTAAGCACCTTAATAGAATCTAATGCATTTCCCTGAAAATTAAACAACGTCATGTTATCCCATGTATTACTTGGCGTTACGGTATCATTTTTATACGCAACCCCTGCAGATGTAGCATATGTTCCGCCTTCTACAGGTATCCATTCTGGTTCCCAATAAAAATATCCAATACCTTTGTCATCTGGTACATTTAAAATGATTGATTCCAGATCATTCATAAATTCAAATTGTCCTTCTACTGTTGCAGGATATCCTCCAACTTCTTCATCTCCACTAATGAATACATTTCCTTCACCATCACCATCTTCCGTTGTCCATGCATACGCAGTTTCTACAACACACACTTCTTTATTATAGGTGGTCGCCAAGTAATTCAAATTATACTGAAGCCCCTCCATGGTTCCATGCCACATTGGATAATAAGATAATCCAAATACATCAAAATCCAAGTTTGGTGACTCTTTCAATAATCCACCAAAATACCAGGTATACAACTGATTTTTTCCACCCTGATCCAGATGAAGCATAATTTTGGTACTTGATGCAGCAGAAGCACGTACTCCAGAAATTGCAGATTCTAAAAGACCCGCTAATCCGGAAAAATCCTCATTCGTCCCTATTTTGCCATCTTCATGAAGAATCCCCGATGATATTTCATTTTATCCTTTTACCCCTCCGGCAACCAATCCATTCTGAATAAATCGCTGTAAGCACATAAAGATGATCATGATCGGCAGGGATGAAATCACTGCTGCTGCAGCAAACAAAGTCCAGTGCGCAGCAAACTGATCGCTGATAAAAGACTGCAGTCCAAGTGCAAGCGTCATTTTTCCCGGTGTCTGCAAAAAGATTGAGGTAATCACATATTCACTGTATGTTGCAATAAACGAAAACAGGAAGATCACGGCAAGCTGTGGCATTGCAAGCGGGATGATGATCTTATAAAAAACCTGGAATTCATTTGCTCCATCCACCATTGCAGCTTCATCCAATTCCACCGGAAGTCCATCAATATAAGATTTAAGTAACCAGATATTGTAAGCACTTCCACCTGCAAGCACAAGAATGAGCGCAAAGCTGTTGTCCACCAACCCGAACTTATAAATTAAAATATAGTATCCGGCAACTGCCATGCTGTTTGGAAACACCTGTAATATCAAAAGTGCCATCAGTCCATATTTTCTTCCCACAAACCGCAGTCTTGCAAACGCATACGCTGCAAGTGAAGTAAGCACAAGTTGTATGATTGCTACAATAAAGCAAAACTTTAGGGAATTAAAAACCCAGATTCCAAAATCCGTTTCCCGAAACAGTTCCACATAATGTTCAATGCTGAATTTTTCAGGGAACAATGAAGACAGGAAAAAGCTGTCACCCGCGGAAAAAGAGGACATAACAATCCATATGACCGGAAACAGCACCACGATCATTGTGATCCATATGACCACTCTGCTTCCCCACAGTGTCCGTTGTTCTGAGGCGGATATTTTCTTTTTATTTTTCATTTAATCAACCTCCTTAAATGAGCCGGACAGCCGCATATTAATCAGCGTAAATGTTCCGACAATGATAAAGATCAGCACACTGAACGTTGCAGACAGTTCATACCGGTTCGACCATGTGGTCATCTTATAGGTGGTACTGGCAAGGATATCCGTATAACCCGCAAACTGGTTATCCACTCTCGCTGGTCCACCTTGTGTAATCATATATATATTTCCAAAATTGTTAAAATTAGCCGCAAACGAGGAAATTACAAGAGGAATGGAAAGTTTTGTCACCATCGGCAATGTAATGCTCTTAAAGCACTGAAATTTTGATGCCCCATCCATTTTAGCCGCCTCATAGTATTCACCAGAAATCGCCTGTAGTCCACCAAGACAGACATTCATCATATAGGGAAATCCCAGCCACACATTCACGATAATCAACCCAACCCTTGCCCAGAATGGATTGGTCAGCCACGGTACATTCCAGGCAATACCGATTGTATGCAGTAAATTATTGATTCCACCATACTGCTCATTTAGCAGTCCCTGCCATGCGAGGATTGCAATCGTAGATGGCAATGCCCACGGAACAATTAGCACTGCACGGTAAATTTTTGATTCTTTCATATGCGGATTGTTTAACAAAATGGCAAGAATCAGTCCCATTGCATAGGAACCTGCCGTACTTAACAGCGCAAAACAAATCGTCCACCCAAGTACCGGGAAAAACACATTTTTAATGCTTCCGGAAAATACGGTCAGATAATTTTCCAGACCCACAAACGTGTAATCTGTCAGATGATACATGTTGTAATTAGTAAAAGATAAAATCACCGTATAAATAATTGGCAGACATGTCACCAACAGAATCGAGATCAGTGCCGGTGCCAGATAAGTATACCCAAGCGCATTCTTTTTCTTTCTCATGCCATCACTACTTTCCTGAATTCATCAATTCAATCGCTTCTTTCAACTGCGTAACCATATTTTTGGCAGCTTCCTCTGGTGTTTGCTCCCCAGACCACATCGAACGGATATTGTTTGTGTGGATACTCCAGAGCTGTCCCATTTCTGATACGGTCGGCATCGGCTCTCCATCATTGATCTGCTCGACAAATGCCTGTGTGTATGCATTACTCTGGATCTCATCAAGTTCCTGATCTGCCAATTTTGCCGGTATACGGTCACCCGCCTCATACATGCCAAGTGCACCGTTTTCCAGCAGATAGGAAATAAAATCCCATGCTGCATCCTGATTTTTACTGCTGTTGCTCACAAAACTTACCTGTGTACCCACCGGGGTCACAAACGGCTGTCCGTGGAAAGTTGGCATTTTTGCTACAGCAAATTTAGTTCCTGCAGAGGTAAAACCGTCAATGTCCCATGGTCCACCAATATAATAAGCACATTTTCCGTTCTGGAAATTACTTCTTGCGATATCGGCTGTCACATCTGCCGTGATCAGTTTATATTTATTGCACAGGTCATTGATAAAGGCATAGGCTTCCACACTGCCCTCATTATCAAGACCGATGTCTGCCGTGTCATATGCCCCATCCTGATATTTAAAAATATAACCTCCGCAGGCTCTCACAAAACCAAGATCGTAGTATATGCTTGTTGCATCAAACTGTACACCTCCGTCTGTGGCTGCCTGATCGACCAGTTCTTCCCATGTTTTTGGAACTTCCGATACAAGATCTGTGTTGTAAAACAGTGCAGTAGTCTCTACGGAAAGTGGTGCTGCATATCGTTTTCCATCTACATAACATGCCTGGATGGCTGCATCGGAAAAATCCTGATCCGCATACAGATCCTGTGGCACTTCTGCAGTAAGATCTGCGTTTACATAATCTGCAAGCTGGTCATTTGGAATCCCCACCACAGCATCCGGTCCGGAAGCACTTTTTACTGCCTGTGCAAACTGCTGGACAGATGGAGACTGGTGAATGACTTCTACCTTTCGTCCGTTCTTTTCTCCCCATTCATCTGCATATTTCTGAATGGTATCCACTTCCACGTTCATGTTCGTCCAAATCACGAGTTTTTCCCCAGAAGCTTCCCTTTTTCCGGTTCCAGTTCCACTTCCACAGCCAGTCAACATTCCCACTGCCATTGTTACAGCCAACACAGCTGTTATTAATTTTTTCTTCATATGATTGCCCTCCTTTACATTGTTTTCATGTTTATCAGCGCGCTGTTTGCGTTTCCATTTTCGTCAAACAATGCCATATTTGCCATGGCATTTCCTGCTGTCATCTTGTCTTTCATGTACTTGCTGCCACTCTTACTTGCCCACGTACAGTCCGGTATTGGCAGCCATGCCGGTTCCCAGTAAAACACGCCGATGCCTCTTTTATTGTTTACACTTCTTACCGTTGCAAACAAATCCCGCAAGAATGCTTCCTGTCCCTGCTGTGTTGCTGGGTATCCAGTGATTTTTTCATGCTCCTTCGAATAAACGATTCCGTTACAGCCAAATGTTTCCGTAGTATAACCAATTGAAGTCTCTGCAACAAGCACATCTTTGTCATACCGGCTGCTGATATCATTCATATTATCCAGAAGAAGTGAAAGACTTCCGTTCCAGTGCGGATAATACGACATTCCAATAATATCAAAATCCAACGCATACGATGAAACCTGATCAAACCACTGTCGATACATTTTATTATCCGTTCCGAAATCCAGATGCAATACGATCCTTGCATCCGGACACTCCTCGCGCACCCCCTTAATCCCTGCCTGCAGAAGATGTGCCATATTTTCGGTCTGTTCGATGTAACCATCCGGCCACAACAGCCCTTTTGTAATCTCATTTCCAACTTGCACCATAGTCGGCACAAGCTTGTGGTTTTTCAATGCCTTTAACGTATCTACAGTATGCAGATACACCGCCGTTTCCAGTGCCTCTCCGCTTAATTCTTTCCAGGCTTTCGGTTTTACCTGTTTGGCCGGGTCTGCCCAGAAATCACTATAATGGAAATCAAGCATAAAATCCATACCGCTTTGTACAGTTCTTTCTGCGATCTCAATGGTGGTCTCCAGATCATTTCCACCTCCCCCGTAAGAATTTCCGTTTTCATCGTAGGGATCCGGCCAAATCCGAATCCTTACGTTATTGGTTCCGCATGTCTTTAAAATTGCAAACAGATCTTCTTTTTCCCCGTTCAGCCGATAGGACGCACCATATTGTTCCAGTTCTTTCACCATGGAAATATCCATACCCTTAATAAATTTCATAACTACTCCTTCACAAGTGTAATATCATCAATGGTTCCCCAGCCGCCCGGTGCTGTTGCCACGTGTGCTCCTACTGTGATTGCTCCGTCCGTTGGTGTAATGCCCGGGATTTCCACCGTATACCAGTTAACATACCCCTGCAATTTGCCATCTGCTTTTACCTCTTCGCCATCCACGAGCGCATAAAAATATACGGTCGGATTTTCATCCCCTGCTGCATCACCCTGAATATGAGCGGTTAGTTTGTAGGTGCCATCCTCAAGTCCACTCACTGTCTGTTTCATGGAAAAATCCACCGGATTGTTTCCTGAATAAAAATGCAGTGACTGTGCACCTGCAAAACAGTCTGTCTCACGATCATAAACATCTAACTCCTCTGTAACATCATTGTTGTTTGTCACCGTCCATCCGGAAAAATCTGGTTCTTCAAAACTTCCGTTGATCAGATAATTTCCGTTTTCATCTGGCGTACCTGTTGTATTTTCCTTCTGTTCTGCGGCAGCAACTTCTGTGCCTCTCTCCTCTTCAATGTTCTCTGTTTCTGTAGCTTTTTGTGTTTTCTCAGCATCAGCATTAATACCAGATGTGTTTCCACATCCTGACAATGCTACTGCCATGCTCGCTACAAGGACTGCATGTAATAACTTCCTTTTCATAAATGTTCCCCCTTTTCTAAAATTAAATCTTTACTAATATTTAAGTAAATTGTTTACTTATTAAGAATGTATCATTTAAGCTTAATAATGTCAATACTCACAAATACACTTTTCACTATATTGCCAATTTTTATTTTTGTATTTTATGCAATATATACAAAAAAGGCACAAAAAAAGATGTCCGCAATCGAACATCTTTTTTTCAACAACTCTTCCGGAAAACTGGAATTCCATTTACAAACACCAGCTTGGTTACGCGTCCGCCATATAGTACCCTGTTTCGCAACAGATCAAGCGCGGTTTCACAGATACATGGAATATCAATATGAATAGTAGTAAGGGGTGGTGATAAATACTTTGCAATATTCACATCATTGATGCTAAAAACCGCCACCTGCTCCGGAATCTGTATATTGCCTTCATTTAAAGCCTGTAGCACACCCACCGCCAGTGTGTCACTTGCCACACAAAGTGCTGTTGGCAGTATCTCTTTTTTAAGCAGTTCTTTTCCCATGCGGTAGCCATCATCCACCGTAAATCTCTCGGAAATGAAAATGTACTCCTCATTGAGACACCCATAGTATGCAGTGCTCTGTCGAAATGACCACTCCCGGATATCCATGGAAGGTTTTCCGGTGTCAATATTTCTATCACTGCCCCCGATAAATCCAATCCGTTTATGCCCTTTTTCCACAAAGTAATCAACCATCTGTGTCACAAACGAATCCATATTGGGCTTCACGGCATCAAAAAGTTTTTCATCCGGGGATGTGCCGATAAACACGCCCCTTTTGCACCGTTTATACAAAGCATTGATTTCTTTTCTGGTGAGCCATCCAATCGCAATAAAGGCACTTAGATCTTTCGGAACATGATCCATGCCGTCCTTTCGGTCATAGATACTGAGCTGAATATTCATCTTTTTCGCCTGCTTTATTATCTCATCCTTTACCCCGTGGTAAAAGACATCTTCAAGTTCATCCTCGTGGTCAACAAAATACAGCAATGCCACATTTTCGATCTTGGGATAGATTACTCTCTTTTTATATCCGATTTTCTCTGCTGTGGCAAAGATCGCCTCTCTTGTCTCATCGCTAACAGAGATTCCCTCATCATAATTGAGTACCCGTGAAACTGCTGAGCTCGAAACCCCTACCATTTCTGCAATTTCTTTAATTGTTGCCATACAATTCCTCCAATGTTTTCATGGATTTCTTTATTGATAAATTCTGTTATAATTATTTTACATAAATATTTTACTTTGTCAAACAAAGTTTTGCACATAAAAAAGGCATACATTCCTCAAAGGATCATGTATGCCTTTACAAACCGTTACCCAGTCTTATTTCGTAGAAACCGTAGAAGCAACAAATTCCAGATTTCCCTCAATCTCAACCTTACCATAGCCATACGGAAGAATAAAATGATCTCCCTTCTTCACGCTGGTATGGTTTAAGAGTCCGTTTCCTTCTACCACGCTGACGATCAGGAACGGATATTCCTGCTCAAATTCAGCCTGACCTTCGACTTTCATGTGGAATACCTGATAGTACTTGCACTCGATCAGCTTCTGCAGTTTGTTTGCCTCTGCCTCACCGGTCTTTATCATGCACTCAGAAAGCGGTGCTGCCGGAACTTTGATGACATCGAGACTCTGCTGAATGTGAAGCTGACGCGGCTTTCCATTGGAAAGGCGGTCATAATCATAAACACGGTAAGTAATATCACTGTTCTGCTGGGTTTCAAGGATAGTGATACCGCCTTTGATCGCATGCACGGTACCCGGATCAATCTGAATAAAGTCACCTTTCTTTACCGGGACTTCACGGATCAGTTCACTCCATCTTCCATTATGCACCATATCCTCAAGTTCTTCGTGTGTCTTTGCATTATGTCCGATAACAAGCTTAGAATCCGGCTCACAGTCAAGGATATACCAGCACTCCATCTTGCCAAGAGAACCGTTTTCATGCTCTGCCGCATAGGCATCATCCGGATGTACCTGAATACTTAAATCTGCCTTTGCATCAATAATCTTGATCAGCAGCGGGAATACTTTCCCCTGTGTATTTCCAAAGAGTTCTTTATGTTCCTCCCACAGATCGGATAATTTCTTTCCCTTATACGCACCGTCTGCAATTGTACAGGTGCCGTTTGGATGTGCTGCGATACCCCAGCATTCTCCAATGTCATCGCCCTCGACCGCATAGCCAAACTCCTCACGCAGCTTGGTGCCGCCCCAGATGTTGTGGGTAAATACCGGATTCATAAACAAAATTTCTTTACATGGCTGGTTACAGCTTAAATTTTCTCCATTCATTTTCATTACCTCTCTGTACCAGTAGGCAGAATCTTTTGCAATTCTACGTTGGGTTGTGTAGTCTACATAAACAAGTCCAAAACGCTCTTTGTAACCTTCTGCCCACTCAAAGTTATCCAGAAATGTCCAGAGGAAATATCCGATCACCGGCATTCCCTCATTGACCGCACGCTGCACAGCACCCAGATATGCATCCAGAAATGTGATTCTTTCGCTGTCATGCACCTGTCCGTCTGCGGAAATATTATCCAGATCGGACATTCCGTTTTCTGTAATATAAAGCGGCAGATGGTAACGCTCTGTCAAGAAACGAATTCCGTAATACAATGCCTCCGGTGTCACTGGCCAGCCTGTGCCTGTCTTAGCTGCCCCAGGGGCGCGGTCTACATATTCCGGTTCCCCATCTTTTCCACAACGGATCATATAACCGTTATATATATTTTGTCCCATAAAATCGAGCGGCTGATGAATGAGTTCCATATCTTCTTTCGTAATCTCCGGAAGATATGGTGCAAATTTTTCCAGTCCTTCTTTTGGATACTCTCCTAAAAAGACAGGATCGGAAAACCATGCCACATTCCAGGTCCAGTTATCCATTGGGTTGTCAAAACCAAAATATACCTTTTTTGCAGCCTCTATATCCTTTGTACCCTCCGATGCCGGATATGCCACACCACAGGTCGGTGCATATCCGACACGTATCTTCTGCTTTGCATATTTACGCAGATTGATCACTGCCTGACCATGTGCTTTCATCAGATTGTGTGCCATCTGAAAGGTTTCTGGAACGGAATACTGCATTCCCGGTGCATGTACCCCGCTTAAGTGTCCCAGTCCAATCGCACACTGCGGCTCATTGATTGTGATAAAATCGGTACACAGATCAGAGAAATTTTCTGCAACGACTTTTGCATATTCTCCAAACCACTCCACCACATCTTCATTGAGCCATCCGCCTTTTTTAAACAGCTCATATGGAAACTCCCAATGAAACATGGTGATAAACGGACGAATTCCGTTTTCTTTCATGCAAAGAATCATATCGCGATACATCTGTACAGCTTTCTCATTCACCTTCCCGGTTCCCGCCGGAAGGATTCTTGACCAGTTGAGTGAAAAACGATAATTTTTGATTCCAAGTAACCGCATCAAAGCAAAATCTTCTTTATAACGGTGCATATGATCGCAGGAAACATCTGCAGTCTGTTGTTCATACACCCTGCCGGAACGCACAAACTCATCCCACACATTCTTTCCACGGCCATCGTCAGGATCGGTTCCTTCCACCTGATAAGCACTGCTTGCCACTCCCCAGACAAAATCTTTTGGAAACATATTTTTCTTCCTCTCTCTATTTTTCAGAAACAATTACAGAGATCAGTTCAAATGCACTCGGCATGGTAGAATTTCCGGAAATCAGCCGTATTTCCACCGTATGTGCCCCTTCTTTTCCATGCACCAGAACCGGAGTCAGCGTCAGGGAATCCCCCCAATCCTCATCAAAGTTTGCATCCAGTGTCACCGCATGTGCTTCATCCCCATCCACAATGGCCAGTGCCACCGGCGCCGGTTTCGTTACACAACGCTTATACTGTGCTGCAATCTCACTTCCATTTACAGCAAACGTTAACGATGCTCCTTTTTCTTTTGCGGACCATCCATTTTTGAAGCAATCTTTGACTTCTTCCTGTACTCTGGTATCTTTGACAAATCCCTGGTTTTCAGGTTCATAATTACGATTATCCAGACGCACTGCTTTTTCATAGCAATTGTCTGTCAGTGGTTCTGGGAATTCTGGTTTTGCATCCTTTGTCTGTGTTATATGGATTTTCTCTAAGGCATAAGTAATCACAGATGCAACCAGCTCATGCCCTTTGTCGTTTGGATGCAGATCATCCTCTGTAATGTCGCGGTTTGGAATCCGCCCCGCAACGACCTCCGGATAAATACTGCTCTGCATGCTGACCGCCGGAAGCTGATAATGTCTGGCTATCTGACCGTGCATGATCTGTGCATTACCACCGTTGTTATAATAGACATTGTGCACCAGCATCACAGCAGGTTCGTTTTCATCCTGCCATACACGGCGTACCAGTCCTTCATATGTCTCACGGAAAAATTCTGTAGAATCATCATTGACAGAAAATTCTATAATGACAAAATCCGGCTCATGCGAAAGCAGATCGGACTCTGCACGGGCGGTTCCAAAATGCGATGTCGTTCCACCGATTCCGGCATTGATATAATGAAACTCTGCCTGCGGAAATGTTTTTTCCCACCACTGAAATACGCGGTAAGCATAACACAGCTCCGGCGTGGACGCAAGACATCCCTGTGTAATTGAGCCACCTAAAAAGCCGATATTTAATGTCTCACCGGCCTCTGCCCTTGCCATCAAATTTTTCATCCGGTACAGATTTCCCGGATTGGAAATACCTCTTTCATATTCGATCTGCATGTTTACTCCTCCCAAATTCCTTCTCCAAGACTTTCGATGTATGCCGTAAGTTCTTTACTCATCTGCTCTGCCTCTGGAATCCGGATATGTCCCGGTGTACCTTTTCCATTTTGTGAATACAGGAAATGGTGTACCCGTGGACTATTTATTGTTTTGCACACTTCCTCAATGGAAATGTCCCAGTTTTCGTTATGTTCCAATATTGTGGTTGTCAATATAAAGGTTGCCTTCGGATATACTTCCATAAGATGCTCTAAAAATCTGCGGTAATGCTGCCGCCAGTTTTCGGAACGTGCACTGTTATAATCTTCTGCCATATAATCATCCGGGTGGTTATCATTCTGCCCGAATGCAAAAATCACAACATCTGGTGTATAACGTGAAAAATCCCATGGTTTTACTTCACTGATTTCCGGCTGGTATTCTATTTTATCATAACAGGATTCTATTCCCAGATAATCCGGCTCCATAAACCAGCCGGTTTTGTCAAGAAGGGCGATACCACCCTGTGATGTGTCATGCAACTGTGCATGCAGATTCCGCGCGGTCATCCACGCATAAGAATACCAACTGTTTGAATATTCCCCATCGTGTTCCGGATCCGGTTTTCCTGCATAATCTACGGCCTCTGATACTTCGCCGCAGGAAACACTGTCTCCGAAAACTTCGATTTTACGGGACGGAAGCGGTGCCGGAGTAAGTACCTTAGCATCGCTTCCCAATTCAAATCCCAGTAAAGTGACGATATGGCAGGAGTCCATTCTTTTAAACAGAGTGAGGGTATGCTCTGTATGTTCAAGATCCCTGGCAATCACATACGTTTCTGCCCCCGGATCCGAGGTGAGTAAGAACTGCCCCTGCTTCCCGTCCAATATATATCCCATCCGGCTCGACCAGTATGCACGTTTGTTTTCCAGTGTCACAGAGATCTGCGTCCCGGTAAAACGAATCTGTACAAAACTTGCCGCATAGACAAGTACAGGTGCTTTTGGATTATCAAAATCAATTCTTCCACAATATTGTAATCTCTTGTCGTCCGGTGAAATATGCATAGCTATCTCCTTCCGATTTCTGTATCTGCAGATGTTACAACACTGTTTGTTTTTATATAATCTACAATCTCATCCAGTTTTGTAAATGCCAGGCCAACGTAACTGTCTGCTGCACCATAATAGATCGCGATCTTTCCGGATGCACTGTCGTGAATGGTTGCACATGGGAAGCATACGTTCGGAACGAAACCTCTCTCCTCATACCACTCTTCCGGAGTCAGAAGGAAATTCTCACAGCGATACTTCACGATGGAAGGATTATCAATGTCAAGGATTGCCCCACCGATGGAGTAAACATATCCGTTACATGTACCGGATACCCCATGATAGAATAAGAGCCATCCCTCGGAAGTCTCGATTGGAGCAGCACCACCGCCGATCTTTAAGGACTCCCACCATTCGCTTCCTTTGCCCATGACATGTCTGTGTTTGCCCCAGTATACCAGATCCGGGCTTTCACTTAAGAAAATGTCACCAAACGGTGTATGACCACTGTCTGAAGGACGGGAAAGCATCATGAAGTTTCCATTGATCTTTCTAGGGAACAGCACGGCATTGCGGTTGAATGGGAGGAACGGATTCTCAATCCGTGTAAACGTCTTGAAATCTGTTGTTTTTGCCATGCCGATTGCTGCTCCGTAGAAATCCTGACACCAGATGATATAATAGGTGTCTTCTACTTTTACAAGTCTTGGATCGTATGCATAGATTGGCATAAACGGCTCGCCGTTTTCATCCACAAACGGAATCTTGTTTTCTTCAAAATCCCAGTGGATGGCATCTTTGCTGTGTCCAAGATAAATATATGGAATACCATTGGTCTGCTCTCCACGGAACACACCGATGAAAGCATCACCATATGGCATAACCGCACTGTTAAAAATTCTTGCAACACCCTTTAACGGATTTCTTCCGATAATCGGGTTTTCACTGTATCTCCAGATCGGGGCTCCGTTCTGAGGTCCTTGTGGTCTCTCCTGCCATGGTACATTTGGTACCGGAGCTGTCAGCATCTTTACTTCACTCATAATCAACTCTCCTCTTATTTATGATTTTTTAAATACTCTAAGTTCTTCTTAATCAGGTCGCATCTCTGCTGTACACACAGTACACTTCTTCCCGGATCCTGTGGTGTATTAAATACATAATCAATCAGACGGTCAATCGTTGTAGTCGCCACATGCATTCTTGTATCAGAAGAAGCATAGTAAATAAATACTTCGTTCTTATCGTTTACGATTGCACCGTTGGTAAATACAACATTGGATACATCTCCGACACGCTCCTCACCTCTTGGTCCGATTAACAGTCCGGATGGCTCTGCAATTACCTTAGACGGATCGTTTAAATCCGTGGCAAATGCATAGATCACATAGCGCAGACCTGCTGCAGTATTTCTTACACCGTGTGCAATGTGAATCCAGCCGCGGTCAGTCTTGATCGGAGTAGCACCTGCACCGTTCTTTGCCTCGGTAATGGTATGGTACTTGCGGATGCTGGTCATCTTTTCTTCGTCAATGACTGCATGTGTGATGTCCTCGCAAAGACCGAATCCAATACCGCTTCCGCTTCCGGTATCAATGAAGTCATCCATCGGACGGGTATAGAATGCATACTTTCCATCCACAAATTCCGGATGCAGCACGACATTTCTCTGCTGCGGGGAACGAAGGGTCTTTAAGTTTTCCAGACGCTCCCAGTGCTTTAAATCTTTTGTGCGGACAATTCCTGCTGCTGCAACGGCTGCAGACAAATCGTTCACGCTGGTATCTTTGCTCTCAGAACAGAATACTCCGTAAATGTATCCGTCCTCATGCTGTGTCAGTCTCATATCATAGACGTTTGTCTCCTCCGGACATACATCATCCAGAAGGATCGGGTAATCCCAGAAACGGAAATTATCAATTCCGTTATCACTCTCTGCCACGCCGAAGAAGGACTTTCTGTCATTTCCCTCAATACGGGCAACCAGATAATACTTTCCGTTTAAATAAATTGCTCCGGAATTCATGACTGCATTGATTCCAAGACGTTCCATAAAGAATGGATTGGTCTCCTCGTTTAAGTCATATCTCCAGGTGAGCGGAATCATATCTCTTGTAAGAACGGGATTCACATAACGGTCAAATACACCATTATAAAAGTCACTTTTTTCATTTTTACGTGAAAGCAGCTTTTCCTGCTTTGCCAGTTCTACATAATATCTTTCATGCATTGTTTAAAGTCTCCTTATTATTTCCATACACATTCTTCCGTTATGATACGGACATTTCCAAGGTTCTACGATTGGGCGGTCCGCAATCGGACTGCCGTCCGGATGTACTTCCCAGAACCACTCGGAACCGGTTCTCTTATCAATGACGTGTTCTTTGATAAATTCCCATTCAGCCTCCGATGCCTCCAGAAACTTCGTTTTCTGCGGATGCTTCTGGTATTCATTCAGGAATCCGATCACAGTCTCTGCCTGTACCCACCAGATCCGGTGGTCATTCACTTCCCCTTTGCAGCATTCATTTGCCAGAGAATGACCGTCAAACGCAACCTCGTAGACGTTTTCTGCAAGAGTCTCGGTAATCGGTGACATTTTTTCTTTGTAATGATCATCCCCAAGCACTTCCACACCGCGGTCCATCAGCCATGCTGTCTCAATATCATGACCATAAGAATACAGATCAATGATGGTGTTGTAGTTCTTGTCAAAGAATACTTCCTGTCTCTTAAGTTTCGGATTGTATACCTTATCTGCAAATACATCCATAATCCACTTTAACCGCTCTCCCACCTCTTCATCATGGGAAACCCGGTAAAACTCTGTATAAGCCTCAAACACATGAAGCAGTGTGTTCATGGTTTTTTCGGCAAGCACACCATTTTCCGATAGCTTCTCATTGGATTCCGGCTGGAAGTCTTTGGTAAATGCTTCCAGATATCCAACCTCATCCGTACATTTGCTTTCAATAAGAAGCTGCAGTTCTTTGGCAAGCTTTAATGCTTCTTCATCCCCGGATGCATCGTAATAGGAAGAAAGAGCATAGATGCAGAATGCCTGATTGTAGGTATGCTTTGTTGTGTCAAGTGGCTTTCCGTCATAAGTCATGGACCAGAAGATTCCACCATTTTCTTTGTCGATGCAGTGATCACGCAGGAACTCATAACCGTGTCTTGCCTCGTCCAGCAAGGTTTCATCTTTCAGCAGTATGTAGGCATTCGCAAAAAACCAGGTGATTCTGCTGTTTAAAATACATCCCTTTTCTGCTGTTTTGTCTACGTTTAAATTGTAGTCCATATATCCATAATATCCACCGTAAGTATCGTCCCTTAATGCTTTCCAGAAAGGAATGATATTTTCCGTCAAATGCTTTGTGACTTCTTCTTTCATCATGCTCTTATTCATCCCGATACCTCTTATTTTCCAAAATCATTAACCCTTTACCGCACCTGCTGTAATGCCACTGTAAATCTGTTTCTGGCAGCAGACAAATACGATCAGCGCCGGAAGCAGGGAGATAATAACACCTGCACAGATCAGATTGTACTTGCTTCCCATTGGTCCTACGAATGTGTAGAGGGAAAGTGCCATGGTACGGATCTCTTTTCTCATCAGGTAAAGGTTTGCTGCGTAGTATTCGTTGTACACACCAACACCCTTTAAAATACAGGATGTAACGATTGCCGGTTTTAACAGTGGAAGCATAATCTTCCAGTAAATCTGCCAGTAATTTGCGCCATCGATAATTGCCGACTCATCCAGTGAAAGCGGAATATTTTCCATAAACTGAATGAAAATATACATGGAAATAACATCGGTACCACAGCTCATAATGATGTAACCGCCCAGACTGTTTACAAGATGTAAATCTGACATAATCTGGTATACGGTAACCTGCATTGCTACTGCCGGAAGCAGTGCGGCAATTGTATACAGGTTACGGATAAACCCATTGCCTGGGAACTTGAAACGATTCAATACGTAAGCAAGCTGGGAACCTACAATAACGGATACAGTAAGCACAACCACCATAACTATGACAGAGTTTAAAAATGCGCGTCCCATATTTGCCGTCTTAAATGCATTTACAAAGTTGTCAAAATTCAGCCAGCTTCCCGGAAATGCCATAACATTGGTATTCTGGTACTCGGCATCTGTCTTAAATGCCGTTGTGATACAGGAAACAATCGGAATGATTGCACAGAATCCGAAAAAGATCAGCGATGCATATTCCACAATAATCCAGATAATGCTTCCTACGGAATAATGTTTCATGTTTTTACGTTTTACTGCTGCTGTACTACTCATTATTTCGCCGCTCCTTTCTTCATTTTCTCCTGTTTTTTGATCTGCTTAATCACCTGTTTTTCTGCCTTCAGCCGGGCTTTCTTTGCCTTATAGGATTCATCCTCCGACGCGGCATCCCTGAACACATATTTAAAGAACACATTCTGTAAGATCGTACAGATAAAGATGATCATCAGCAGAACAACAGACATTGCCGATGCCAGACCTACTTTCTGGCTGGTATGTGCGATCTTGTTCATAATTACGAAATACGTTCCTGTTCCGTTTGCACCGGTGGTGATTACGAAAGGTGCCTCAAACGCACTTAAGGAACCGGTGATGGAAAGGATAACATTTAATGTAATAATTGTCTTGATACTCGGGAGAATAATGTGTTTAAACTGCTCCCATTTATTTGCACCATCCAGGGACGCTGCTTCGTAGAGTTCGCTATCCACAGACATCATGGCACCAATAAACAGTACCATATTCTGTCCGGTATACCGCCATACGGAAGTCGCCGTCAGGGACCAGTTGTTTACACTCTGATCCTTTAACCAGTATGGAAGATTTTCTAATTGAAACCCACACCACTGCAGGATTGTATCAAATACGAATCCTCTGGTGAAGAAGAATTTAAAGATAAAACCAATGGCAATACCACTGATGAGGTAAGGGAAAAACATCAGCCCTTTGAAAAGATTTCCACCCTTTACCTTAAAGCTTAAAATTGTTGCAAGATACAGTGCAAGCACAAGCTGGATCAATGCACCGACCATATAGAATAAACTAAGTTTCAACGCCCCGAAACAATCTTTTCTTCTGAATACATCAAGATAGTTGTCCCATCCGACAAATTCGCGCCTGTCTATTGGCGTTGTATATTTCATCTTATAAAAACTAAATTTGATCATTTCCGCAAATGGAAAATAAGTGAATAAAAAGAGTAAGAGCAATGGGATAATCATAAAACCGATACAGATAAATACCTGCTGGCCGGCTCTGCTCTTTGCCCATTTTTTTAAATTAAATGATTTTGATTTCATACTACGTTCCTCCCATATGAAACAGGCAATCATGCCACCGGGCCGAAAACAGTTTTTCGGCCCGGCAACTGGATGATGTACCTTTATGCAGCGTGGAACTACTCTGTAATTTCTACGCCCTCAGATTCCTGAGCATCTGTCCATTTCTGGTTCCACTCGTTCATAATATCATCAAAGCTCTCATCGCCATTTGCTGCATGCTCAATGATTGCCTGAATCTTATCATTACCGCCGTTGTTAATGTTCAGTTCTGAATCAGCATTTAATGCATTTAAAAGATCCTCTTCGCCTTCTACAGCCGGTTCATCCTCAAGGAATGTCACACCAGAGAAATCAAGCTTTGTATCAGAAGATGACTTTGCAACCGGAAGTCCATCCTCGTTGTAAGAAAATCCAGACTTTTCAGTCATCCACTTAACAAAGATTAAAGCTGCCTGCTTCTCATCATCAGAAGCGTTTACGTTGATACCATAAGAGTAATCTGCTCCGGCTGATGCATACTGCTCACCGTTTACAGAAATCGGGAATGGCATATATCCGATGTCATCTGCGTTCTCACCGGCTGCTTCCATCTGTGGGTAAGCCCATGATCCAAGTACCATACATCCGATCTGTCCGTTGTTTAACATGCTCTTAGATCCTTCCCAGTCAGTTGTAGAATAGTCATCCTCGGTAAGTCCGCCAGCAACTGCATCGTAAAGGATCTTGTATACTGCATATGGATGTGTGCCATCGCCATAATCCTTGAATGGATCCTTTGTATGAAGGAGTTTCTGGTTGAAATATGTATTGTCACCAGTTGCATTGTTTCCGATATAAGCATCCCATGCACCCATTGTCCAGCCTGCTGCATAGTTTGTGTAAAGCGGAATTGCATCCGTCTTGTCCTTGATCTTCTTTAATGCATCAATGAACTCGTCCGGAGTCTTTGGAGTATCGGTCACACCTGCATCCTCAAACACTTTCTTGTTGTAAACGATACCCTGTGTCGTTGCTGTGGAAGGAACACCGTATACATCATTTCCATAGAGCCATGTGTTTGCGTAGTTGATCTGCTGGCTCATCTCATCAAGTGTACCGTATGACATATAATATGTACTGAGGTCTGCCTTATCTACTGCCGGAATCATGGTAATGGTTTCGTACTGTCCGGACTGTAAATGTGTCAGTGCATCATCGGCATAGTTTGTATCTGTAGTGATTTCAACCTTGATATTCGGATACTCTTTGTTGAAGTCTTCCAGATAAGATTTCCAGTTCTTTCCGCCGTAATCATCGGTATCCATATCTGTTCTGTGGTTGAACATTGTAATTGTTGCGCTTAAGTCTTTTCCTGTTTCTCCCAATACAATGTCTGAATAGCTTACAAGACCATCTGCGGAAGCGCTGTCTGATTTCTGTGTGGTATCAGCAGAATCATTTCCCTTAGAACCGCATCCTGCGAATAATGTTGCGGTCATTGCAGCTACAAGACCAAGTGCCATAAACTTTTTAAATTTCATGTTGTTCTCCTCCTTAAACATGTGAATTATTAAGTTAATTTAAGTATACATTTTTTGTTAATTTAATCATCACTCTTTATTGCTTTTAATCATACCATATTGTGTTTTCAAACACATTCCCTATAATGCACAATTTTATACTTGTACTTTTGTGTATTATGCCTATATATTTTTGTTCAAAAAGTAATTTTAAGTTATATTTTATTTTAAATTATTGCTTTTTACCTTTCATCCAATTATACTTAATTAAAAACTGG